>Ga0315280_10006988_pt1 | contig 15364 bp, 11 predicted proteins | sample YL17G06_40_MG_FD_203697 | JGI IMG/M metagenome (GOLD analysis project Ga0315280, IMG submission 203697) | Sediment microbial communities from Yellowstone Lake, YNP, Wyoming, USA - YL17G06_40 | ecosystem: Environmental > Aquatic > Freshwater > Lake > Sediment | place: USA: Wyoming | collected... | reverse complement strand
AACGGTGTGTCTTAGCTTGTTGAGGAATCGTGGCCTTTTCAAGCCTCGAAACACACGCTTCGCAGTCTCGCCCACGTTCAAGTGAAACTCGTCACCCATGCCAGCCTTTAAAACATCATCCTCAGTTAGCAACTGATATTTCATGCCGTAGCTGAGTTCCGCGTCGTTGCTGGCTATGAGGAACAGGCGGAAAATGTCGAGGCTGGCCTGTTTGGTTCCGTAGGTTTCCATGTACCGGCAGTTGAGGGGCCACAGCGCCCCTCTGCTGACGTCGTCCTTCTCCAAGGCCTCGACTATTGTTTTGCCTGCGAAAAGGCCACTGAGCATCGAAGGTCCTATGCCGCCGCCGTGGATGGGGTTGACAAGGCTGGCCGCATCGCCTATGAGCGCCACACCATTGCCCACCATGTTGTCCAAAGGCCTGCGAGTAGGATCGTACCAAGCGCCACCGTTCAGAAGCAAAGAACCCTCAAACAGCGGCTTCGTCAAAACGTGCTTGCGGAGCTGTTCTTTGGGGTTCGGGAATTTACCGCGCATGCAGATGCCGAGGCCCACGTTGACTCTGGCGCCACTCTTGCTGAAAATCCACGTATAGCCGCCCGGCGCGATCTTCTGATTAAGGTAGATTTCGCAGAACTTTGTGTCTTCGCCCTCCTGCCGAAGTTGCCTAACCTCGCGATAGCAAGCCTCCACGTCCTCATTCGCAACCTCCGTCTCCAACCCAATCTCTCTAGGTAGCTTGCGCCTAACCGACGCGAAAAAGCCGCTGGCATCCACAACCACTTTGGCCTTCAGCTGCGAGTCTTTGCCCGACTTCAGGTCCCTGACCAGAACTCCAGTGACGTAGCCTTTCTGCACGATTGGACCGGAACACAACGTCTGGTCAGAAAGCTCAGCGCCCTTGTCCAGTGCCTTCCTCAGGAGCCACTGCCCGAAAAGACGCCGATTGAGCAAGTAGCCCACAAAGTCCTCGTGCTTAATCGTGAAAACCGTTCCCATGTCAGGCGAGTAAATCTTGATGCCCTCGATACGCCTGTCAAGCTCGCCCCCTTGAGGCTTCTCCAAACCGCAAGTCTTCAGATGATGCTCACCCAGAGCGTCGCCGCATATTTTCTCGCCAATCTCTTGTCGCCTCTTTCGCTCTACGAGGCAGACCTTCAAGCCAGCCTCGGCCAAGGTTTTCGCAGCCAGACAGCCAGCCGTACCCGCACCAACCACAATCGCATCATAATCCCGCATCACTCGGCACCTTACACGATGATTTTGCCCTCTACTCGCTTATATAGACTCATAACCTTTACTGACGACTTCGCCTAATAATGCTTGCACAAGAGGCGCACTTGCTCTGGCTGAATCTCACAGCAAGTTCTCCGTGTTTACTGCAAATATGAATTGGTGATTCATAACGGTTTAATATGTTCGAGGTCGAACATGGAAAAACAACAAACAAACGATGTGAACCAAAATGATGAAGAAAGCCGCAGTAAAGAACGCCAGCATATACACAGTCGACCTGACGAAGATCGACGGTGACGGCGCCTTCGCATGTCCGAAATGTGAAACAATGATCTCGCCGGACGACGAGACAGAGGAAACATACCAAATCGTTGAAACCGTCGTAAAGGACGACGAACTGGCAGAACTGGTTCTAACCTGCAAGAAGTGCGGAACACGAATCAAGCTCGTAGGCTTCATTCCGCAACAGTAGAGCCAGACTGCCCAGAACCCCATTTTAGACTATTCTTCTCCACCAAGCCTTCTACTTATGCCCACAAAAACCAGCCACACCACCACGCCATAGAAGACACCATTCAAAAACGCACCCACGACACCATTAAACCGACTGACCTCCCCACCCAAAAAAGCACACAAAACGTTACCGGGAAAAATAGGAGAAGGAATAAGCAGAGAAGCAGACGTAAAGATCAGGAAGAAAGCCACGAGAATTTTTGAACCCTTCATCTTAATTCACAGTCAAGATTTCTACTGCGCTATTGGAATCGTGCATCGCAATATTTAATAAATCTTGCGTTATCCGAGTCCAACACAAATACACTCAGCCGAAAAGATTCCATCAAAGTCCGAAAAGACTGAGCAACATAAGGACAAAATAATGCACATAAGAGGAAAGCACGAAAACGACCACGAGAAGGATGGCAAGAAGCTTCCTGCCACGCGAAAGGCGAGAAACATCGTCCAAAGGCCCAGGATGCCTATACATACCCATCAAAAGCACGAAAAAGGCCATCGGCCAGAAACCTGTCACCATTAGAAATATAATGGACAGAGCCGACAGTACAAGCCTCATTTTGCCGCTTGTCAACGCCCGCGCCACGTGGCCGCCGTCAAGCATTGCAGCAGGCAACAGATTAAGCATCGTGACAATCAAGCCGACCCAACCCGCGAAAGCCACAGGATGCAAGCTGATCCCAAGCAAAACGTTGTTGTCAGGTCGTGGCGGAACAGCACCAAGAGGGGGCAGAACTAGCCCAACAAGAAAGAACAGCAGCGGCTCGGGAAGCGTCGCCGCGTCAACCGGAATCCACGAGTACACGGAAAGCGGAAGACCCACGATCACTGCGATCAACGCAATGACAAAACCCACAAGTGGGCCACTTGCACCAATATCAAACAGCGAATCCCTATTCGGCGGAAGCGACTTTTGCATTATCACCGCCCCGAAAGTGCCGATTCCCAAGAAACCGAACATCGGTGGCGGGCCCGGTATGAAATATGGTGGCGTGGCTTCAATCCCTCTTCTGTTAGCCGTCAGCTTATGGCCCATTTCGTGCGCGCCTAACACGGCCATAATGGCCACCGTGAAGGCTACACCACCCACGAGTGGATCCATCATATCCTGGGAAAGCATGTAACCCGTCGCAAAAGTAGTACCAATCGTAGCGAGAAACAACACCCAATTCACAAGAACATTGCTGGGTTTCGTCTGCGGCTTCGCCGCAATCTTCAACACGATGCTGTCTTCCTTCTTCCGCAGAAAAGCAATCAGCCCTATAGACTCCAAGCTCTTGAGCAGTTTAAGAAACGGTTGCTTCGTCTCCTGAGGCTGTCTCAGATAGTATGTTGGTACGCCATCTTCCACTCGTGATTCTTCCACCTGAAACTCGGCAACGACCAGATTAGTTGTGCGGTCCATGTCAGTTTGCGGTGGCGCCTGAGGCACGCCTGTTTCACTGGGATCGTCGCTCATCGTCTTTCCTTTCTTCGTGCTGTGCTACTAGTGCATACGCGTGGTAGAAAAGCGTATTGGAACCAGTCCGTTCTTGGTCAGAGTCCGAACTCCTAAAAATCGTTTAATAAGCGTTTGAAGACTAACTATCTGATTGGACAGGAAAAGACACGAACAAGGTAACGCAACACTATTAGAGAGTAAAGGTAGAAGAGATGAATAGGATGCCAGAATTGGACAAGTCTAGAAAGAAAAGGAGCATCGCGATCAGACTTGATCTCTGTCAGTGGGTGGAGGAGCAAATAGGAAAAGGCAGATTCCACAATGTCAGTCATGCCGTTGAAATAGCAGTAGATGAACTCAGAGAATCGGAAAAAGAAAAAAAGAAGAAGACCAAGCAAGCCAAGAGGATTCTTCAACCAAGTTGAAATGACCTCAAGCCACCCCAAGACATTGCAGAACCGACTCCAACAAAGCTTGCCTCACAGGCCACGCTGAGGAAATATCGGAACCTGCCAAATGTTGAACTCGGATGCTCAGTTCAGCAATCCTAGAACTCTCGACTGAGACACGAATCCGTCACTTACTCTATTTTCCAACGATCGATCCGACGGATCTTTGGATATCTTGGAGTTTTTGCATATACGATTGTAAACCTTCACTACCGATATTAAACACTCTCAAAAGCAACAGAACTGACCGAGTAATGATTTATTAGTTCTAAAGCTGTTTGCTAACCCGATGGCAATGATTGTGCACTCGTTCGCTATAGGTCCATTTCTGACGAACTGCCATGTGGCCAGTTGCGAAAGCACTCTTGAGGCCATAGTAATCGACCCTAGCTTCGATGGAGAATCTGAGGCTCAGAAAGTGTTTGAGGCCATCGAAAAGAACAAATTAGTACTCAAGTTTATAGTGAATACGCATGGACACCCGGACCACACTTGCGGAAACGGGCTTGCGAAGGAAAGGTTTCACGCTCCAATTCTGATCCACGAAGATGACTCGTACATGCTGGGAAAGCTGAGCAGGAAAATGGCCGAATCATTCGGTTTTAAGAGCTCCTCACCGCCCCCGGACAAGCTCCTCTATGAAGGCGATTTGATCAAAATCGGCAAGACCAGCCTGAAAGTGATACACACCCCTGGACACAGCAGAGGAAGCATATCGCTCTTGGGTGAAGGACAGGTTTTTACGGGTGATACTTTGTTTGCGGGTTCAATAGGAAGGACAGACTTTCCAGAGGGTTCAGAGCCTGAAATGCTTGCTTCGCTGAAGAAGCTCGCCTCTTTGCCTAATGAGTTGCTGGTCTACACTGGCCACGGACCAGCCACGACCATGGGCGACGAAAAACGGTTCAATCCTTTCCTTCAACAAATGGGCTCATAGAGTATTCTTGAACAGGTCCTCATCGCTTGAGATGTAGAGTTCTTTCGAGCTGCATTTTTCGCAAAGAGTGACCAGTTGGCCTAGGCCTCTGATTATTATGACAGGCGTGGCTTCCGTGGCCTGTCCCATCAACAACTCTGATGCGGCCGCGATTTCATCAGCCACTGCGGTGTTTTTCACCTTCAGGATCTGCCCGAAAAGATCCTTCTTTCCACGATAGTCTTTGAAAGGGTTTATTCCGGCTATGCCTATAGCGAAATTTACCTGACCACGCCTAAATGGCCTACTATATGTGTCGCACATGATGACTGCTACATCTTTTCCGGTCAACGCCCTTATTCGCAAACGACACTTTTCCGCTGATTCGTCTGGGTTCTCAGGCAACAGGGCAAAGCTATCGATGCCTTTCACGTTTGACTTGTCGATTCCAGCGTTTATACACACTATTCCCCGTTTGTCTTCTACAAGCAGAATGTCCCGAGAGACCTTCAGCGCTCTTTTTGTCTCCCCCAAGACTAGTTCGATGAATCTGGCGCTTTTTCCAGTCTTAGCTGCGATTTGTCTGGCCTCTGTAGAAGCAGTGACGTCCCGTAGCTTGATGACTCTTCCTTCAGCTTTGGAGAATATTTTCTGTGCGATAGCCAGAATGTCTCCGTCCTGAACGTCTACTCCATTCTCTCGGGCCGTTCTGACGACTAACGATGCCACATCGTCTTTTGCTTCTATCAATGGGAAATCCTCCAAGGCGATGACTGTGAAGCTTTTCAACCGTTTTCCTCCTTGTCGCATTCTAGGTTTGTGTTGCTCCGTTAAATCTCTTGCTTGATAGATTCATCAGCCTATTTGGGCGTGTGGATTCTGAAGCCTTATTCAGGATTCATAATGCTTATGCCAAAACTAGGGAGAGGGATAGAGTCTGATTGACTAACTGAGTGGATGGCATGAGCACAAGAAAACAGCTAAAATTGTTGGTTCTCTCGCTCACTCTGGTTCTTAGCATGTTTGGCGTCGTGTGCAGGTCACTACTCCACGTTGCGGACGCAACGTTTGTGGAGGGAGCGATCGTGCAGGACACTATCTGGACTCTCGTGGACAGCCCGTTTGTGCTGTCAAATGATGTTGTGGTTTATCCTAACGCAACACTGACAATTGAGCCGGATGTCTCGGTAAGATTCGGAGGCAGTTTCTCTCTGTCCATAGAAGGCAAACTGATAGCCAACGGCGAAGAAGGCAAAGCAATTAGGTTCTCATCAAACAAGGACACTCCGCAACCTGGGGATTGGGGAACAATATGGTTCACAGGACCACAATTATCTACACTAACGAACTGCAACATTGAGCATGGAACCAACGGCATATCCATACAAAACAGCAATCTGGATATCAGGAACAGCAACATAAGTCGCTGCTCAGTCAATGGAATTCTCGCGGAAAATGGACAACTATTAGTTCAGAACTGCAGCATAAGCCTCTGCCTCCAGAACGGCATAAACATCACAAACAGCCAAATCACCGCCCGAAACAACCTGATCTCACAGAACAGCGTCAATGGCATATTCGTCTCAAGCGCCAACGACGCAGTAATCCAAGAGAACATGATCATCGCCAATGCCGAAGGCATAGCTATCTCAGGAAACACGGTCAGCGGAGTCAACCTTGAACGTAACGTTATCGCAGCAAACACCGAAAACGGCATTCTGTTTGATGCAGATGTGCACAGTGGCATCACGATAAGCAACAACACGGTTTCATCAAACAAGAACGGGCTCTGCGTTTCAACCTTGACCAGCACATATCTGACCAACAATGCTATCGCATACAATACTGCGAACGGATTTCTCTACCAAGAAGGCAATCACACCGCATACCACAACGACATATATGGCAACGTCGTAGGCATGGACGCCAACGTCAGCGCTACCGTCAATGCCGAATACAACTACTGGGGAGATTCCAGCGGCCCGTACAACGCCTCTTTGAACCCCACTGGAAGAGGAAATCCAGTGGCAGGTAGCGGAGCCAACATTGACTTCGTGTTCTTCTTGACCAAGCCAATTGGCCACGTCAACATCAAGCCTACAGCAAGACTCATAACTGACAAGACACTGACTCCCAGGAATCAAGCAGTCATGTTCTTTGCCACCGAGTCAACAGACGAAGGCCATGTGGACAGATACTTCTTCGATTTCGGCGACGGAAATAGCAGCGGCTGGACTACGTTGTCCACTTTCACGCATGAATACTCATCTGTCGGAACGTATCGAGCGAATCTGACGGTTATGGATGATTTCGGCGCCGTCAGTGACAGTGTTACCGTGGCGATCAGTGTTCAGAACCTTTTGCCCTTGGCGACCACCGTTGACGCTAGCAAGACCTCAGCCAACGAAGGAGAGCAAGTGACCATTAGCGTGCACGTTAGCAATGGCGCGAGTGCCGTTGAAAACGCAACCGTAACACTGTTTTCGGTGAGGGAAGGTGATTTCTCACCTTCAACTGGACTTACTAATGCAACTGGCGCCTTTGTGGCAGTCTTCACCGTGCCTAACGTGGCGGATTTTGCCCACATAAGAGTAGTAGCACGGGCTTCGAAGGCAGGGTTTGCTGATGGAACAGCTTATGAGTACTTGGAGGTTTTGCCGTTTCTGTCGGTCCAAGTCAACCCGGGTTCAAGTGCTGTCAAATCTGAGGGCTCGACACCAGTCACCATCAGCGTCACAAGCAATGATCAGCCTGTGTCTGGCGTACATGTCACAGCAACCATTAGTACAGGCGGTATTTCTGCCACGACTGGAACTACGAATACAGAAGGCATTTTTCCTCTGGTCTTCACGGCACCCCTAACCATCGAGACCCTCTACGCTACTCTCACTGCAAACGCGAGAAAAGACGGCTACGTCGATGGCTCAATGGATGTAACGATCACCGTGGAACCCAAAATGCTCAGCGTCCAAATTGCTTCCACTCCAGACAGCACAATATCTGAGGCAAAGACGAATGTGACCGTCTATGTTGCGTACGAGACTGTGCCAGTAGAAGGGGCAGTGGTTGCCGTAAGAGCCGAAAACGGAACATTCACCGAGACAGCAAGTTTTTCTGATATTAATGGGTACGTGTCATTTGAATTCACTGCGCCCGCAGTGGGCACCCAAACGGCCATAATCCTTGAAGCCAATGCTTCAATGCTTGGATACGCAGGCAGCAGAGATCAGACTACGATAACGGTCATTCCAAGAACGTTCAATGTTACCATCCAGTTGACCGAGTCCTCGATACAAACCGGGGAATTGGCCAGCGTCATTGTGAACGTAACGTGCAATGAAGACGGAAAGCGTGTTCCTGACGCTTGGGTCGCGATATCATCTACTGACGGCAATTTCTCGCAGGCAGCCAAAGCCACGGATTCAAACGGCCAATGCTCGTTCATTTTCAGCTCTCCAGATACGACATCCCAGATCACCGTGATCATTACGGCCAACGTAACGAAGAGCGGATACACTAGTAATGGAGCCAATGCGAGCCTGACCGTGACTCCGAAGGTCGTCGAAGAGGGCGGGGGCGGTTTTCAGTGGGCAATGTTGCTCTTGGTGATCATTCCGGTAGTAATTGCGGTGGTTATTGTCGTGTTGATCAAGTTGAAGGTAATATCAGTCTCGTCTAAGGAAGAGGAATAGATGGATGTCGTGTATAGCGAGACGTAATATTTAATAGATTGGATGTATACAATAGTAAGAGCACAGGAGAAGAACAATGACACAATTGCGATTGAAAGGTTCGCTTGCCAAACTTAAGAAGATACGCATCAAAATCAACGTAGGAAAGAAAGAGCAGGTCGCCATCCCTCCACCGCCGCCTAAACCTGTCCCAAGAGGCTTCAAGATTGTTGAAAAATATCCTCTCTACGAACCTTTCGCCCACGTGGCCATAGCGCAAAGCCCCAAAACAGGCGAATACAAATACATCCTTGACGAGTTGCAGTTAGACCCACTTGAAAGAAGCGTCTACAACCGCATTCTAGACATTCTTCTAGCGGAAATAGAATCACCGAAACAGGAAATCGCTGACCCACGGAAGTTCTTTGCTCAAGAGGCAAAGAACATCGTTGACAAGTATCGCATCAGTCTCGGTTGGCTACCTGACGTTTCATGGTATAAGATTCTTTATCACGCCGAAAGAGACCTCGTCGGCTTCGGCCAGATAGATCCTTTGATGCGAGACCCGAACATAGAAGACATCTCATGCGACGGAGTCACAAAGCCGGTTTACATTTGGCACAGGAACTTCGAAAGCCTCGAAACCAACATTGAGTTTGGAAGCGACGATGAACTTGACAACATGGTTGTCAAGCTTGTCCACATGGCGGGAAAACACGTCAGTTCAGCCTTCCCCATCGTGGACGCCTCGCTACCCGGCAAGCACAGACTTGCAGTCTGCTACAGACGCGAAGTAACACCCTTCGGAACCGCATTCACAATCAGGAAATTCAGGGAAGACCCCTACTCAATGATTGACCTGATAAACATAGGCACTTTCTCAGAGGAGATGGCAGCCTACTTCTGGATGTGTCTTGAAAACAGGGCCTCAATAATGGTTCTCGGTGGAACTGCCGCTGGAAAAACAACAGCATTGAACGCGCTGGCATGCCTTGTCAAGCCCGGCAACAAGATCATCACCATCGAAGAGACGGCAGAACTAAACCTGCCTCACGACAACTGGGTTTCGCTGATCGCTCGACAAAGCTATGGTCTGGGTGGAAGCAGCGTTGGCGAGGTTGCTTTGTTTGACTTGGTGAAGACCTCGATGAGGCATCGTCCAGACATTCTAATAGTGGGCGAGATTAGGGGACAGGAAGCGTACGTGCTTTTCCAAGCTCTGGCAACAGGACACGGAGGCATGGCCACAATGCACGCTGAAAACGTGGACTCAGCCATCAAACGTCTAACACAAAAGCCAATGGAAATCGCGCCAGCCTACATTCCGCTGATGAACATTATCATGTCGATTCAACGGGTTCACCTCATCAAAGGCACCGAGAAGAAAGCCTACAGGCGAGTGATGAACGTAAGCGAAATCGCGGACTTTGAAGACTACAGACCTGTTTTCAAGTGGCATCCTGAAAAAGACGAGCATCTGCCAGCATTCGACGAAAGCGTGCTCTTGGCCTCGATATCTCAAAAAACGGGCACCAGCAGAAAGGATCTACAGGCGGAAATAGACCGACGTAGAGATGTCTTGCATTGGATGCGTGAACGAAACATCCGCAGCTACAAAGATGTGGCCGCAATAATCGCAGAATACTCAGCCAGACCCAAGCAGATCTACGAGAAAATCCTTGCAGGAGAAGAGGTGAAAGCTGTTGCAGCTCCTAGAGACTCTTGAGGCTTGGTCATTTCGCCTCTTCGGAAGATTCGCACCTTCCTTCCTGAAACACGTTTTTGAGTTCAAAGACAACCTTGAGCGGGCAAAGATCAAGATCTACCCAGAAACATACGTCTCGCTGATGTTCTTTCTTGCAGCATTGACGCTGCCAGCATCCATCATATGCATAGTAATCGTAGCTGTATACGGCTTTCTCCCGATAATATTTCTCGTTCCGTTGCCCTGCTACGTAATGATCGGCTTCCTACTAGTTCCATGGTCCAGAGCAGGCGAAAGGGCAAGCAATCTGGAAAGGGAAATGCCGTTCGCGGCTGCCTACATCAGCGTTATGGCCTCAGGAGGCATAGCACCCTACAATAGCTTCAAGCGGCTTGCTGAGATTGAGTTAATGCCTTCTATGAGAAGCGAAGCCAGGGAAATCATAAAAGATGTGGAAATCTTCGGCATAGACCCGCTCTCAGCTTTGGAAATCGCTGCGAAGAAGAACCCCCTGGATGTGTACAAGGATTTTCTCGCAGGCTACGCCTCAACCGTCATCATAGGCGGCGACATCGGCCACTTTCTTGAGCGCAAAGCTGAGGACATCTTCAAGACGAGAGCGTTGCGCGTCAAAGCAGCAGCTGAAAGACTTGGCATGCTGTTGGAAACGTTCATCATCGTGATGGTTTTGATGTCGCTCTGTTTCTATATTCTGTTCAGCGTTGAATCGATATACAGCGTGGGTATGGGACTGTCTTCAGGCATAATCCTGTACACGTACTTGTTCACGCCAATGCTTTCGATGATGTTCATCTACTTGGCCCACAGCATGCAACCTAAGACGCCTATTATTGACATGCGACCTTACAAGATGTTCGGAGCCTGTAGTGCAGTCGCCATAACATTGTTTCTACTGCTCACGGATTTCATGGGGCTTGTGGACATCGCCTTTTTGGACCCGATCCAGAAAGTGGTTGATCTTCCGATAGCGATTGCCTTGGCGCTTTTCGTGGCCACTGCACCAGCCGCTATCGTCCACACCAGGCTGTCAACCAAGAGACTCAGCACAGAGGCCGGAATCAACAGCTTCCTCAGAGACCTGACCGAAGTCAGAAAAACTGGCCTGTCGCCCGAGAAATGCATCGAAAACCTAGCCCACCGCGACTACGGTGAGTTCAGCAAGGGATTGCGCAAGATTAGTTCAGAAATCTCTTGGGGAGTGCCTGTCAGAAAAGTCATATTGGGTTTTCTGAAGCGGACCAAGAGCTGGATGACGCAGATAGTCATGTTCCTTCTGGTCGAGACCATAGACGTAGGCGGGGGAACGATCGCCATGATCGAGTCACTGGCCAGATTCAACAACCTGACGCAAGAAGTTGAGAAAGAAAAGAGGATGTCGGTTCGTCCGTACATTCTGATGCCTTACTTTGCTGCGATTCTGCTTGTGGCGACAACGACGATGATGATTGGGTTCACTTCAAGCACTCTGGGCGTCGCTGAAACAGGCACGCCGAAAGACCTCGGACCAATGATAACCATCTTTTCAACGTCATGCATTTTCCACAGCTACTTGATCGGTCTCGTCGGAGGCAAGATCAGCGAAGAATCCATAGCAGCAGGCTTCAAGCACGCGTCTCTACTGGTGATAATCGCCGTGGTAGCTGCAAAGGTGGTGCCTATGTTCCTCAAGTTCGGATAGGAGGAAAAACAACGAAGAATCAGACCTCACCACGTCACTTGGGAAGAGACAGGAAGGCAATTAGCCCCGCCATCTCTTCCGTCATTCTGACAAACGCCGTAGTAGTTCTGCTATTAGTCACCGTTGTCTTCGCTAACAACTTCCTGAGCGCGCGAATGGCTGAGAATGAGTTCAGCGCTATGAAGCAGTTCATGCAGACAACTGGCCTTCAGATAGATGATGTAGCTTGGACTATCGGTCGAACGCAGACAACTAAGTACGCCAGCAAGTCCGGCTTCGTCAATTTTGAATCGTTGGCACTAAACTACAGTGTTTACGTTGACAAAGGTGCAGGATACGTCTTCCTGACCAACTTCAGCACAGGTATCATATTGTTCAACATGCCAATAAGCAAGTATTCTGCGGGCAACAACTATCACGAGCGCATTCTGCCTGCAGGAGATCGCTCATTTCTCCAAGAAGGCACGTCGGCGCCCGTTTGTCACGTGTATGCGATTGAAAAGGTACCCATGAGTGATGGCAACTACATACGAGTAGTTGCCGCCCCATCAGTGAGAATGCTGAACTCAACCATATCAACAAACGGGGAGATAAAGAACTATTTCAAATTCTATCTGCCCATTCTGTTATCAGGAACGCATCCACGCTACTCACAATCGATAACGTTGGTGGGCAGAATGGTGTCTTACGAGCCCGAAAGTGGTGTCACCAAGATCAAGATCATTGTGACTACACCCAAAGCCAGCTTAGGGTTTGATCAAGACTTCTTCCACTTTGACAACACAGTGAAGGAGATAGATGTTCCAAACGGTTCGATCATGCAGTTTTACACTGGAGAGGTGATTGTCTCGCTAGGGCTATACATATAGCCGTGGCTTGGAGGACTATGAATGCCGCACATTACAATTGAATATGTGATTCTGGCTCCCGTGTTGATAATGCAGATCTTCCTTTTTCCTTTAGCAGCTCACTGGCTGATGAACATCTGGGTAGATTCACGGAGAAACATAGCACTTCAGGACACAGCAAGCCATCTGGGCAGCACAATACAGCAACTGTACTTCTCACTAAACCATGAAACCATATCCACAGGAAAAGTCACGTACTCCCCAGGGCTTCCGCCCTTCATAGAAAACAACTACTACGTGGGAACGGCAACAATGAAGACTGCCCTTGGATCAGTATTGAACTCGAGCAAAATCCTCCAGCTGACACTGGCGTTGGCGAATGTGGGCACCACGGTAACCACTCAGGTCATCTTGGGTCCTAACGTGCAATGGAAAGACTCCACGTTTATGAGCAATTCCACACATGCTTGCATAAGTGCCGAGAAACTCTCGTTTCCAAATGGAACGACCACCATACGTCTGGAGTTTGGTGAGTAGAAGGAGGAATGAGTTTGGCCGGAGCAACAATAGATCACATGATTTCGGTCACAGTTTTCGTAGGAGCCATACTGCTTTTCATAAGCCTCTTCAACCAAACTATACAAACCGCAATCGTCTACCAGCGCCACAGGTATATTGCGACCAAATGCAGTGACATACTTGACAACATATTGCTGAACCCTGGATATCCACTTAATCCTCCATGGGGAAAGACCAACTGCGTTCCAACAAGTTTCGGTTTGCAGGATCCAGAGTTTACTCAGTACAGGCTTAGCCCCTATTCGCTTATGAGGCTACGCTCTGCCGCTGGAACCCCTATCACCTATCCTCCCACGGGACTGACTTACAGCAACATAACCATGGGATTTGGCAACTTTTTGTTGGTTCCCTACAACCTAGCCATCAACTATTCAACGGCGACAAAACTACTCGGCATAAATAACACGTACGGATTTCAGCTGACGATAACACCAATAGTAACGGTAACAATAACAGAAACTCATGCGGCAAGCCCACTGACGCTCAAAGTGGAGGTTGTCGGAACAGGCTTTCCACTTTCAAATGCCACCGTAAGTTGGTGTTTTCTCCAAGCCGTTGAACAAGGTGGACAGAGCAGCCCTTCCTACACGAGCTTCTTGGGCACCACTTACGCTGACGAGGAGGGTTCTGCGTTTCTGACCGTGGACAACATAGCAGCAGACGACTCTTACGTCTTAATTGCATATGCGCACGTAAGGGGGCTTGTCGGAATTGGCTATCACGAACGTGTGACTGGCGTCAAGCGTTATGTGATCCCGTTCATTGACAGTTTTGAAGAAAAGCGGGTGCTTCTAGCGCATAGCTATGATGTGCACTATCAAGGCCCCCCTGAGTCAGCAGTTTTCTACAACGCAACCTTCGTGATGCTGACTGAAGACTTCACACTGCGAGAAATGCCGATGGAAAACGCTACAGGGAAACTCGGCAAGATTATTTACGGAAAGGGAACCGTAAAAACCTACCAGAACCTCACCATTCCAACCTACAATCCTGGAATCCTGATACTCACATACCAGAGCAACAATGAATATGGATTTGTGATGATGCCATGGGGGATAAGTTCTATGGCGTTTCCTGTGACCTTCGGTGAAACGCCAGAGGGCAAGGAATGGGTCGCCACAGACTTGCGTCAAGTCTTAGTAAACGGCATAGCCTACCAGGCCAAACTCTCTTTGTGGAGCCTGCAGGGGCATTCGGTGGTGGGCTAACATGATGCGAACAATAGAAATACTCCTGGTAATTATCATCATTACTTCAGCTTTCATAATAGCGGCGTTGTTTGCTGTTTTGCCCTCGCCACGGCAAGTTTCTCCCATAAACCTGCAAAGGTTGGCTTTGACGACACTCCAAACACTGGATATTGACTATGATTTGAGCGAGACTATGTTCAAGCCCTCTGATGACCCCGCGTGGGGTGAGCTTCAGGTTGCGCTTTCCGCATGTTTGCCGCCGAACATAGTCTACAACTTGACAGTCTACGAAGTTCTAAATAGCGAAAACTTGCTTTACAGTCCCAAAAAGTCTATTTCAAACGCTGCAAGCTTGGGTGTAGGCTCTGACGCCTCTTCCTATCTTGTTGCTTCTTCCAACGTGACTTTCAGTGTGACTCCTGAGAAGGTTGGGGAGCACGGCAGTGGAGGAACCTTGTACATATTGAACTGTAGTGACGCGAATGGATGGTGGATTACAGGATACACGTCTCAGAGTCTGGCAAAAGACTTGTACAACTTACTTTCACCTTACTTCCAAGCAACGGTAATGGTGCAGAACACCGCTCAGCTTGGACAGATACTGAACGGCACTGCACTGCAAGGTGAAACACTTCAGAATGCTGTGGTGATAAATACTTTCGGAGAAGCCATACCAATACCTGCAGGATACTACTCAAGCTCAACTGTCGGGTATGACACCACACACAGCTCTTATGCTCGGTACTGTCATACTTTGGGAAAAAGAGTTCTTCAATATAATTGGACGTGGGCAAGCATAGTCGGCTGGCCATTTTACTATGTATGCAATACTGCCACATTTAGCAGCAATCAGAACGGTTGGGGAATCTATGGAATGGTTATGGTTAGTAGCCCCGGTCTTCAAGCTTTTCTACAAGGGTTAGACAATCAAACGTATTCTTATGGTAACAGTCAAACAGGAAGCCCTGGGGTGGTCTATTCATCGTCCGTCGTGCAATACTATAGCAACTATTATGGCATCTATCCTTCTCTGTATCAAACGTCGACGCGTGCTCTAAGCTCCTCGATAACAAGCACGTATCACTTGAGTGTTACTACCTACATTTTTGATCCGGTA
>Ga0315280_10006987_pt1 | contig 15367 bp, 12 predicted proteins | sample YL17G06_40_MG_FD_203697 | JGI IMG/M metagenome (GOLD analysis project Ga0315280, IMG submission 203697) | Sediment microbial communities from Yellowstone Lake, YNP, Wyoming, USA - YL17G06_40 | ecosystem: Environmental > Aquatic > Freshwater > Lake > Sediment | place: USA: Wyoming | collected... | reverse complement strand
GGGCCAGGCCAGAATTTTTGAGCAAGCTTCCTCGCTCGGTCCGAAACGTGAGCGAGCCTTTCCGCATCCTCTAGGCCCTTGACAAGGATGGGCATGGGTTTCGTTCGACCACCCTTTACCTGCACTGTCTTCTCGACCGCCAAGGCGTTGAGGGGGTCGCACCCCAAACCGTACACGGTGTCGGTGGGATAGCAAATGAGCCCGCCCCTCGCAACTACGTCCGCGGCTGCCGCCAACCCTTCAAGGTCAGCTTTCAGAACTCGTACCAAGGAGACCGACGAACCTGCAGCCGCTATCAAGCCGCGAACGGCTTAAAGATTAGTCCACCAGACTCACTCAACCCCTTCCAATTCAACGCGAAGCATGGAATCATGGCAGGATCGAGATGAGAACCGAATATGTCTGGCAAAATTGTCGTTCATGGAGGCGCAGGATTTTGGAGAACGACCATCCGAAGAGCATTGGCAGGTGTCAGCAATTCGGCATCCGCGGGCTCAAGGGTCTTGGCTCAAGGTGGTTCTGCGCTGGATGCTGTCGAGGCCGCCGTATCAGTCATGGAAAATGACCCTGTCTTCAACGCGGGCAAAGGGTCATCGTTGACTTTCATTGGGACGGTTGAAATGGACGCAGCCATAATGGACGGGAGGAACCTTTCCGCAGGCGCCGTCGCACTTGTTCGCAGCATCAAGAATCCCGTTCATCTCGCCCGCCTAGTCATGGAAAACACCGACCACGTACTCCTCGCAGGGAGGAGTGCGTAGAAGCTCGCAAAGGCCTTCGCACTACCCACAGCCAACCCCATCACCCTAGAAAGGCGGCGAATGTTGCTGAGGTTCAAGAAGGGCCCTCTGAATGCAAGACTGGCGTGGGTTAAGAAGAACCCCAAACTGCTTCATGAACACCCAGAAATCATCAGACAAGACACAGTGGGCGCAGTGGCCGTGGATTCGAAAGGCAACTTCGCTGCTGCGGCATCAACTGGAGGTACAACCATGAAGCTACCTGGCAGAATCGGCGATACGCCTCAGATAGGTTCAGGAGTATACTCGGACAACCAGTGCGGACCTGCAACGGTCACGGGCTGGGGAGACGTGGCGATCAGGCTGGCCCTTTCGAGGACTGTTTGCTTAATGATGGAACGCGGGTTGCCCGCAACAAGAGCTGCGGAATTCGCAGTCAGAACGGCGTCAAAGCGGTTGAAAGGCGACGCTGGAGTCATTGCAATCGACCGACATGGGCAAGTGGCGGCGGTCCATAACACTCCTTTCATGCCATGGGCGTTCTCAACTGCTGAGATGAAGGGCCCGAAGGCGAGTTCACGAGGTAAAATAGTGGCACCACTGCACTAAGTGCCCAAAGATTGAGTAACGACGTGTTTCATGTCCTCAAGATCGGTTACGAATTATCGCAAATGATTCAAAATCGGCCAAAAGTTTTAAAGGCCCCCCTCTAGGGGGTTACGCGAGCCTCCATTTCGGGAGTTTTTTCTCTTGAGTGAAGATGAGAACTGGGATAATGGAGAAGAAGACGACTGGACCGATGATGAATGGGGCGAAGACGAGGGCTGGGGAGAAGAAGAGGAGTGGTGAGTGGGCCCAGCCTGAATTTCCTTTTGTTGATTTGACCCGTTAACGAACAGCGAATTTCTATCCTTCCGAAAGGGGCGTCTCCAATTGTTACGTGTAGCCACACTAGACAAAGAACATTGCAAACCTGATGATTGTGGCATACCTTGTTACCGGTTTTGTCCAGAAGTCTTGAACAGGAGGTATGCAATCAAGTTCATCGCAGGACAACCAAAACCCGTAATCGACGAAGACCTCTGCACGGGTTGCGGAATATGCATAAAGAAATGCCCCTTCGACGCCATTAGCATCGTAAAACTCCCCCAGGAACTGGACGGGGAGTGCATTCACAGCTACGGCGTTAATGAGTTCAAACTCTTCAGGCTGCCCGTCCCACAACCTGGAAGAGTGATAGGCCTCATTGGCAGGAACGGAACGGGAAAGAGCACAGCCCTCCGGATCTTAGCTGGCGAAATCACTCCCAACTTTGCCTCTACCGACGCTCAAACCAACTGGGATATTGTTCTAACGCGTTACCGGGGAACCTTACTTCACGATTACTTCAACAAGATCGCGGCCAAGAAACTTAAGGTTGTTCTCAAACCCCAGCACGTCGACAAGCTCGGATCCCTTCTCCAAGGGAAGATAGGCCAACTGCTCAAGAAGGTCGACGAACGCGGCAAACTTTCGGGACTAATCCTAGAACTTGAACTGGAAGCATTGCTTGAACGAGACGCTAAGGTGCTGAGTGGAGGTGAACTGCAGCGTGTCGCTATAGCTGCCGCGATTTCCAGGGAGGCTGACGTTTACGTTTTCGACGAACCTTCAAGCTACCTAGACATCTACCAAAGAATTCGGGCGGCACGCAGCATAAGGAGACTCATAGACGAAGGCAAGTCTGTGCTCGTTGCTGAACATGACCTAGCGATGCTCGATTACCTCTCCGACGAGGTTTACCTTGTCTACGGCCAACCGAGCTCGTATGGAATAGTTTCGCATGTTCATCCCACAAGAGGCGGAATCAACGACTACCTAATCGGGTTCCTGCCCGACGAGAACATGCGTTTCAGGGATCAGCCCATTCGGTTCCACGTTAGGCCGCCAAGGCAGGTTGAGCTTGAAAGTCAAGCTAAACTCGACTGGCCTAAGATAACGAAGATCATTGCAAACTTCCACCTAGAAGTCGAGGCCGGATATCTGAACGCCGGCGAGATCGTGGGAGTATTGGGGCCAAACGGAATTGGAAAGACCACATTCATCAAAGAACTCTCGGAATATTACGCTAAGTCAACCCAAAACCAGTTGCAGGTCAGCTACAAACCCCAGTACATTTCCTCCTCATACGAAGGAACAGTTGAAGAGCTGCTAACGACCGTAGCTGATGACTACTCTTCAGCCATGTTCACTGGTGAAGTGATCCGCCCCCTTTCAATCAACAAATTGCTCGATCGGAGGATAGACGAGCTCAGTGGCGGTGAACTTCAACGGGTAGCAATTGCGGCCTGTCTCGGTAAGTCAGCCCAAGTTTACCTGCTCGATGAACCCAGCGCCTTTCTGGATGTCGAGGAGAGGTTGAACGTGGCAAAGGCACTTAGGCATCTGGTAGACTGTCGCCAAGCTTTCGCCTTCGTCGTCGAGCATGACATCGTGGCACAGGACTTCCTTGCAGATCGAATCATGGTCTTCAAAGGCTTACCGAGTATTGATGGCAAAGGTTCAAACCCAATGCCCCTACGTGAAGCGATGAACATCTTTCTCTCAGAAATGGGGATAACTTTCAGACGCGACCCCGAGACCAAACGGCCGCGAATAAACAAGCTCGACAGTAAATTGGACAAGGGGCAGAAAAGTTCTGGGGAATTCTATTACGTTCCCGCGAACGACTAAGCTGCCACAGGTTTAACTAGCGCGCCTCCAACTTACCCGCTTGGAGACCAAATTCCAAGTGACAACGAACTACTGCCTTGAGTGTGGTGGAATACTCAGCTACGATAGTGCCCTTAAGCAATATACGTGCAAGAGCTGTGGGCTCACTGTTAGTGCGCAACAACTGATGGAGGGCCGGCTCAAGATGCGTGAACGTGAATCACCTGAGGAACAGCATAGACGCAAGCAGAACGAGTACTTGAAATGGTGGCTCTCCAAGAAAGCTGAATGACTTTCCGCCACAACTTGTGACAGAAGAACTCGATCCCGAGATCTTCTCTCAGAAGAGATACCGTTTAATCGGCAATATCCACTTGAGTCAGCCGGCTAGGCTGAGCGTAAGCAAGATTGTCATGCACTGTTGAGATATTATCCATCGGAAACGAACTCTTACTGGGAAACACGGTCAACACGAACGCATCGTGGATTGCGTCGCAGGTGACCTCGCTTGGAGGCAGCGTCACTCGAATTACAACCATTGGTGATAACCTCCGCGAAATCTCCCAAGCAATTATAGAGGCCCTTAAGAGAAAACCGAGTTTTCTTATCACCACAGGCGGAATCGGGCCCACTTTCGACGACATGACTCTCAAAGGCGTTGCCAGAGCACTTCATTTGCGCCCCAAAATGAATAGAGCTGCCGTCGGACTGATTCGCGAACATTACGCCCGAAGATTCCCGGGGCGAAGAATTAAGCTAACTAAGCCTCGACTCAAGATGGCGCAGATACCGTCAGGAGCGACACCGATACCTAACCCAGTTGGGACAGCCCCCGGAGTACAGTTGACTGCTAGTTCCACCGAGATCTTCTGCCTTCCCGGTGTGCCTTCAGAGGCGAAAGCAATCTTCAGAGGGTACGTTTCAAAGACAATAAGTGCGAAAGCCGGTGGAATGGTGTTCACCGAAAAATGGTTGAAAGTCCAAGGTGTGATGGAGTCCTCGCTCGCACCAGTCATTGACCGCGTAATGCGAGATTGGCCAGGCGTATACATCAAGTCGCACCCAAGGGGAGTGGAAGCAAGCGGTCGGCCTTTCATTGAATTGCATTTCTCAATTTCCTCCCCCAATGGGAGGAGAGCGGAGCAGCCCATCCTGAATGCCATATCAGATCTCATAAGTGAATTGAGAGGCTTGAAAGCAAAGATAGGCGGCATCAGGTAGCTGAATATGACACACACCGTCTTCATTGTAGGAATGGCTGGCTCTGGAAAGTCGTCCCTCACGGCTGCTTACTCTGAATGGCTGAAGCAAGGAGACCAAGACGTCCTAGTCGCCAACCTCGACCCAGGCGCGACCACCCTACCATACAACCCGGACATTGACGCACGCCGGTACGTGGATATCGAGAAGTTGATGCTCGATTACAGGCTTGGGCCAAACGGCGCACTCATTATGACCTCGGACCTGCTCGCCGACCACCTCGAGGAACTTCGGGGAGAGATTGAGGATGCGAACCCCGACATACCCCTAGTAGATACGCCCGGGCAGATAGAGCTGTTCGCCTTCAGAGAGGGCGGCCGATTCATAGCCACGCAGCTGACAGAGGACAACCGTGCGGTAATCTATTTGATGGATGCGCCCTTCACCCGTTCCCCGCTAAACTTCATTTCTAACTTATACCTAGCCGCCGCAGTCTACAGCAGGACTGCACAACCACAGGTCTATGCTCTGTCCAAGATTGACCTTGTTCCCGACCCGGAGATCAACATGATTGTTTCGTGGGCTACAGAGCGCGAAACTTTCGAACAAGCGCTTCTGACAGTAGAAGAACAGAATCTGTCAATAATTCTTAAGAATTTGGCAAGCGCTGTGTTTGATACTGGGTTGCTATCTGAGCCCATCCCTGTTTCCGCAAAAGACAGGTCCGGAATGGTGGAGCTAAACGCGGCAGTTACGAGAGTGCTCACGGGGGCGAAGAGCCTTCAGCATGATTCGCGTAGAGAGAGTTCAATTAGCCTTCACGAAATTCAAGATAATCATATTATACATGGATAGATGGCTTGGGGGACGCCCCTCAGCGCAAGGTACAAGTGAATTGTGTGCCACCAGCAATAGTTGAGCAGATTCTGCAGGCGGCACGCAAGGAAGGCAGAAGAAACCTCCTTGAACCTGAAGCCAAGGAAATTTGCCGAGCGTACGGGATGCCAACACCAGACTTCGGCCTAGCGCGTAATGCCTCCGAAGCCGCAGGTTTGGCTGAGAAGGTGGCGTTCCCTGTCGTGCTCAAGATTGTGTCTCAGGACATTTTGCATAAGACCGAAGCTGGCGGAGTTTTGCTTGACCTGAAATCAAGAGAGGAGGTTGAAGAAGGATATAATCAAATCACCACGAAGGTCAAAGCCTACGATAAGAATGCTCGGATAGCTGGTGTTTTGGTGCAGCACATGGCCCCCGAAGGTGTTGAAGTGATCGTCGGGGGCCTTCGTGATAGCCAGTTTGGACCGACCGTGCTGTTCGGCCTTGGGGGAATCTTTGTTGAAGTCTTCAAGGACGTCAGCTTCAGGGTAGCTCCATTGAGTGGTCTTGATTCTCGGGAGATGATCAGAGAGATTCACTCATACTCAATCTTGAAAGGTGTAAGGGGTCAACCTCCAGCCGACGAAGAAGCAATAATGCATATGCTGCAAGCTTCCTCCCGGATCATGCTGGAAAACGAAACAATTCAGCAAATGGACCTAAACCCTGTCATGGTCTATGGGACAGGTGCGAGCATAGTGGACGCTAGAATAATCCTCGGCGAATAGATACTCGCATGCAATTCAAGCAACGCATTATATAGGCCCGGGCGACTGTTTTGCCGCATCTCTCAAACCGCGGGTTCGCATTGAAACTCACAAGCACTGTCCTCGTCATCGTTCTCATTCTGCTTACTCCCGTCCCACCCGCCCTCTCCTCTGCGCGAGCGGATCAAACCGCTACGATTCCCACTCGCACTGTACCGTTGACTATCCAAATAGTCCTGATTGGGTTCGACCCGCACACAATCGACCAAGACTACTTGACCTGGAAAGGCAATGTAGTTCAAAACTCGGTAAATAACGTGCTCAGCACCGGAAATATTACTGGCATCTCCTATGAATTGACCTACAATTTTGTCTACACAACCCCCGAGTTCCAACAGAAGCTAACAAGATTTCTGAAGTCAATTCAAGAAAAGAAGTTGCTCTACAATCCTTGGTTTAGGGCGACAACTCAGAACTTTCTGTACAACGCCTCGAAGGTGGAAGACTGGCTTGTGGCGAACAACGCGAACTACGGCGGTTTCCCCACTCACGGCTACACATTCGTCTTCGCCAACCTCACCAATCTGCCTTCAGTAACCGAAAACCAACTCTTGACCGACAACCCAATGAACGCAACACCGCATTATTACCGGACTCAATACGTGGATAAGGACTTAGATTACAGGATCAGGTACCGAGACTTCTCAGTCGCATGGGGAGGGCGAAGCAGATTGTGGTTCATAGATATGGCTGCTGGCCCTGAATACTGGACCTGGAGCAATTCAGAAAGCGTACCACACATTCCAATGCAAATAGCTATAGACCTCTTCAAGCTGAACGTACACACCCTCTACGGCAAACAGTGGCTCACGCAGTTTCTTGCGGACTACATGTACGACGCAGTCCTGAACCTAGCAGTTCCAGCATTCACCTATCAACCGGTCTACAGCCGCACGTACAGGATCGTTCTGAACATCATAGATAACCGTACACAATCAGAGAAGGAGCAGGTGCCGATTGAAAAGACGATTCACCCTGGGCTTGTAAAACAGGCTTTCGAGGATCTTCTACCGTACTCCGAGATTCAAATGGAAACGAAACTGATCTCGGCGAGCGATGTGCCAAGCCTTCAAGCCGCAATCATAGAGAATACCGTGACACCGCCGAGTAACCTTGCTATCGGGCGCTATGTTGACGCGCGACCAATCTACAGATATTTGCAGCAGCATTTGTCCGAATTCGTGGGTAGTGTCAGGAGGGACTCAACTGAGTTTACCCTGCCAGTTTTTGCATTCGCATTCTCATCTGGGATATACTTCGGCTTCACCTACAAGTGGTACGTTGCAACACTCAAGGCTGATGAGAACAGCTTCCTTGGCGTATCCCTAGGCGACATGGCCCTCATTGGAATGACACAGAATGAGTTTCAGAGAGGGGACAATGTAAACCCACCCCAACCCGGGAAAGGAATAGGGTTCACGCAAGCCCTGATTCACGAGGCTGGACATTCCCTTGGCTTGATGCACCCGCACCAATTCGGATACCTTGAAGATTTCGAATCTTCTGCAATGAGCTACTGGTCGTGGGAGTACAGGTTCAGCCAATTCGACAAAGACGCAATCAACCGGGCCCACGCCGACCAACTAATCCTAACAGCACAGAGCCAACTGGCCGACGCCGAAAACGCACTCAACGGTAGATTCGACTTCGGGCTAGCAACCGTCAGAATTACTCTTGCAAATGCCTTGCTCGCCGCAGCACTCTCGAAGTATAATTCCATGCAGTACGTGGACGCGGTTCGAATAGCAACTCAAGCCGCTGAAGCTGCTACAGGTGCTTTGGCGAACGCATTAGCTGCACCAAACGGCGTGGTCGCGGCCTCATTGGTTTCACTCATTCTAGGCATCGTCATAGGCTCAACTCTGATTTTCATTGCATTCCGAAAATATTCTCGTGAACTCGCCGAAGGAAGGTAGGTCGAGCAAGGCGGGCTGGAATGGACTCAAGCGCAATCCAGACACCCGTTGAGAATCTCTACCGAGAACTCGAAGAACTCAAAGCAAAAAACACCAGCAAGAAGACCGAGATTAGTCTTCTCCGAAAACAGATGGACGAGACCGTAAGGAAACGCGATGAACTCAACGCAGAGGTCAAGGGCATATTGGAAGAGGTCAAGAAACTCAAATCCAAACGAGACGCACTAAACGCGAGGGTCAAGGAACTCAAACAGAAACGCGATGAACTCAGAGCTGTGGCGTCCCAGAAACGCGAAATACTCTCTAAACTCTTGGAGCAGGCACGTCAGATATCCGAACAATTGCAGGGCAGTATGTCCGAGCTCTCTAGGCAGATTAAGGGTTTGGAATGGTACATTCAAACGAACCCTCTTGCTCCAAAAACCGAGAGAAATCTAATCGCCAAGATCAGCGCACTTGAGGTAAACCTTGCGAAACACAAGGGCCTCAGAAATGTGAAGGACAAACTGCTACAACTCAGGATCGAGGTAGGTGCCTTGAGGTTGCAGGCACAGTCAACTCATGAAGAGCTGACTAAGATAGCTGAGGAAAGTGAGAAAGTTCACACTGCTATGCAAGAACGGTTGAAGGCTCTGGCAGAGGAGAAGAAGGAAGCAGATGCAATGCATTCCGAATACCTCGAGCAGAGCCAACAACGGCGTGATGCGGTAGCTAAGCTCAAAGAGAACTTTGAGCGTATGGACCAGATTCGATCCAAAATAGGTGAGGCTAGGGCTTCGCCTAGGCTGAAGGCAGAGAAACTCAAGTCAAAGTACAAGCAAGCAGCTAACGAGAAACTTCGAACAGGCGGGAAACTGTCGTTCGAGGAATTCCAAGCCTTGATGGAAGATACTGGCGCAGATAGCAATGAAGAGTAACGGACAGGATAGTCTTGATGAGGCATGACTAGGATCGCGATAATCGGAGGAAGCGGCCTTGAGGGGCTACTGCAAGGATCGCGTACGCTTAGTGTGGAAACGCCATACGGGCCTGCTCCTACAATATCGGTTGGGGCGGTAGGCAAAGAAGAGGTCGCGTTCCTCCCTCGGCATGGGCCGAAACATGACCTACCGCCTCACAAGGTGAATTACAGGGCAAACCTCCACTCGCTCAAGCAACTCGGCGTAGAACGCATCATCGCCACCAACGCAGTTGGCGCGATAAACTCAACCTACAGCCCAGGCGACCTCGCGGTTCCCAAAGACATTTTGGATATGACAAAATCGAGAGCTACCACTTATTTCGACAACGCGCCAGTTACGCATATCGATGTGTCACAACCTTACTGTCCCGAACTCCGAAAGATATTGATTGATTCGTCCAAGGGCGCCAAGGTCAAGCTCTGGGGGAATGGGATTCTCGCAGCGACTGAGGGCCCCCGATATGAAACTCCGGCTGAAATCCGGATGCTGCACACACTGGGTGGCGATATTGTCGGGATGACAGCGGCACCCGAGGCTTTTCTGGCTAGGGAGCTAGAGATATGCTACTCGACTTTGTGTTTCATATCAAACCGAGCGGCTGGAATGCAAGAGAGGCTGTCGGCGGTGGAGGTAATGGAGATCGGGAAGAGGGTTATGCCCGAGATGCTCAACATTATACGTAAGACGGTCGAAGTCATTCCGGTCAAACGAACGTGCCCCTGTGCCAAGGCGATAGACCAAGCCCAAGTGTAAACTGATGTTACCAACACTGCTCAAAACAATAGGCGCCTACAAGTTCTATGAGAAGTGGCTCGGGGGCGTTGTGACCTCGGGCGAAATGCCGGAGCATGTCGGCATAATACTCGACGGTAACAGGAGATGGGGGTTCGAGAAATACGGTGACAAGCTCAACGGCCACCTTTACGGTGCACGAACGGGTGAGAATTTCCTTGAGTGGTGCTTAGACCTAGGCATCAGGACCGTGACACTCTACGTCTTCTCCACAGAGAACTTCCACAGGCCGAAGGAAGAAGTCAACGCCATTCTCAAGATAATCGAAGACGAAGCGCGCAGACTCATAACCGACCAGCGAATTCACCAACACAGGGTGCATGTGAAGGCGATTGGGCGCCTCGAGCTCCTTCCTGACTCCCTGAGAGGCGTGTTTGCCGAGGTTGAGAAAGTAACCGCCGATTACGACCAGCACTACCTGAACATTGCTGTGGCGTATGGTGGGCGGGCTGAGATTGTTGATGCCGCAAAACGAATCATTGACGAGGTGAAGAGCGGTTCGTTAGACGAGGACCTTGTCGACGAAGACATGTTTAGGAAATACCTCTACACCTCACACCTTCCCAACCCTTACCCCGAGTTGATCATCCGAACATCAGGCGAGGAACGGCTAAGCGGATTCCTTCTCTGGCAGGCAGCTTACAGTGAATTCGTCTTCTTGGACGTTTACTGGCCTGAATTTCGCCGCATTGACCTCCTAAGAGCGGTTAGAACTTACCAACGCCGAAGGCGAAGATTCGGCGCCTAGAAGGATAAACCTCGGCGCTCGACTGAGTCCATTGCATATATGCGTCCAGAGGCTTGTTGAGCATCGCGCCCAAGGCCTTTCGCATTCTTGTTTAGGCGAATTTGTCTCCTCTACCCGAGATACGAAAAACAGCCCTATGCCAAATTTGACACAACCTTATTCATACAAATCATCATGAAAGTGTAACCAAGCCTTATCTTCGCACCTTTGTAGCACCCGGTAAACCGCGCAGTTTGCAAAAGTAACAAAATTCCGCGCATTCACCACGGCGAGTTTGAATAGCCATTGGTGTATATCAAGAGAATCGACCTGAGGGGCTTCAAGACCTTCGGTAAGAAAGCGACTGTTCACCTCGACCGCGGCCTCACAATCATAACCGGCCCCAACGGAGCAGGCAAATCGAACATTCTCGATTCCGTAAAGTTCGCATTAGGTGAACTGAGCCCCAAAGAACTCAGAGGTGAAACAATCTCCGACCTCATACACAAAGGTGCCCAGGCGGTTTCGAGCCGATCGGCCTACGTTGCGGTGCAATTTGACAACCACGACAGACGAATACCCGTCGACTCGGAAGCTGTGACGATCTCACGCGAATTCCGGCGTGGGGGCGAAGGCATCTACCGTATGAACGGTAGGAAGATCTCCAGAAAGCAGCTCACTGATATCCTCTCCTCAGCTGATATCCAAGTCTCAAGTTACAATATCGTCCCGCAACACGCTATAACTAGGTTAGCGGAGGTCACAGCCGAAGAACGGCGCAAGATAATCGAAGACATGATCGGCATCGCGGTGTACGACACGAAAAAGGCGTCCGCTCAAGTTGAACTGCAGAAAGCCGACGTGAACCTACAAGTAGCATCCGCGAAGATCGAGGAAGTCCGCCTCCGCGTCGAATCACTCGAAAAAGAACGCAACGACTACCTCAAGTACCAGCAAATTCGGAAAGAGATCAACGAGCTCCAAGCTAAGGCAATCTCACATAAGATCAAAAAAGCAAAGGAAGAAGATAGCCAGCTAGGACAACAGATAACTCAACACCAACGGCAGCTCCAAGAGCTAAAAACGAAAAGAGACGAGCTAATACAGCAAAAATCGAAACTCGAATCGGAAAAGAGAGATTATGAGGATTCGGTTGCGGAGAAGGGCAGCACCAAGCTGCTTGAAGTTCAACGGACTATGGGTGATGTCAGCGCTGCAATCGCGCGCTTCCAAGCACAAGGGAACGCGATAGAGGCGAACGTCAAGTCACTTCAACAGCAGAAGGCCGAACTCGAACAGAACTCAACCGACATCCTCGACAAAGTCTCCAACTCAAAGAAGGAGTTACGAGAACTCAAAACCCAACAAGCAAGACTGATCAAAGCAATAGAAAACAAGCAAGCCTCAGTGAACCAATCCCTCAAGACGCTTACAGAGTTCAGAGACAAACTGGGCGAACGCAACAGAGAAGCCGAAGACCTTGAACGCCTAATAAACAACCACGCAAGCAGGGTCATCAGATTCAACGCCCAAATCAAAGCAAGCGCTACAAAAGTTGACCTGCTCGACAATCACCTGAAAACGCTCAGATCACGCAAAGAAGAATACGAAACGGTCCTGCAAAACGTGACCAAGCGCGTCGATGAGCTTCCGGTCGTAAAGCGCGAAGAAGGGGGGAGAGCATCAGAAGCTGAAAAGAAAATTGCTGAATACACTAACCTCAAGCAACAACGGACCAAGGAAATTGAGAATGCCAACGAGGTTGCAAAACGCGCCTCTCTTGCGCTAACCGAGATTGAGACACAGAAGAATATCGCAGAGAATCTGGCCTCGGATGACAAAGCGCTCTCTCTGATTCAAGAGATGGCCAAGGCAGGCGCCATTTCAGGCGTTTACGGGAGACTAGTAGAACTCGTCAATGTAAAGGATGGGTACGGCAAAGCTGTTCAAGCCGCTGCGGCCGGTTGGATGAAAGCCCTTGTTGTGAAGAACATTGAGACCGCAGTCTCATGCATCGAAGTTCTGAAGAAGACTAAGGTCGGACGCGTCAAGCTAATTCCGCTTGAGGGACTAACACAGCCAAAGAAAGTGCAGGCTCCGAGGGAACTACCGGAGATCATCGGCCCTATCACTGACCTATTGGTATTCCCAGAACGTTTCAGGCCAGCGGTGAACTACGTGTTTGGCGATACGATTCTAACATCGAGCCAGAAATCTGCATTCCTAACATCACAGAAAGGCATCAGAGCAGTTGTCGCAACTGGAGATTTATACGAACCAGGCGGCGCCATGGAGACAGGGTATTTCAGGCAGCCGCTCGACGCCTCGAAATTCTTTCTCAATAGCCAGACGGTCCAACAATTAAGAAACACGCTCTCATCCCTCGAGAAATTAGCTATCAAGGCCAAAGAAGAGATCGCGAGGGTAGATCAAGAAATTCTGGACCAGAGCAAGAACAAGGCTCAAAGTCAAAATCTAATCCGTTTAACTGATAGAGAAATTGCCACGTTCAATGAGAACCTGGAGCGAGTCCGAAAGATAGTCGAAGAAACATCGGTGCGCATAGAGCAACTCACACATGAGATCGGAACCGAACAGGCCATCCTTGAAGCAAGCGTATCCAACAAAGACAAGGTACAAGCACGACTGACGGAATATGAGCGAGCCCGCGCCTCACTGAAGTTACGCTCACAGTCAGCCGCACTCTTGGAGAGGGAGAACGAGTACTCGAAAGTGGCAAGCGAACTTGACGAACTTGTCCGGCAGAAGATCGAGACCGAGAGCCGAATTGAGTCCCTAACTTCGACCGTGACCGCGCTAGAGCCAACCGCCGAACAGACAAAAATTCAGGCTACTGGCATAGACAAACAGTTGCAGAAGCTAGCGAACGAGCTGACTCTCACCCATGCAGAACTTTCCAAGTTTGAAGATCAGCTCAGACAGCTAGAGACAGCTCGCAATCAGCTCTCCGAAGAACTCGCGGGCGTCAAGGTGAAACGCAACGAGTACGATGCGCAACTCAAGGAGATGGACGCTGAGGTCACGAAGATCCTTGATGAACTCGACCCATTAAACGGCAAGATTGCCAACCTGACGGCCTCGGACAAGCACCTTCAGATGCAGATCGAGTTCCATATGAATGAGCTCAAAGAGCTCGGTTACTCTGACGTTGTGGAAGTCTCAGACGATGAAGTTCAACGAGTGGAGAGTACGCTTCCCGTCCTGAAGAAAGAACTAGCGGCGATTGGCGGAGTTAACGAGTTAGCCGCCTCACAATACGAAGAGGTCAAGCAGAACTACAAGCACCTGGCGTCGAGAATCTACGACCTCGAGAAAGAAAAACTGTCAATCGTCCAATTCATGAACGAGCTGGACCGACAGAAACTGGGGGCCTTCATGAAGGCCTTCAACCAGGTCAGTGAATCATTCAACGAAATCTTCTCAACAGTCACCGGAGGAGTTGGACGGCTCTACCTCGAGAAACCCGAGAACCCCTTCGAAGCTGGAGCGGACATCAGGCTTCAGTTCCTTGGCAAGACCGAGATGACCATCGGGTGCGCCAGTGGTGGTGAGAAGTCAGTAGGCACAGTTTGTTTCATTCTGGCCTTGCAGGCAATTCACCCGATGCCCTTCTACGTGATGGATGAAATCGACGCTCACCTTGACGTTGTAAATTCGCAGCGTCTCGCTGAACTCCTCAAGTCGAAGTCAAAGGGTTCACAGTTCATAGTCGTTTCACTAAAAGATGTAACCATCGCCAGGGGAGACGTGGTCTATGGTGTGTTCATCCAAGAAGGCGTGTCCCAAGTAGTGAGTTTGCCGATGCAGGAGGTGAAGGCCGTTGGAAGAGCTAAGTAAGCCCTTCTGGCTCAGGCCTCCTTACCTGATACTTTTCGATCTATTGAGGCTTCACAGAATCAAACCATGGGACGTCGACATTACCACACTCTTGAACTCGTTTCTTGCAGAGATGAAGAAGAACGGATACATTGATTTCTCTGCCTCAGGGACGGCCCTCCTCTCATCATCAGTCGTTCACCGCATGAAATCCGAACTCGTCCTCAAGATGGAGGAACCGCCGAAGCCTCCCGCCCCGAAGCCCAACGAGGAAATACCCCCCCCATTGCCGTTTCCGCTCCGATTTGAGTATACGTCTACCTCTGTTGCCGAAATTCTTCGCACGCTTCAAGAGGTTTTGGTCAATGAGAAAGTGATTCTAGCGAAGAAGCCCTTCGTATTGAGCCCACCATCCGTATTCGAGCAGCTAGACGAATTCCTCGCGAACATTGAGGAGAATATCGAGAACTTCTACGCCAAACTCATCAAGCTCAGCATACGGGGTGTACCAATCTCCTTCAGGGAGTTGATCAAGGGCCAAACGCTCTTGGAGGCCGTGCGAGTTTTCATAATGCTGCTCTTCCTGGCCAACCAGAAGAAGATTCTGCTCACACAAGACGAGCAAAGCTCGGACCTTTACATCAGATTAGGCGAGGTCTCACCCCCGATTGCCTGAAACCCCCAACGAACCCTCTCTACTCGTCCAGAAGTCAAAGACGAAGCTCGCGTTAATCGAGGCTGCCCTCTATGTGACCGGTAAGCCGTTGGATTTGAAAACGCTAGGCTCAGTGGTCGGATTTAGATCCGAGGACAAAGTCAGGGAGCTTGCCCGTTTCTTGAAGAACAAGTACGGAGGCGA
>Ga0315280_10006985_pt1 | contig 15369 bp, 13 predicted proteins | sample YL17G06_40_MG_FD_203697 | JGI IMG/M metagenome (GOLD analysis project Ga0315280, IMG submission 203697) | Sediment microbial communities from Yellowstone Lake, YNP, Wyoming, USA - YL17G06_40 | ecosystem: Environmental > Aquatic > Freshwater > Lake > Sediment | place: USA: Wyoming | collected... | reverse complement strand
CTTGGCAGCCTTCAACGCCTGAAACCATGCTGAGCGGCCGAGGAAAGCCTCTGACGATCTCCACGTATTCGGGCAAATCATCAATTAGGAGATTGACCATGGGTCCGTGGCTGTCGGCAATAACGACCTTGTCAAACCCATTCTTGTGCAGCTCATCCGATGCGATCAGCGTGATTTTGGTAGCGATTCTTCTTGCTTCATCATACAATGGGCCCTTCAAGTTTAAGTGACCGGGGATGACGACGTACGGCATGCCCTCCAAATCAACGGAAATGAAGGCTTTCATGAGACGCACCAAACTAAGTCTGCATGGAGAGTGCATTAAAGGATTTCGATACGCTTGTTGTGGAGTACACCATCAGATATTGGCTAACCCCAGCAATTCCACAGTCTTATCACACAGAAGCTTCTGCATGTGCTGATCGTATGATGCTGGCGACGTAGCCGTTTCCTTCAGCTTCGAGAAGCATTTCCCTGTCGCATTCTTGACCTCTTCTGATGATGCCAAGTATACCGGGGTCTTAGCCGCCTTCTTTGCGCTGATCTGGAATGGCCGCACCATCCTGAATGCTATTGATGAGAGGCGATTGCCATCGTTTCTTCCAAGGTTGGTTGCAACAAAGCCTGGCTGTACTGCATTCACTGTAACATCTGTGCGCTCTGGGCGTCTGGCCAGTTCATAGGGGTACATTAGGACCATCAGCTTTGCATTGGCGTATGCGCCCATTCCCTTGTAGTTTTTCTCGCTCTGGAGGTCGCGCGCTGAAATGGGTTGAAGCAGTAACGCGCAGAGATTGGTGGATAGGGCTTTTGCAGGCGAGTAAGCTGATGCGCGTTTTACGTGTCATTTTTGTGCCTAGTGTTGTTGAGTGTTGAATTAGAAGTTTGCAGCTCCTCTTCTTTCTGAGAAATCATACCATTTCCAGATTTCGTTGATTGTTTTCTTGGAGTATCCGCATTGCTTAAGCAGGGATATCCAATTTGAGGGTGGCTTCATCTTGATCGGACCGCTAAGCCTGTGAGAAAGCCTGTGCATTCAACGAAATTAAACGCTGTGTATTCTCAATTTTGTTTCTGTAGATGTGTTGCACATATCTACAACAAGCGCGCTGTTGCAATCAATATCGAGGGTGTTGAAGTGCTAACCAGAAGAATTAGTCAAGATGGCAAAAGAATCAAGATGCGGTTTTCAAAAAGAGTCGGACTTGTGAATCATTCAATACGAGTGTTGCTGAAATTGTGAGATAACGAATAAATAGGGTTGTATCATATGATAAGCTATTGATGCTAACCCATAGTTCATTTTACCAAACACCAAACCACAGAAGAGATTCCATCCTTATAGTCTCAGACATATTGTCCTGTGCGACTAGGGGAGCAGGAAAGTGCGAAATAATGTATAAAGTCGGGCTGAGTTCTGCCCAGCTGAATAAATATCTAGGGTTGCTTCTCAAATCGGAACTATTGATTGCATCTAATAATGATAAAAAGTCTCTATACAAGACAACGAATAAGGGAAAGAACTTCTTGGAAACATTCGAAACGCTTGCCAAACTATTGGACTAGAAAGAAAATGGGTGCGGGCAATCAGAACTGACGTGTACATACGCGATCATGATCTCAAGATAGAAGACGCGAATCGCGAAAGGACACGAGTTCGCTGAAGTAGGACCTGTGAGGAAGAGAAGAGGATACTTCAAGCATTGTCTTGTGATTACACTATCTGATAGAGAAGGGAAACACAAGGAGCTTTACAGGAGCGAGTGCTGAGCTGACTGTGAAGTTTTCAACATGCATCTCCTAGAGGCATGTGTTGAAAAGAATGGAAAGAATCGAGAATAATGACAAAAGCATCCCGGCAATGATCTTGGTCACGGGTATACACTAAGTCTCTTCGGGTGGCAAGCCGTAGTTGGTATTATGGAACAAGAATTCTGCGGCAAGTCATATAAGCTAATCAGGCAACTCGTGGTGCAGAAAAAGGTTTTTAAGGGTATCGCAGGGCTGAACGTCAATTTGACCTCTGACAAAAAAGCTGCCTTCTATGCGACGATTACCTCACTTGTAAGCACACCGAATATCACCGCGATTGGTATCCTTTCGTCGTCGAGAATTACAACCGTGTTAAACAGGTAGGCTTCCAGAAATATCTTGAAGAAGAAAAGGAAAGGACTAGAGCGGGCGTAGACCTGATGGGTCACCTAGAACGAAGATGCTGCAAGGTTGTCAAACTGGAAGACAAGCAGTGAACTGGAAGAGAGCGTTTTTGCAGATTCTGAACGAAATTCCCGCAAAACGATTATAGATCAGTTCTGGTTCTCATTCATGTAGAGAAGTGGAACAGAATCTGTATAGATTCTAGAAAGTGCGTGTGATTGCACATGGAGTTCTGCGATAAATGTGGCTCTCGCATGATTAGGACCCTGGGGGGTTTTCTGTGCCTAAAATGTGGGAACGTCGCTCATGTAAAATCTACAGTGCAATTGAAGAACGTAAGGAGGACAAATCAGTCTGATGACGTTTATGTTTTTGATGATCAAGGGGGCTATCCAAAGATTGCACGGGAATGTCCAAAGTGTGGAAACAAAGAGGCCGTGCATTGGTTTTCAGGAATCTCTGGTGAACATGCAGGCGTAGCACGAGAAAGAACAGTGGAACACTTCAGATGCACAAAATGCTCATACTCTTGGGCTGAAAGCTTTTAACGGCACGCCGACAATTTTTCTTTTGATTCCTTGCTATGTAGATTGTGCTCTAAGAAATCCCCGAAAGATTTCGGCCTAGAAGGATCAAATCAATGAGTGAGAGATTACTTGAATTGATAAGAGTGCGATATGGCGAGACTACAGGTTACTTGTTGCTTGGTCAAAGCAGCATGTTTTTTGCAGACATTATCCCCAAGGTGGTCAAAGAAGACGCCATTGGTGCGAAGACTGCTGGAGTAGAGGCGATGTTCGATATTGTAAGGACAGAGCTCGAAACTGACTCCAAGTCTGGGAAGCTAGTCGTTACAGAAGAAAAGAAAGCTCTCCGCCGATTGTTTGAGGCTTATAGGAACACTCGTGACAAAAACATCCTAAAATCACTTTCTGTTGGGCAAGTCTTCAACGCGGACCACAGCATACAGCTTCTCGACCGCATCATACCTTATTCTTCGATATCCAAGTTAGAGAACAAAGACCAATTCATTACTATCACACAGCAGCTGTCTCGCACGCCCCTAGCCGCAAAGATTTACGGCGGATCAACCACATGGCGATTTGACGTTCGGGAAGACGGTGACCTGTTTAGGACTCTAGTGAAGACTCTTCGCGACTTGCTGCCAAACAACGTTCTCAGCTAGCGCTTTCTCCCATATCTCAGCCTGTGCATAAACTCTCCTACGAGGCTTAAGCCCGAAGTACCGCGAGAAACTGCCAGGTTACGCCAAGGGTTAAATATCAAACTGCAGGTACAAAGTGAAGAAGGTTGAGAAGAATTGGACGAAGAAGGATTTAGAGACTTTTGCACCAAAAAAAGTCTAAATGAAAAGACAATTCAAGCGAATATCGGAATGGTGAAAGAATTTGAAGCTTTTCTCAAAAAAAGAGGTAAGAACAAGCATTTTAAGAATGCCACCCCTCGCGACGTAGAGGATTTCGTAGACTCTTTGATGAAGAACAAAAAGAATACGTGGAGAAATTTTCTCGCCCTCGTACGATACGCTCGTTTCGCAAAAGACAAAGCAGTACAGGTTGCTTTACTAGAGCTTTTAGATGGCGCCGATGTTTTAGAAAATCTTTCTGAAACTCTGACACAGGCTGTTGGCAAGAACAAGCGTGATGAGATATTTGAAGGAATCAACCTGCCGCCCCTTGGCACGCATTCAAAGGACAAGCCAAAAATAGCCAAGAAATTCATGGAAAGACTTGAGGCCAAGCTGGGCGAAAAAGGATGCAAAGAAATACTATCAAGTGGACCTCACGCAGATCCGAAGGAAGAGTACTTGCCGGAACGAAAGAAATTCCTAGCTTCAAAAAGCATAGACGATTTTCTGAAGAAACGGCACAAGGAGTACATTAAGGAACTCGAAGGACACATGAAGGAAAAGACGTTGTACTTCACGCAGGAAATCGATGAGGAAGTTCTTGAATACGTACGTAACACGCCGACCTGCCAGAATGGCGTCAGAGAAGGAGACATAATCTATGTCACAAAGATCCCGTACATGGCAAAGAAATACCTGCATGAAACAGATGAAAAGAAGAAGAGGTACTATTACTGCCATTGCCCGTGGGTGCGGGAAGCCATGAAGTCGGCTTTGAAGATTTCGCCTAACTTCTGCTACTGCAGCGCTGGCTTTGAGAAGCGACCTTGGGATGTCATCTTTGACCAACCTGTTAAAGCGGACGTTGTTGAAACTGTTCTGAAAGGGGATCCTATCTGCAAATTTGCCATACACGTTCCAAAGGAATTCCTGAAGAACACGCGTCACGAATCAAAAATGTAGTGAGCAGAAGGCTTTTTTAATCATAATCGAACCATACCTAAGTCAATCCCGTAGCTAGCCATGTAGAGTTGGACCACGGCTATGAAGTTCGAAACTAGAGTCATGGACATAATACAGCGCACCTATAACGTCAAGAGTTTCAGGTTTCTTCGGCCAGTCTCATTCGAATACAAGCCAGGACAATACATGTTCATCACCATAAAGAGCGGACAGGAGCAGATGAAGAAACCTTTCTCTATTTCGAGCAGTCCGACTGAAGAAGAATTCATCGAGTTCACGAAGAAACTCACCGATCACCCTTTCTCAATTGCGTTGGCTACCCTGAAGGTGGGCGACTGGGCTGCTGTAGACGGACCTTACGGCAATTTCACATTCACTGGCGAATTTGACAAGGTTGCAATGCTTTCGGGTGGAGTCGGAATAACACCTTTGAGAAGCATCTGCAAGTACTGCACGGATACGCGGTCAAAAGCCAAGATGACCTTGTTGTACGGCAACCGCACTGAAAAAGATGTCGTGTTTCAGAAAGAGTTCGAGGAGATGCAGAAGCTCAACAAGAACCTCAAGGTAGTGTTCACGGTCGACGAAGCGAGTGAGCAGTGGGCTGGCAGAACTGGAAGGATTGATGCCGAGATGATAAAAAAAGAGATCCCGGACTACTTGAAAACGGTGTTCTACACGTGTGGTCCTCCAGCCATGGTCGAGGCCATCGAAAAACTGCTCAGAACAATCGGAATCTCTGAAGAACGGATCAAGACAGAAAGCTTTCAAGGCTACTGATCACGCGCGCACATATTGAGAGGGTTTCTGCAGTGAAATGGGTCAGATAGGAGTTTCTGATAGGTATGTTAATGCTTATTGTGGTAGGGTGCCAAGATCAGTTCGGGCAAGACGCTACGCCGATTTTTCACTGGAAAAGCAGGTTGAGACCCGCGAAAAGGCAAATTTAACAATGCGAGTACAAGTTGCCTAACAAAATGTCTTCCTCAGTTTGTCCTGGAGTCAGGCAATCCGATAGTTTTCTTTTCCGCCTTGATTTGCTTTGGGTATAGTCATCACAAAACATGCCCCTTGTCCAGGTTCGCCAGTTTCCTGTATTGCCCATCCGTATGCTTCCATTATTTTCTTTATTAGGTATAGCCCATGGCCAGTGCTTCCACCTGTGCTGTAGCCTTCTTTGAAGAGTTTCGATTTCTCAGCTGCAGGTATGCCGATGCCATCATCCTCACAAATCAGCTTGAGCTCATCTTGGTTCGTTCTCTCATAGTGCACTTTTATTTTGGTGATCTTTTTGCCGTACTTTAGCGAGTTGTCGACCAGATTGTAGAACGTCTGTCGCAACAGTGAGTCTGCTAATACGGTTAGCCCACGACAGTCATTTATCACCTTAGTGTCTTTCATGCCTGAAAAGAGCGAAATTGCCTCATTGACAGTTTTTTCCACATCAATATACAGCATCTGCTCAACGCCCAGCATCTCGTAGGTCTTCGCGAAATCAAAAATCCTCACAACCTGCTGAACAGACGTTTCCATTTCTTTAAGATAGTCCAGAATCTTGCTGTTGTCACCCAGTTCTTTCTTGGCTAGATATGCATTTCCTGTGATTACGGCCAGCTTGTTTCGGGCATCATGTCTCGTCAGGCCGCCAACGACTCGTAGCTTCTCATTCATTGTCTCCAGTCTTTTCATGGTGATCTGCAGGTCTTTCTCAGTCTTCTTCAGTTCGGAAATGTCTTTGTAGACCCCAATATAGCCCGCCAGCTGGCCTTGGATGAAAATAGGTGCTGCAGAGATCGAAACGGGAATCAGAGAGCCATCTTTCTGCATTCTGACAGTGTCATGATAGACGTATCCTTCAATGGCCTTCTTGTCAAGTGTCTCTGCTTCTTCAATTTGGTTCTTCGGAACTACTACATCGTTGAGGCGTTTGCCTCTTACTTCCTGTAATGAATATCCGAACAGACTTGTAAAGCGCGGATTAATATCTAAAATGTGAAAATCTCGATCTATGTATGCGGTAGCCTCTGGGTTGCCAGTGAACAACCCCTTGAATTTCTGCTGGCTCTCCAGAACGGTTCTCTCAGCTTCTTTGCGTTCGGTTATGTCGCGTGCTATGCCTAAAACCACGGTCTTGCCTTTGATTTTCGCCGGGTAGGTCCTTATCTCAACTGGAACTTTCGTGCCGTCCTTTCGATGTAGCATAAGCTCATCCGGACCCGTTGGTCTTCCTAAGGCATTCATGGCCAGAAGCTTGGCTGCTTTTGGGATTTGACTTCGGGGCAGCAAGCTCAGTTTCAGGAAAGATTTTCCTATCAGTTCGGTCTTGCTGTAGCCCGTTATCCTCTCTGCAGCTTTGTTTCCGTCTATGAAAGTTCCTTTCAAATCGTTCAAGTAATAAGCGTCAGGCGCATATAGGAATAGCACGTTCAGTCTTTCTTTCAGATCAGCCAGTTCTTCTTCAGTCTGTTCTTGCTTGGAAGCCTCTCTGAACAAGGTTTCTGTCCGCAGTATATTCCCTTCCGCATCTTTCTGGACACTGACGTTAGTTTGCACGCATACCGGTGAACCATGATTTCGCCTGAGCTCAATTTCAAACTTGTCAACATAGCCATTCTTCATCAACTGCTCAAGCAATGCCCCTTTGCGTTGTGGATCAACATATAAGTCAGCCGCCACTAAACCCACCAGTTCTTTCGGACCTGGATATCTCAGAATCTTTGCTGCCGCTGGGTTTGCAGATGATATTTTTCCATCAGGACCTGAAATCAAGAGGCCTTCCCTAGTGGATTCGAACAGTTTTTCGTAATTGTCAGTGCAAGTTCTGAGGAGGTTTTCTGCTTTCTTGCGTTCAGAGATGTCTCTTACTATGCCCCACATCCCTCTTGGTTGCCCTTCTTCATCCGTGATCAACCATGCCGTGATCGATATTGGAAACGCTGTTCCGTCTTTTCGTATGTACTCCTTCTCGTATTCATCAGAATAGTCCTTCTTCATGATTCGCTGCTGCACAATATCAGTTTCCATCTTATGCCATTTTTCAGAGGTGAGCTGTTGATATGTTAGGTTCCTCAGCTCCTCCTTAGAGTAACCAAGCATGTCTGCATATGCCTGATTACAATCAAGTATGAGCCCGTTCATGTCCGTATAAACAAGCCCGTCTCGACTGGTCTCGAACAATTCACGGTATTTTTTCTCCGAAACCCTGAGTTGCTCCTCAGCTCTTTTTCTCTCTACAGCATGATGGACGCCATGAGCCAGTTCACAATAGACTGTTTCTGGGTCACCATTCTTGTCGATATATTGGTCTGCACCAAGATTCAACGACTTGGTCGCAACTTCCTCTCTGCCTTTTCCAGTGAAAATGATAAAGGGAATGTTGTCTCCTTTGCTTCTCAGTTCTTTTAGAAAGTCCAAACCGTCCTTTTCGGGCATCTGATAGTCGGAGATGATCGCGTCATACTTTTCTTCTTTCAGCTTTTCAATGGCCTCACCAGCTGAAAGAGCATTGTCCATTTGAAATCGACCCTGCATTTCTAGGCATTGTTTTGCAATCCTTAGAAAGCTAGGTTCATCATCTACGTGCAAAACCCGCAAGGATCTTTTTGGGTTCAATTCAAGGACTACTTCTGTCGAAGACCCAGCGCATTCAGTCATCTAACACACTTCTAGGTTCAGGCGCTTGAACACGGATATGATACAAGCAGTTCTAAATGTGATAAAACAATTATGAAACCACAATCAATACTCACAATCGAACGAAAGCCTAAAGCGCACCGTGTTTTTTCATGGAATCTTCAGAATGTACGTAATGTAGCTTCTCCAATATCGCATCGTTGTCTGTCGTTAACGATGTTTTTGTCCAACTGCGTCATTGTTGAGCGGGGTTTGTGTGTATATATCGATTTTCGGAGCAAAGTATATATCGAATCGTCCGATACAATACATATTGCACACACGCCTAACAGAAAAACAGTTCAACAGAACTACAGATGAGGTAGAGAACGTGAAGAATTTGGCTACGTCAAATCAACGGGCGGTTGAGGTCTATTCGCCCGTGGCAACAGTAAATCTGAGCAGTGATCTAGGTGAAACGTTTTCAGCCGAAGATTTCCAGCGAATTATGCTGAAGACCGTCGATGAAGCCCTCTCTTTACTCGGGAAGAAGGCAAAACAGTCAATCTATTCCCAGCTAGAAGAAACCTTCAAGATAGCCAAACAAGACATCCCTCTTGAGATAGAGAGATTTACTGCAGCGCTTGAAGAAATCGTTGGCCTAGGGTCAATACTCCTTGAAATCGAAATAATGAAACATTTTTATGAAAAGGTTGGCCCGGAATTCAAATACTCTTCAAAACAGAAAAACCTAACATTCACGGAGTACTTAACAGCAACTCGTGCTTTCTTATCCATGCGCGCTTCTGCGAGGAAGCCTATGCCAAACGAATATTACGAGTATAAATTCTGTTAAGCAAGCATACTACCCGAAAATCGAGGCATACGACAATCCACGCTCTTCTGAAGACTACCCAGAATGTTTGAATCGGCTCAACGCTTACTAAATGTGCTTTCGCGTTGGAAGTTGTATTGTTCTATCGTGCTTCTTTTGAAGTGTACTCATTCAGGCCATGGAAGAGCCACGTAAGAGCGTTTCGGTACTTTGATTATACTAATGTGAATTCTAGGTTGTCTCGGTGCGTTTCGAAAGTTTTCCGATCTGCAGTAGCATGCGCTGACTATTTCTTCCCTATGGTGTGTTTTTTAGGTAGCTCAACCTGCTTTCTCTGCTTTCTTTTCATTTCCTTAGCTCTTTGCAATTGCTTGTGCTGTTCCAAACCTGCAGCTTTCTCTTTCTTGCTTTTAGACATATCTTGACCTCCTGTAAAGCATTAGGCTTCAATGCTACTCTTAAAGACATTGCTGTTTTTTGAGGTAGCGCGCGTTAACATAATATTATAGTAGGAATTTTTCAAAGGATGCAACAGTGGGTTGATCTAGGCTCAAACGCTTCCAAAAGCCATAAGAACCCCAGGAATAGATATAACAAGTGAAGCGCCATGGAGAATTTAAAATCTATCGACTATAAGATTTTATGGGAACTAGTTAAGAATAGTCGAAGAAGCGATCGAGAATTGGCCAAGATCTTGGGCATTTCTCAGCCTACTGTAAGCAGAAGGAGGACTGTTCTCGAGAAGACACTGATTGACGGATACACTGCTATTCTAAAATGGGAAAAACTTGGATACGAAGTTCTTGCAATGACATTCGTCAAGATCAAAGCAGAGATTGCATCAAAAGAGAAGTATGAAACCACGCGGAAGAAGGGATCACAGTGGCTGATGGACCAGCCTAACATAATCATGGCTGGCGCATGCCGAGGAATTGGAGTAGACTCCTTTATGATTGCACTTCACAAAAACTATTCAGACTATGACGATTTCGTGCGCGATTATAGACTTGAGTTAGGAGATTTCATAAATGACGTTCAATCAGTTCTCGTTAATCTTGCTGGGAAAGAAGTTTTGAAGCCTTTAAGCCTGAAGTATTTGGCAGAGACCCAATAGGGCGCACGATTACTGCCAATGTGCTTCTGTTTCAAGATGGGAATAAGACAAATGCGAGCTGAGCACCAAACTTATGACATTGAACTCCCGCCTTGCATGTACTTGGGTGTAAATGCAAATTAGGCAGAAACGGAATGTTGTGTTTTATCGTGATACAGGGCTGGTCTCAAAAACAAGAGAATTGGGCTTTAATCTCTCGAAAACCTTCGAAAAAACCAATTAGAACACCTAATAACACAATTCTCAACAGTTTCATCAAAAAAAGAAATAACTGTGATTCAACCAATAACTATGCTTCGAAATGGGGCTGCCCGGATTTGAACCGGGGTCTAGAGAGCCCAAGTCTCCAAGCCTAGACCAAGCTAGCCGACAGCCCCTTTTATTGGCTACGCTTGCAAGATAGAATTTTGAAAGACAGATTTAAGATATTCCCCGAGGCTACAGAAACTGATGAAGTTATGCTATTTCTTTTTGATGCTACATTGCAGCACTTTTGGGCAAATTAGGCATTCGTCGGGGACGGGTCTGTCGGCCAAAGTTGCATGCAAGAAGCCAGTGTAATTCGCACATTTTGCTGGCGATTCAAAAACTTTTGGATATTCCAGTGGTGAGATATGCACAACTTTCATTTTTTCCACCTTTAGGTCGATTTTTGACATGCAGTGTGGACAGGCGTAGTTGGATCGTCTTGGAAAGGTGGATGAATCGGTTAGAACGGCTGGCCTGTCAAATGATTTTCCACAGCCCTTGTATGGACATTTGAGTTTTGCTTCGTGGTGGATATTTAGGTGCATTTGTGTTCATCCCTTTTGCTTAGTGCTAGGCCTGCCATCAATATCTTTAATATTAATATTTAATAAACCTATCCGTCGACACGCACAACACAAATACACGTGTGTCCCAAATCCAAAAAAGCCTCGGCCGGGCTTTGAACCCGGGGCCTGCTGCTTACGAGGCAGCCGCTCTACCGAGCTGAGCTACCGAGGCTCAACAGCAAACTTTTATCATTCGCCTATTTAAGCAGACACGAACAAACACTCATTGGCCTACACAAGCCCGCCCAAGGCCCGCCACAAACACAGTTGCAACTGTTGCTACAGGAGTGTCTTTGAACCATACTACGACCTAGCCAAACATGCGACCAGCATATTTCAGACATACCGCCCTTCTCCGAAAACCCCAATCTCAGCAATGCTTTTACCACAAAACCATGATATCAACACACCTAGGGCCAAAAGGCCAAACAATAGAACATAGACCCTTGTGCGCCGGAAGCCGACAGGAACCCGCTCATGAAACCAGACAAAATACTAGGCGAAAGAAAAATAATCGAGATAATACAAAACCACCTAACGCACATGCCAAAAATGCCCATACCCTTCGGCGACGACGTCTCCGCATACGACCTAGGAAACCACAAACTGGCCGTACTCAAAACAGACATGCTCGTCGCCAGAACGGATGTCCCAAAAACCATGAGCCTCTGGCAAGCAGCACGCAAAGCCGTCATCATGAACATCAGCGATTTTGCCGCAAAAGGCGTAAAACCCCTAGCATTAATGGTCTCACTTGGATTGCCAAGAGGACTATCAGAAGAGGACATACAGGAAATCGCAGAAGGACTAGACGCTGGAGCGCGCGAATACGACGCCTACATCCTCGGCGGAGACACAGCCGAAGCCTCAGACGTAATAATTAACGTCTCAGTCTTCGGCATCGCCAAAAAAGCTGACGTGATTCTACGCAGCGGAGCAGAACCAGGAGATATCGTCGCCGTCACAGGCCCATTCGGCAAAACCGCAGCCGGATTGAAAATCCTGTCTGAAAACCTGAAAGCGTCAAGAAACATTCGACAACTCCTGATCCAATCAGTCCTGATGCCACACGCACGACTAAGAGAAGGTTTAGCTCTCAGCAAAACAAAAGCCGTCACAGCAGCAATCGACTCGAGCGATGGCCTAGCTTGGAGCCTGCACGAAATCGGAAAAGCAAGCAACACAGGCTTCCTCATCAACAAGCTGCCCACGGCCCGAGAAACTCAGACATTCGCAAAACTGAACAAGCTCGACCCCGTGGAACTGACGCTTTATGGCGGCGAAGAATACGAACTTGTCCTTACAATGAAGCCCATGCTTTGGAGCAAAGCACGAGAGGCAACTGCAAAGATCGGCGCAACGCTTTTGCCCATAGGCAAGGTAACGGCGGAAAAGCATGCCCTTCTGCGTGTTGGAGGAAAGACATGCGCCATCGAACCCAGGGGCTACGAGCATTTCAAACCCGACACGATCTAACCTTTGACTCAATACATAAGGAAAAGCAAATCCTGCAGATCAATATCCAACGACAAAGCTCCGCGCAAAATGATTACTCGAATGTTCTCTTCCCGCTAATCTAGGAGAAAAGTTATATGAGAGGATCGTCGCTTTGCTTTTAATCTCGTGTCGCGGACCAGAATTTTGGGCGAAATTTACTGACGCCTTTCCTTCTTGTCAAGAAGATAGTTCAGGACAGTTACACACGAGGCAGCCAAGTATGGCTGTCTGGCAAGACTTATCTTCTGACCATAGCGTAGCGCAAGCCCTTCAACCTTCTTAGGCAAGCCGATATGATCGCCTAGGACAAAGACGGGATTCAGGCCAATGTCAACAGTCTCAATGTTTCTTCCTCCCTCCTCCAAAACGTACACGCAGGCAATGCTAGCCTTATCCTTAAGCAGAGCCTCAAAGCCCACTTTGCTAACGCTTATGCCAGGATGCAACTTTGCGGAGAGCACTTTCTTGAAGATCTGCTGCCATGTCTGCTGATCCGTACGAACGTCATAAAGGCCAGCACCGTCAATTCTCAAATGTACAGGAGGCCTTGGCGGGCCATTCAGAACAGCATGAAAAACCACGTCCTTACGAATACCATGACTTAAGAACAAGCTGGCAACAACACATTCGTAAACTACGTCCAGCCGCCCCGCATCATGCAAACTAGCAAATTTCGAGTCAGTTCTGCCCAAACGCGAGTATAAGATATACTCCCGCACCCATTACCACAACGAAGACTTGCTATCTGGAAGGTAAAATATAAAATGAATCCCCAACTGACCCTCCTAGTCTTGTTGAAGACTTCAAAGGCTTCTTGAATCGCGACCCAAATTCTATGCAAAAGCCGAATAGCTTAATTTTCAGAACATTGACAGTAGACTGCGATGAATCGCCTCCGTAGCCTAGAGGTTAGGGCGTTAGCCTTGTAAGCTGAAGGTCCCGGGTTCAAATCCCGGCGGAGGCTCTAATACATGCTCATAACATCAAAAGCGGAACGTCAGTCACGTTAAATCATGATTCTATTCCACGATTTTTGAGGACGTAATCCTTATATGTGCCGAGCCTGCTTCTGGAATAGTTTGGCGGCTTACTGAAAGCCATCAAAGAGATGCAGCTCCCGTCAGTCATGATGGGGAGCGAAGGGTGAATGAGCCCTAAAAGCTCATAATGACACCATGCACAGGTCATAATATCTAGCACAACTATGTGAGTTTCACCGAAAACGTTACACAGACACTGCCAAAAGGCCCGATATGCTACGCCGTCTGGAGAATGGCTCGGCTTGAGCACCGAAGAAGGGCGCGGCAAACCGCGAAAGGCCCCGGGTAAGCGCATGCAGCCTTAGAACCGGGGATTCCTGAATGAGACCTCTCACCGTGGTTCTTCGGAACCATGGTGCTCCCACATGGGAGCGGTAACCCGCCGAACGGAAGCATCTTAGTAGGCGGAGGAAAAGAAACCTAATGGGATTCCCTTACTAGCAGCGAGCGAAGAGGGAAAAGTCCAAACCAAATCCCATAGGGAAACTTATGGGAGATGTAGTGTGATGGGCCTGGCTTCCTCCTCGCCGGTCAAGCTGAAGTGGCCTGGAATGGCCCGTCAGAGAGGGTGAAAGCCCCGTAAGCGCAAGCCGGAAGGAGCTGAGCTGGAGTCCCTGAGTAGCGTACCCTGGTTTGGGTGCGTGAAGTCGGCGGTCACCAACTGCCAAGACTAAATAAGACTCAAGACCGATAGCGTACTAGTACGGTGACGGAAAACTGAAAAGTACCCCGGAAGGGGGGTGAAAAGTGCCTGAAACCAGACGGTTACAGACGTGTGCGGCCCGGAAGGGTAGATCCCTCCTGAAGGAGGCCATCGTGAGGTGGCAGTACGAGGGAGGGGGACCAGGGTTGCACGTTCCGTCTATAAACACGGGCCGGGGAGCTCATTGCTGTGGCAAGCCTAAAGGTCTAGAAGCCTGTAGGCGAAGGGAAACCGACATGCACGCAACCAGCTTCGGCTGGCCAGGTGCGGGGTCAGAAACGGCCTGGAGTCACGGCGGTGAAAACTAGAAACCGAGCGATCTAGCCCTGGGCAGGGCGAAGCTAGGCGAAAGCCTAGTGGAGGCCCGCAAGGGTTCTGACGTGCAATTCGTTCTTCAGACCTGGGGTTAGGGGCTAAAGACCAATCTAGCTCGGTGATAGCTAGTTCCCTCCGAAATAGATCTTAGTCTAGTCTCGGACGAGGCAGCTGATGGGGTAGAGCACTGATTGGAAAGCAAGGATCCGAAAGGGTCCACTTTTCTTTCAAACTCCGAATCTATCAGCACCGTAGACTCCGGGAAACGGGTTACAGGGGGTAAGCTCCTGGACCGAGAGGGGGACAACCCAGTCTGAGGTTAAGGTCCCCAAGTGCTGGCTAAGTGTCAAACCGAAAGGCGTCGTCAGCCTCAGACAGCGGGGAGGTAGGCTCAGAAGCAGCCACCCTTCAAAGAAAGCGTAACAGCTCACCCGCCGAGGCTAACGGCCCTGAAAATGGACGGGGCTAAGCCAGCCACCGATACCTCAGAACGCAACGTAAGTTGCGTTGGTAGGAGGGCGTCCTAGCTGGGCAGAAGCTGGGCCTTAAGGTCCAGTGGACCGGTTAAGGATTGCAGATCCCGGCAGTAGTAACAGCAAAGAGGAGTGAGAATCTCCTCCGCCGAAGGGGCCAGGGTTCCCCGGCAACGATCGTCAGCCGGGGGTAAGTCGGTCCTAAGGCATCACCTAACCGACGATGCCGAAAGGGAATTCGGTTAAGATTCCGAAACCGTGAAGGTACACGCGGCAACGCAAGCTCAACGTCTGACGTTTTGGGATAGGCTGAGCAAAGCTGTCGCCTTGTTTAACCGCATAAGTCTGGGAAGTGCCGCAATGGCGAGAACCAGGTGAAAGCGGGAATAGCCGCCCGTTTTAGGGCGGTTCAGCTGATTTCTGGAGCCACTGAAAAGGGCGTTGGGAAGGACCCTTCACGTCCGTACCTAGAACCG
>Ga0315280_10006984_pt1 | contig 15371 bp, 18 predicted proteins | sample YL17G06_40_MG_FD_203697 | JGI IMG/M metagenome (GOLD analysis project Ga0315280, IMG submission 203697) | Sediment microbial communities from Yellowstone Lake, YNP, Wyoming, USA - YL17G06_40 | ecosystem: Environmental > Aquatic > Freshwater > Lake > Sediment | place: USA: Wyoming | collected... | reverse complement strand
CCGGGGCATCGGAAGACCACCCCTCCCACGAGTCCTTGATCTGCCGGTTCAGCGCCATGACCGTGCTGAAGGGCGGCACTTCGTAGATGGCACCGGCAAGCACGACCGCAGCGACAACCGCAGCAACGGCCATTTCCACCTTCATGTTGAGTCCAAGGTTCGCTCGTTTCTTGATGTAGCCCCAGAACATCGTCCAGTTGAGAATCAGGTGGATCGTCGCCACGATCAGAAACACGAGTGCGACGTTGATGTGGACCGACATCCAGCTCTCCTTGCTCAAGCCGAGGATGGTCCATCCTGTCCAATTGGCGACCCTGCCTCGGGGTGTGAGATAGAGAATCACCCCGGAGAAGGCAAGCCCGAGGAAGGCGAGTGAGAGAAGCAACGAAGTGAAACCCTTGAAACGGAACCTCATGAACTGCTTCCTTGTTGGCTTTGAAGCGTGCAGCGTGACTGGTATGTACGATTGGCAGTAGCGTCGTGATCGGCACGCCCTTGCCTCACAAGATGCACGTTTGATGCCGAACGGCACAGCCATTGCGTTACAGTGCAGGTGACAAGCGGGCTACTTCACGTCTTACGCCGACAATCGCCCGGAAATCGGGCAAAAGCCTGCGAAGAACGAGTTTCTCGTGCCAGTGAAGTGAGCCGCACATGGCGGTCAGGTGTGCAGAAATGTGCCGAAACGGCCTTCCTACCATGTGAACTTCTTGCAGGGCAGGTACATCAGTCCTGCCGCACTGTCCAGAATCGAAGGAGATTAGTACGATGAGAAGCACATTAGCTTCCCTGGTGGTCGTGGCACTGCTGGCGGGTGCTCTGACGCCGCTCGCCTACGGACAAAAGGGAATGGGAGATCCGACCGGCGTGGCACGGCAAAGCCCGAAGCCCAAGTTGGAGAGTTTCTCGGGGACGGTCGTGGCGGTTGAGACCAAGCGGTGCGAGAAGACGACCGGGCACGCCCTCGTTGGCACCCACATTCTCTTGAAGACGGAGCAAGGCGAGAACCTGAACGTCCACCTTGGCTGGGCGGATGCGGTTGCCGAAACGGCAAAACGACTGGCGGCTGGAAAGAAGGTGGAAGTGACCGCCTTCCGCGCGGATAAGTTGCCCGAAGGGCACTACGTCGCCCAAACTCTGAAGTTCGACGGGAAGGTGGTACAGCTTCGAGATGAGGATCTTCGTCCTGAATGGGCGGGAGGCGGCGCTCATCGTGGGCTGCAACCTGGGATGGGACAAGGCCGTGGATGGGGAGGCGGTCGAGATGCTGCATTGAATCAGGCAAAGTATCACCGCCTGATGGCCGACCTCATCGAGGCGAAGGCGGCCGAGAAGCCCGATCAAGCCAAGATCGACAAGCTCACCAAGGAACTTCAGGAAGTGCAGCAAGGGCAATGGGTGGCACGACCCGGCCCCGGTCGGGGTTTTGGTTGGCGGGGAGGCCGGGGTGGAGGACCGTGAAGCGATCCCGAGTTCGTGAAGGATCGGGACATTGTTCCATTTCCTTCTCGCCAATCGGGAGGCCATCCAGCGACAGGTCAAGAAGATCGCCAAGGGAGTAGAGACCGTGACCGAATCCGACGATCCCAAGATTGCCGCTACCATCCAGCGGCACGTCGAGTCGATGCGCCAGCGGCTCAAGGAGGGGCGTCCGATCCACGTGCGTGACCCTTTGTCTGCGGCTCTGTTTGCCAACGGCCAGAAGATCACGATGAAGGTGGAGCCGACGAAGAAGGGCGTGCGGGTGGTGGAAACGTCAACCGATCGTTACGTCGCCAAGTTGATCCAGGCCCACGCTGAGGTTGTGAGCAAGTTCGCCGCCAGCGGCTTTCCCGAGGCTCGCCGAAACCATGCGGTTCCCAAAGAGCGGCCGGAGGTGGGTGATGCGAATGGCCGGCTGGCCTTCAAAGAGGCCGGTTCACTGGGGATGCACAGGTCGTGGACATGAAGAAACGACAAGCCCGCTAACAAGCGGGAATGGCTTAGAGGCGGAACTCGCCGTGTCGGCCCATTGGCGGCCTCGGCCGCCTGCGTCTGGGCAGGCGTCGATGTCGGCGGGGAGGATGCGAAGGCCCCGGCCCATTGGGTGGTGCCTCAATTCACCCCGCTCGACTAGATCGTACACGGTGTTGATGGTGACGTGCAAACGCTCTGACGCTAGTGCCTACTCGGGGCCGCTGTGAGCGTCGCGGGTTGACATTCCCGTAGCATGGCGGCGGGGGCAGGGAGGCGGTGGCCTGTCGCCGTCCACCAAAGCCAGGCACTTCTCGAGAAGCCGCTGGACGGCGAGATTCATCGGCGGGCCTTGTATCGCTCGATCTCGGTCAGGGGAATATAGATGGTGCGGTCGATCTTGATGGGCCGCAGTTCGCCGATGAGGCGCTTCTTGTACACCAGCCGGCTGCTGAGCTTCAGCCGCTTGCCGGCCTGCTCGACGGTCAGCAGGCGGCCATCCAGGGCCGGCACTGGGACGATCTCGGTCTTGGCGGCCGGGGCGAGCACGTCGGCCAGCGTGAGGATGGCGGCCGTGGCCTTGTCGTCGCCGGCCACCCGCAGGTACTCGTAGAACAGGGCTTCGACGGCGGGGTTCATTTTTGCCACCGCCTCCGAAGCAGGCCCCGGCGGCAGGGCACGTGGTAGCAAGGTGAGTTGTCGGCGGCCGGCTCGGCGGCCTGGGCCGGTGGCTTGGGCAGCCAGGTGACCGGCTCGGCGGGCGGCTCTTCGGTCTTCGGGCGGGTGAGTTGGCGGAGGGGCACCGCCGGCCCTAGGACCGTGCCGGGGACCGAGGCACCAAGGGGCGCCTTGCAGGACGCCCGGCGGATTGGGCACGTCGTCGGGGATCGGCGGCGATGTCGCCGTCCGTCAGCCGGAGGTAGTCGCTCTAGGACTGGACCACAGCGTCGTTCATCGGCGGCGTCGGAGAAGACGGGCTGGAAGCCGCACTGCGGCTGGCAGGTGGGTGTTCAGGCCGGGCTCGGCAGCCGGCGGCAAGGGGGCGATGGGCTGGAAAAGAACCGGAAGCGGGGCCACGGCGGGCACCAGCGTGGGCGTCTGCCAGCCGGCTCAAAGTTGGTAATGCCTGAATCTGCCAAGCTGCGGGCGAGCTTCGTTGGTGGCGTGCCGCTGATACTCGTCGATGCCTGCTGGGCGTGGACGACTGCCGAATCGCCTTCAGGTCGCCGCCAGACGCCCCGAGTGTGGTATGTTCTTGATGGAGGATACACGATCACGAGCACTGAGGTGCTGCAACATCAGCTTCGTCGTCTCGGCTGCGGTTTGTGTTCGTTGGTATCATGGTAGGCGACAAGCACGTCATACCGAATCTCGAATTGTGTCAACCGAACCATGCCCTGGTGATTCGTTCCGAGATTGGAAACTACAGGACGGGTCGCGGCTGACCGGATCGGGACGCCGGCTAGCCGGGGTCTTGGGATTGACCGGCGTTCTCGCCGCATAGCGACTGGCCGCTCGGCGTTAGGAACGTCTAGGTCTCGGTGTACCGCATCAATCGGGAAGACCTGGAAGCCTTCACGAAGTTGCGGGTGCCGATCCAGGCCGCGCCGGCGAATCGGCCAGCAGGCTCCCGTTCGATCCCGAAGCAGGTGTGGGAGTGGCCGAACCCGCCGGCCGCCCGATGTTGGACGGCAAAGCCAAGGTCAAACGACACCCGAAGCACCGCGTTGCACGCAAGCAGCGTGCGCAGACTCTTTTCGATAGCGTGTGCTGATTTCACAAGACGTTCAACTGTGAGCAGCATGGTGTTGAGCGGAGCGCATCGGCCTCCTGGTCGAAGGTTCGGAAGCTGGCATCCTCTGGGTTGACCTGACCGATGCTGAACAGGTCCAGGCCGAGGACTTTGAGGGTGTTTGACCGCGGAATACCGCCGAACTCGACGCAGCCCCCGGCTATGTTCAGCCCGGCAATGCTGCCCTCGAATTGCGATGCCCCCCCAAACCCCATAGACCTGCCCATGATGTTCGGCTACGTCTCCGGCAGCGAAGACATCCGGGCGGGAAGTGGCGAGCAGATTGTCCACCACCACGCCCTGGTTCACCTCCATCTCTGCCCGCCGCGCCAAGTGGCTGTTGGACCGGATGCCTGTGGCAATCACGACCAGATCGGCGGGAACGATGCTGCCGTCTTCCGGCAGAACTCCCTGGACGCGCCCATTGCCGACGATTTCTCGCGTGATGGCCTTGGTTCGCAGCTTGATGCCGGTAGCAGCCACATAGCCGTTGAGGATTTCTCCCGCTCGCTGGTTCAACTGCCGTGGCAGCAGCCACCGTAGCCTTCCAGAAGCGTCACATCGGCTCCTTGCCGGGCCAAGCCGCCCGCCGTTTCCAACCCGAGCAGACCGCCGCCGATGCACACGCACTTCGCACCGGCCCGGCACGCCGCCAGGATGCCACCGGCATCTTCCACCGTTCGCAGGCTGGTCACCCCTTCCCGATCCGCTCCGGGAAACGGCGGGATAAACGGATGGGCACCGGCCGCTAGGAGCAGCTCGTCGAACGGCAACTTCTCGCCGCCGTGCAACTCGACGAGATGGTCTTCCAGGTGGATCGCCGATGCCTCGGCCCCCAGCAGGAGCCGAACCTTCTGCTCCTCGTACCAGCAGGCCGGGTGGATTGGCAAGTCCTGCTCGCCGATTTCTCCGGCAAGATATCGAGTTAGGTTGAGCCGGCAATAGGGAAGCTCGGACTCCTTCGAGACGATTGTGATTTCCGCCGTAGGGGAGGCTGCTCGCAGCGATTCCACGGCCGCGATCCCGGCAATCCCCGCGCCCACGACGACCACTTTCAGCGTCCGTGTGGCGTCCACGACGCTTCCGGCCGATTCGCTCACCGGTTCAAACCGGTCGGCCAGGGCTCCGCAGGCCGGGCAGTCCGTTGGCGGTTGAAGCCCGACATGGACGTATCCGCAGTTCAGGCACCGCCATTGGTTCACGCCACGCAGCACGGAAGGCGGACTCTCGATCTGCGTCTCGAACAAGCCCTGAGGTCCCCCACAAACCGGACACGCCTCGGGTGGCTCCGGTCCACGATGGACATATCCACAAACGGTACAGCGCCAAGCCTGGCTAGTGCCCGACATCATTGGCCTCTTTCACCAGTTCTCCGCGAGCAACTCGAAGTAAGCCTGGGGATGAGCACAGGCAGGACAGGCAGCGGGAGCATCCGGGCCTTCATGGACGTAGCCGCAGTTCAGGCACCGCCATTTCACGGACTCGCCCCGCTTGAACACCCGGCCATTCTGGATGCTTTCCAGGAGGCCCCGGTAACGTCGCTCGTGCTGTCTCTCGGCCACGGCAATCTTCTCGAAGACGATCCCGATGGTTTGGAAATCCTCCTGCCGAGCGATAGCGGCAAAGCCTGGATACATCGCCGACCACTCTTCGTGTTCGCCACCAGCCGCCGCCAGGAGATTCTCGGCGGTCGTGCCGACGATTCCAGCCGGGAAGGCACACTCGATTTTCACCTCGCCGCCCTGAAGGAACTTGAAGAGCCGCTTGGCGTGTTCCTTTTCCTGATTGGCCGTCTCCTCGAAGATCGCGGCTATCTGGATGAAGCCATCGTTCCTAGCCTGGCTACTGAAGTACGTGTAGCGGTTGCGCGCCTGCGACTCGCCGGCAAAGGCCATCAACAGGTTACGTTCGGTTTGTGAGCCTTTCAATTCCATAGGAGTAGCTTCTTACTTCATGTCAAAGGATGCTGCAAACGATCCATCCCCAGAAGCACCCCAGGGAATGAGATGCGGCTGAGGACAGTATCGACCGATGAATCGCATTCGCCTTCGGCCAACCAGTGAAGGCACTACAGACAACGCAGGAACGCCAGCAAATCCTTCTTCTCCTGCTCGGTTAGCTTCGTTTCCAGGACGAGGTTGTGGAACTCCACGGTGTCTTCCAAGGTCAGAAGCCGCCCGTCGTGCAAGTATGGTGGCGAGTCCTTGATGCCCCGCAACGGGAAGGTCTTGATCGACCCGTCGCCAACGGCCATGCAACCGTTGTGCAATTTCGGCTCGAAGAACCGCTCGGTGTGCAGATCGTGCATCGAGTTGTCCGTGTAGTACGGCGGGGCGTGGCAGACGGCACACCGGCCCCTCTCGAAGAACACTTTCTGCCCCCGCATCTCTGAGGCGCTCGCCTTTTTCGGATTGAGCGTGCCAAACACGTTCAGCTTCGGTGCGGGCGGGAAATCGAGGATCGCCATGAACTCGGCCATGAAGTGGACCTGGCTACCCCGTTCCAAGACGTTCACGCCCTTCTTCGTCGCGATCACCGGATCGCCGTCGAAGTAGGCCGCCCGCTGCTCAAATTCAGTGAAATCCTCGACGCTCTTCAAGGCCCGTTGGGAGCCAAACAATCGCTGGATGTTCAGTCCTCTTAGCGGCGGCGTGTCGAGGCGGTGCCGGAATTCCTGGGGGCGAATATCGCCAACCAAATGCGTCGTTCCATTAGTGTTCCCATTGACATGGCAGTCGAAACAGGTGACTCCGGTACTCGGCTTCAGCGACCGCCGATCATCGGTGGCGTTGAACTGCTGCTGTGGGAAAGGAGTCACCAGGAGTCGCAGACCCTCCAACTGCTTCGGATTCAGGAGGCCGTTGAAGAGCTTGAAGTAGTTCTGCAACGTGACCACCTGCCCCTGCGACACGTCGCCGAGGTCGGGCCGAGTCGTCAGGAAAATGGCGGGCGGATACTCAGCGAGGAGATGGGTCGGCAAGTCAAAGTCCAAGTCGAAGCGTGTCAGGTCACGCCCTTCTTGCTTCTTCACTTCGTCGATCTGGTGTTTGGGAAACACCATGCCGCCTTCCGTGTGGTTGGGGTGCGGCAAGGGAAGAAATCCCTTGGGCCACAGCCCCTTCTCACGAATACCCTCTGGCGTCATGTCACCCAGTTCTTCCCACGACTTCACACCGGCAGGCAGCTTTGCCCGCACACCTTCCTGGATCGGCTTTCCCCGAGACATGGTAACGCCCTTGGCAGGTCGATCACCCAAGTTGTACCGATCCTCCAGCAGCTTCATCTGCCGTTCCATGATTTCGGGCTTTGCAGCCGCCATCTTGGCGACAGTCTTGTCGAAATCCTCTTGGATCACGACCGGAGCGTAACTGTTTGGCGGCTGTTGTGCCCGCAGGTTAGCTCGATGCCAACAAACGGCACCAAGCACGAGAACGCCGAGGACCACCAGAGCGGTCCTACCACACACGTTGCACTTGCGAGTCATTGTCTCACCCTCCTGTGTCTAGGTGCATCAGAACGCCTCTTGGCTGGATACAGTCCTTGGTCAAGAGCGTTCGGGCCGGAGACGCGCTAGGGAAATCTATTTCCTCTTCTTCTGGCAATCAGGGCAGGTTCCCGCAAACTGGACGGAGAAGTCATCGACCTCGAACCCCTGCAACTTCCGCTTCGGGAGCGGCAGTTGATCGAGGCTTTCGTCGTCGATGTCTATGATCTTGTTGCAGTGCATACAAACCAAGTGGTGATGGCGACGAATCTTGCCGTCAAACCGGCCTGTTGCCCCTGTAAGGTGAACGCGGCGGATTACTCCCAATTCCAAGAGAGTTTCCATCGTTCGGTACACGGTCGTCCGAGAAAGCTGCGGAATACGATCCTGCACCGCCTCGTAAATCTGGTCTGCCGTGGGATGGTCGTCCCGTTGCAAAATTGCTTCCAGAATCACCCGCCGTTGCGTTGTAACCGGAAGCCCCTTTTGGCGGCATATGTCCTCGAACTCCTGAAGCCTTGCGGCGATCTCTTCTGGTTGCATAATAATACCAGGTGGTATTCTATACCATCCTTGAGAGCGTGTCAATCGTTTCTCGCCGGCCGAACGTGGAAATCGGCAGATGAAGAGTCCTGACGGGACACCCGCTGCGGTCTATTATCCAGGGGTAAGGCAAGCATAATACCCCCCCATTAGGCGACTCTCCCGAGCGGTTTTGCCGTCTACGCGATCCGCAAACGCGGGGGACTTGCGACGAAGAGCACCTGGCGAAGGTCTACCGGATGGAAGGCTTCGACTTCATGCTCGCGTCCGGTGCCGTTCCCGGCCTGGTCCCGGAATATGCGGTCAGTCCCAGCCTGCCGCCGTCCGAGGACGCCCAGCACCACGCCGACGCCATCCGCTCCGGCCGGCGGACCCGCGCGACGTGCCTCTGATCCTCACCGTGCTTTGCGCGGATGGCTGCATCCCCGCCAGACGGTACATCATCGACACCCGGCCCGAGACGCCGCCCATCGAGCACTACAAGGCGGTACTGCGAAAGACCGGCAGCCCGCTGTCGGCAGAGTGCATCGCCTTCCGCGATGCGCACTGACAAGACAGAGCGGTTTACACGGCTCGCCGCCCAGATCGACACGGCCGTGCTTGACGCCTTGCGGGAGCGGCCAACCTGAGCCACGGTGGGCGGGCCTATGGGCGTCAAAGAGCAATCGGTAAGGGCTGCGCCGTTTACCGGCAGAAGAGCAGTTTCGCCACAAGTTCGTCTATCTTGCGGCAGCAGGGCGTCTGCCCCGTTTTGGCGTGCTGCAAGTCCTTTCTCGGGACATACGAGACACCGCCGCTCGGGCCGCTCCAAGCAACGCACCAATTGTTGTGAGGTAGCCCTCCAGGGTCTCAATCCACCGAGCCAAACATGCCTCACCGCTTGCCGTGATTTCGTACAGCCGCTTTGCGTGACCCTTTCCCGGCGCGTCCCAAGAAGAGACCACCAGCCCTTTGGACTCCATATTCTTGAGGAATCGGTAGATTCCCGACACGTCGGGCTTCTCCCCGACAAAGTTGGGCATTTCGCCGATTCTCTCGGCAATCCGGTAGCCATGCGATGGACCTTCGGAAAGGACGGCCAGTATGGCTGGTTGAATCAGCTTGTCCAACGTACCACCCGAACAGGGGCAATCGGGAAAGTCGGGCATACGAGTGACTCCATGATTGGTGCTCATCCCATATCCTGATAAGCCTGAGCATCGCCGAAGGAAGGCCATGCGTCAAGCGCCGTCCCGCCATAAGCCGCTCGATCATTGTGGTCCGCCGCTGATCGAGACTGCCTCTTTTCGCTGGTGGTTCCGTCAGAAATGCCACTGTACTACCAGTTGGCAACCGTTTTCGTTGACGACGTTGCGATTTGCTAATCCGCTCCGTTGCTCCCAGAAAACCTACTCGCACCACAGGGTCAGGTTGCTCGTCAGGCGGATCGTCGCGCCGGGCACGAACATATCCTGCCAGCCATAAGGATTGCCGGCGAGGCCCATCGAATAGACAAACCGGTACGTGATCGGCCCCTTGGTATAGTGAATGCCTGCCAAGGTGTCGGTAAACCGGTCGCTAGGGCCGCCGGAGACGTAGTATTGGGGGCTGACGACGCCGAAGACTTGCGAAACCTCGCCGAACAATTTCCACGGGCCGGCAGTCCATGTCGCGTCGGCGGCCCAACCGGCGACGGTCTGATCGCCTGGGCTACTAAAGACCTCATTCGTCCCCAACATGCGAAGCGTAGGCTGATTCTCGATTCCACCGACAAGCGTTGATAGCCCCACGGCGATGGTCTCTTTCTCGCCAAGTTTCCAGGTGGGTACGACTCGACCGACGAACGTGGCAAACTCGCGGGAACCGGCGAAGCTCTCAGAATCAGCACCGAGGATTGCGCCGCTCACGCGATCCTGGGCGAAGAAGAGCTGAAAGTAGCGGTCGATCTTGAAGTCGTCCTTGAAATCGGGTGTGTCCTCAAGCGAGATTCCGTAATCGCTGTTGAGTTTCAAACCGTCCATGTACTGCACGTTGCCCCACCACGAATCGTCCCAGAACAGGCCGAACTGCCTGTAGATCGAGCCTATCTTTAGCCGTCCAAGCGGTGAGTCAAGAAAGCCGTATGCCTCCCAGAATCAGAAGTTATCGTTGACATAGAACGGCCGCAACGGCACGCCGCTGTCGCGGAATCGCATCTGGAGATGCGCGCCGATCTTGGTGATCTCGCCCCAGTCAACAGGCTGCTCCTTATCGACAAATAGGCAATAGGAGTGGGTGCCCGGCACACAGGGAACGCCATAGCCGCTGTCCAATGGTCCGCCATTGTTGACGTGCCACCAGTGATAAGCGCCGCCAGAGACCGACAGCGGCAGCTTCGCCTTGACACGCTCAATGGCTTGGCCAAAGTCCTTCAGTGGGGAGTCTTTCAGAAGAGGCGCGTCTGGCGGGACCGGGAGGTCTCGCGGGGTTCCCTCAGCGGGATCAGCAAGAGGGCTTGACCCCCGAGAATAGTCCTGCGTCGGGGAATCCGGCGAAGTGGCAATGCGGTCCTGGGCTAGGTCAGCCGCCGAGGCGTCCGCCGGCTGCGTTACGCCCGCCACTTCGGGTGGTCGGCATGGTTTGCAGAAGGCCGGTGGTTCCGGCGTCCGTCCGAAGCAGAGTGCCGCCATGACCAGCAGGGCAGGCCAACACGCCATGACGGCCCAGAAAACACGCATTTTCTTACCTCGCCCTGCTGGGGTGTACCGCCCCGAGATGCTTACTACGGAATTGATAACGCTCGACAGGCAACTTCGACGACCTATTCCAATATCGGAGTACGTCCTATAAACTCTTGCGTAGGCAGGCGAGCCCCCGGCAGTTTTTGTCGCCACCAGCGGCGTGCCTGCCACTGCCGATATGGCTTCGTTGGTCTGGCGCGACGAGGCGTTGAAAACGCCGTGCCAGGCCACTGGAAGACTTGGGAAACTGCTGATGCGATTACCAGAACGACTCTCTCGGATTCTCTCGTCAGCCCTCGATGGATGTGGACCATCCAAGGAGGATTGCGTGTATCTCCTGGAATTCCCGGAGCGATCCTTGGAGGCACGATTCCTCATGGCAGTAGCCGATGAGGTTTCCCGGAGACGGTTCGGCAATCAAGCGATGCTCCTGGGGCAGATCGGCATCGAGACAGCCCCGTGCCCCGGTAACTGCGGCTTCTGTGTCTTTGGGGAGGGCCACACCAAGTTTCCGAGAAATCGGATGCCGCTCGAAGAAGTCCTTGCCCGCGCCAAGGCGTTCGCGCGAGAAGGCGACCTGTATGCTCTGTTTCTGATGACCATGCACGACTTCGCCTTCGATCATCTGCTGGAAGTGATTCACGCAGTGCGCAAGTGCATTCCACCGCAGACCCAGATCGTGGTGAACATCGGGGACTTCGATACGGCTCAGGCGACGGAGCTTCGAGGAGCAGGTGTCCACGGGGCGTATCACGTCTGTCGTCTACGGGAAGGCACGGACACTCACCTCTCACCCGAAGAGCGGAAAAAGACCTTCCGCGCGATCCGGGACGCGGGACTCGAGTTCTACTACTGCTGCGAACCCATCGGCCCGGAACACACGCCCGAGGAACTGGTGGAACAGATGTTCCTGGGAATCGAATACGGGTGCTTCCAGCACGCCGCGATGCGGCGCGTGTTCGTTCCGGGAATGCCGCTGAGCGGCAGGGGCCAAATCACCGAACTCCGCCTTGCTCAGGTCGTGGCCGTCGTCAGCCTCGCCACCCTGGGCTGTTCGGAGACACAGAACATTGCCGTCCACGAGCCGAACTTGCTCGGCTTGACCGCAGGGGCAAATGTCGTTTATGCCGAGACAGGAGCGAATCCCCGGGACATCGAGGCTGATACTTCGACCAACCGGGGAATCGACATGGCCGCTGCCCGTAAGATGTTCTACGAGGCGGGGTTCGTGGCACTGAGGCGCGGCGATGACTCGACCGTCCTGCTCGATCTCAGTTACGTTGAAGTGGCCAAGAGGCGATCAGGAGATGTTAGATGAACCTGATCCGCCGGTGTTTCGCTGAGTTCCTTGGGACGTACCTCCTCGTACTGTTCGGCTGCGGCGTTGTTCATAGCGCCGTGCTGACGGGTTCCCAAAGCGGGCTGTGGCAGGTGGCGGTCGTGTGGGGGCTGGCCATCATGTTGGCGATCTACATCACAGGGGCCGTCAGCGGAGCCCACATCAATCCGGCCATGACCCTGGCGTTCGCCACGCGAGGCCGCTTCTCTTGGGCGTTGGTCGCGCCCTATATCCTGTCGCAGTTTGTCGGGGCCTTTGTGGCGGCGGCAACTCTCTTTGCGCTGTTCAGCCCCTTCCTGGCCGCGAGGGAGCAAGAGAAACATGTCGTGCGTGGGTATCCGGGCAGCGAAATCACGGCCATGTGCTACGGCGAGTATTTCCCCAGTCCAGGACCGCTGGCCAGTTCCCCCGGTCCCTACTCCGAAGAAGCCCACAAGCAACTCAACGGCCTAGTTTCGGAGCGAGCCGCATTCTTCGCAGAGGCGCTCGGCACTTTGATTCTTGCCCTGGCAGTGTTTGCTTTGATCGACGCACGAAACAACGGCGGGCCGGGTAGCCGCTTGGCACCAGTCTTCATCGGCCTTGCCGTAGCTGCTCTCATCTCGGTGATCGCGCCGCTGACCCAAGCCTGCTTCAATCCGGCCCGTGATTTCGGCCCTCGGCTGTTTGCCTACTTCGCAGGCTGGGGTAGCATCGCAATTCCCGGCCCGACGCCAACCGGCTTCTTCACGGTCTACATCGTTGCGCCCGTGGTGGGGGCCGTGATTGGAGCAGGGGCTTACGATCTGCTCATACGTCCCGCCCTATCCACGAACGTCGAAAACACTGAACCACAGGAGAGACAAAAGATGCCAACGCCCCGACTGATTCTCGTCGGTGGATTTCTCGGAGCCGGTAAGACCACGCTGCTCGCTCAAGCAGCCAGGCGTCTGGCACGCCAGGGCAAGCGCGTAGGACTGGTGGCCAACGATCAGGCGGCCGACCTGGTGGACACCGAGATTCTCAGAGAAACCGGCACGCAGGTCGAGGAAGTGGCCGGCGGCTGTTTTTGCTGCCGGTTCCCCGACATGATTAGCGCCATGGAACGCTTGGTCCGAGAGTCGGGCGTTGACGTGCTGATCGGCGAGCCGGTCGGCAGTTGCACCGACCTCTCGGCTACCGTGATGCAGCCGCTCAAGAAGCTTCACGGACACCAGTTCGAGGTCGCGCCGTTCTCGGTGCTGATTGACGCGACGCAGGTGCCGGTACTTGCTCGGCTGCGGACGCCCGCGTTGCCAGACCAATCGGCCCGCTTTCCTGACAATGTGCTCTACATCTACCAGAAGCAACTCGAAGAGGCGGACCTGATCGTACTCAACAAGGCCGACCTGATCTCGGCAATCGAGTTGGCCGAATTGAAGGCGTTGCTGGCCGAACGATTCCCCGACACGCCGCTGCTTACGATGTCGGCCCTCACCGGCGACGGCGTGGACGCCTGGCTCGATGTCGTCAGCCAGCACCAAGCGGTGGGCAGAAAGATTGCCGAGGTGGACTACGATACCTACGCCGCGGGCGAGGCCGCTTTAGGCTGGATGAATGCGACGGGGAAATTGCAGGCTCACGACGAGATCGACTGGAAGATTCTTGCCAGCGACTTGCTGGAAGCGATTCGTGGCGAGCTTCGCGCCCACTCGGCGGAGATAGCCCACCTCAAACTTTACCTGATGGCCCCCGGAAGTCATGTGGTAGGAAACGTCACCAGCAACGACGGCCCGCTCTCGGTGCGTGGCGGCATCGCCCCAGAGCAACGGAATGTATCCCTACTCATAAACGCCCGCGTCCACGTCCAACCAGACGTGCTCCGAGAAACGGTCGAAACACTCTTGCAGGCCACCGTCAGAGATCGGTTGGAGGCGAAGATCACCAACATGCGGAGCTTCTTCCCCGGCAGGCCGCAGCCGACTTATCGCTATGAGAGCGTCGTGTAAGTGGCGCGCGCATCCAGGGACTCGCCGGGTAAGGCGGATGGGGTCCGTAGCCGCAAAGCGGGCTGGCTGGAACGCCATCCAAGGACGACTGATTGCCTCCATCGACCGCGCTTACGGCATCTACGACGGGCGGACGTTCAAGACTGATCGGTTTGCCGCGTGGTTGGCTGCAAGGGGGATTCCGTGGCCCGGGCTGCCCTCCGGTGCTTTGGACCTGACGGAAGACACGTTTCGGCAAATGGCACGTTGCCACCCTGAAGTCGCCCCGATCAGCGAATTGCGCTACGCGCTTTCGCAACTGCGGCTGTCGGATCTGGCCGTAGGGACGGACGGGCGCAATCGTTGCTTGCTATCGGCCTTCGCGGCAAGGACCGGCCGCAACCAGCCGTCCAACAGCAAGTTCATTTTCGGCCCATCCGTCTGGCTGCGGGGATTGATTCAGCCGCCGCCCGGCCAAGCTGTTGCATACCTGGATTACGAGCAACAAGAGTTCGGCATCGCGGCCGGGCTGTCGTGTGACAAGGCCATGCAAGCGGCCTACGCCTCTGGCGACCCCTACTTGGCGTTCGCCAAGCAAGCCCAGGCTGTCCCACTCGACGCTACCAAGGCAAGCCACAAGCAACAGCGGGACCTGTTCAAGGCTTGCGTGCTGGCGGTTCAGTACGGCATGGGGCCGCAATCGCTCGCCGAACGGATCGGACAGCCAGAGTACCAGGCCCGAGAACTGCTGCGGCTACACCAGGACACCTACCCGACCTATTGGAAGTGGTCGGATGCGGCGATCAATCACGCCATGCTTCGTTGTTGGCTCCATACGGTGTTTGGCTGGCGGGTCCACATCGGCCCAAACGCCAACCCGCGCAGTTTGGCGAATTTCCCCATGCAGGCCAATGGAGCGGAAATGCTCCGACTGGCTTGTTGTCTGGCGACGGAACGCGGGATTCGGGTCTGCGCCCCGGTCCACGATGCGCTGCTAATCGAAGCCCCGGCCGACGAGATCGACGAGGCCGTGGCCGACACCCAGGCCCTCATGGGCGAGGCCAGTAGGATCGTACTGGACCGGTTCGCACTCCGCACCGAGGCCAAGGTGGTCCGTCACCCCGGCCGGTACATGGATGCGCGCGGGGAACGGTTCTGGCGGGAGGTGACGTCGATTCTCGACAGCCTGTCGCGTTGAAACATGGGCCGTCTCTGGCCTTTTGGTAGGACCGTCGGTGGCCCATGTCTGGGGCCACCGGCGGCCCACCTGCCCACTCTATTTCTCTGTCTTCTCTTGGAGTCTCTACTATTATGTGCCCTCCCGATCCCTTCGACGTTGACCGACTTCGGATACCTCACTCTGGGCACCTGATGCTTTCCAGCGGGAACCATCAGACGCCGCGTCAGCCACGACGCCCCACGATTCCACGGCACAAGCCGCGTGAACTATTCCTGAGAGGACCGATCCCGTGGCGATGGCTGGAAATGGCGGCCCGGTTGCCTGGGCGCGCCCTGGCGGTTGGCATTGTGCTTTGGCACTTGGTTGGCCTGCGGAGGCACTGGACAGTGCGGCTGTCGCCATCCAAGACTCGTTCACTGGGCCTGTCACCCCGAG
>Ga0315280_10006983_pt1 | contig 15372 bp, 14 predicted proteins | sample YL17G06_40_MG_FD_203697 | JGI IMG/M metagenome (GOLD analysis project Ga0315280, IMG submission 203697) | Sediment microbial communities from Yellowstone Lake, YNP, Wyoming, USA - YL17G06_40 | ecosystem: Environmental > Aquatic > Freshwater > Lake > Sediment | place: USA: Wyoming | collected... | reverse complement strand
GTAAACTTCAAACCAGTTATAAGGTTTACAATCTTCAGTAAATAAGTGATAGTAAAACGAAAGATACACATTTGTGACCGTTGCTGGGATTGTAATAGTTTCATAGCACCAATCCCTCATGTTTGCTACGTTAGCACTATATTTGAATCCTATCAGTATGGAATGTGAACCCGAAAAACGGTCTTCATCTGTAACTCTATGATCACCAGGTCCCCCGGTTATCCATGGTGATGGAACCTCGTACAACGACTCATATTCGAAGCCACCATTGCGTAATAGATACCCTTCACCCCAGCAATACCCTTTGTACGACGGAAACTCTGGTGCACTTACTTTCAGTGGAAGAATTGAAAGAAACAGCATAGACATAACAATAGTCAATACCGTCTTGCTTTTGATTGTCCCCAATATTTTCATTTTCTCACCTTTATTCGGCAACAGAATCTTTTGGTATGTCATCTCTATTTAAGCAGGCAAAGAAGAACAATAGAGAAAAGAAGAATAGAAGGAACTTCTATGAAGAGCCTAGCGCCTTGATTGTTTTGATGTAATTTTCGATAAATTCCACGCCCTTTTGAGTGGCTCTGTAAGATTTTCCTTTATTGTTCAAACATACTTCGATCAATCCCTTCTCAATCAGAGCTTTGATGCATTCTCGAGTTAATGCATAAGAGAGATTTTCATGCAACATAATGTGTCTTGTTCTTCTCGGCTCTGCCATAAGATGCTTTACAATGGACGCATATAATTCCAGCCTAGACCTTTTCTTTTTCATTGCATGTACTCTCTCTTAAGAACTATCTGTTTGGTTAGTTGGACTGACGTAATAAACTCTTCCTCCTCGATCAAAGATTCTGTCTTCGTTAAAATTCATGAGGGCAAATATTAAAAAGATTAAAGCAGAAAACAATAAGATAAACAAGCTTAGATATAAGAAAAAGAAAGACCCAGAGCTTTTCCAGCTAAACGCAGACGATTTAGAGCTTCTGCACGCCCAAAATGAGAAACCCTTTTTCCCGCCTTCTATCCTGGTGGCGCTTCCGAAAAAACTATTACAAATGCCCCGGCTGCGGCTATACCTGACCCAAGTTCGAGGGATATGCAGTTGAAGAAGAAGGAGAGATGGCCGCATATTTCAGAATAAACTACAACTTTGAAGAGAAGGAATTGCTTCTGAGGGAAATCACCGACGTTAATCAGACTGCAGCACAATCAATTCTCGGTTTCCTCAAGGACATTGGCAAGCAACGCGGTCTTGCAACTCTTGTCGCAACGATCAGTTATCAAGATTTTTTCACGCAGCACATGGTTGCTATTGGCGGGATGAGAAATGTTCGTCCATACGCTTGGCAACTTCGTGTGATGGATTACGTGAAGATTTTTCAGAAGATGAAGCCGCTCTTTGAAGAACGTCTTGCAAAATCTGCTTATTGCCGATTGACAGAGAAGTTGAATTTCAACTTTTACCGCTTTACTGTTCAGATGACTGTTGAAGACGACGTGATTATGAACGTCCAGCGGTTAGATGCTGGTGAAGACAGGTCTATAAGGTCTAGTCCGCTTGTTTTCACTCAACTACTGTTTGGATATAGGAGCCGTGAGGAACTTGAGACAATGTACCCTGACTTTATGGTTAGTCCAAGCCAAGAACATTTGGTCGACGTTCTCTTTCCAAAAATGCCTTCATACATACACACTGAGTACTAACTGGGACTCTGCCTAAACGTTTATTATCCGTCTTTACCTTTTGCGTTAGAGACGCAACATGACTGTTCAGATTCGAGCCTTCTCCGAAAAAGACATGTCACATGTTGTCGATCTGCTCAACGAGCAGAATGAAGGATCATACGAGTTTATTCCCTTCACCGCGGAAAGGATTCGCTCTTTAATGCAAGAAGGGCGGCTCAAGATCTTGGTGGCTGAGAAAAACCGTGAATTCACAGGTTCCACGGCGTATCACGATGGACACTGGGGAGAGGAAATCGAGTGGCTCTCAGTCTCCGCCAACCAAAATCGAAAGATCACAGAAAACACATTGGTCAGAGAAATTGAAAAGTATGTTAAAGACAAGAAGGTTTTCACGTCAGTTGACGCTGGAAGCCCAAAGATCAACGATTGGATAGAAAGAGGCTACAACCCCGAAGGCGGTTTGTACCACATGATTGCCAATCTTGAAGGCATAGAACCCCTTCCAGAAACTCCGAAAGGCATAATTGTTCGCAATCTGAAGCTGGGAGAAGAAAAGGAATTCATCGCCGCGGTTAACGCTGGATTTGGCTGGGAAAGACTGAAACAGGACGCAGTTCAGAAATGGAAGACTGATTCTCCTGATTTCAACGAAGAATGGATTCACGTGGCCCAGTTTGGAGACAGAATTGTCTCGGTTGTCGTAGCCAAGAGGGACGTGAATTATAACAGATTTTTCGGGGGCAAACGGGGTTACCTTGGTCCAGCAGCCACACTTCCGGAATATCGTGGTAAGAACCTCGCCTCCGCTCTTACGTGTCGGGCTATGAACTTCCTCTTTGAAAAAGGAATGAATTCTGCGGCACTGTACACTTCAGAACAAAATGTTGCTTCTGTAACTCTTTTGCAGAAGATTGGTTTCAAAATTGGTCACCATTGGAAGTTCATGCGCAAAAATCTACCTCAACAAGGCTAGGTGAACAGGATCTTGAATGTGAGAAAAGCATGGTAACTGAATACAAATATGAAGAAAAGGGTTCTGAAAATGTTGAAAAAGGGGATTTTTAATCTTTGTTCTTATGAGTTATTTCTCTTTCAACTTCTAGCTCTTTTACTCTTGTTTCGATGAATTCTGCAACCTTGTCTTGGCTGTATTTCTTCTCCTCTTGCGCCTTCTTCAACTGTTCCTCAATTGTACTCAAGACCTTTTCTACGTCAAACGGTTTTAGTATGTAAGCGTTTGCGCCTTTGTTCACGGCGTCCACCGCGTTTTGCAGCGTTGGGTAACCTGTGATGATTATTTTTCGCATTTTGGGCGTTGTGTCCTTTATTTTTGTTAGAAGTTCTATTCCTTCCATGTCTGGGAGCCGAATGTCGATTAGAGCTACGTTGTAGAATCTCTTTCTGGTTCTTTCTATTCCCTCCTTTGCAGTGCCCACTGACTCAACATTGTATCCTTCCTCTTCAAGTATGGCTACAAGCACTTTTCTTATGTTTTCGTCGTCGTCAACAATGAGGACTCTAGCGGTCTGATCCAAATCTCTTCACCTCCTTCTTGTATTTTCGGCTTGATTGGAAGGGTAACCGTGAAGGTTGTGCCCTTTCCGAGTTTGCTTTTCACAGAGATAGAGCCTCCGTGCGCGTCGATGATGCGTTTGCAAATAGCCAACCCGAAGCCCATTCCCTTGGCTTTTGTCGTGAAAAGCGGGGTCCAAAGATTTGCAAGTGTTTCTTTTTTCATTCCTGCTCCAGTGTCTGAGAATAGGAATTCTATGTTTCCGTTTGATTCTCTGCTTTCAATTCTTAACGTTCCGCCTTTGGGCATGGCGTCAACTGCGTTTTTGATGATGTTGACGAGGGCTCTCTCTAACTTTTCAACGTCAACCATCATTTTCAGCTTGCTTGCGGTTGAATCTACTACTTGGATGTTCTTTGGTATCTCAATAAGTGCCAATGTCTCTTTTATGAGTGATTTTGGCTTGGTCGTCGTTAAATCCAGCTTCACCTCTCTTGAATAATCTAAAAGGTCGTTTATGATCTTGTTCGAATATGCTATGTTCTTTTCTATTAGTTCAAGCATCTGCATTATCTTGCTGTCTGCCTGCGAGTTTGGACGCCTTTTCATGTAGTATGTGGCGCCTGCGATGCTTGTCAACGGGTTACGCAGATCATGGCCTACCATTCCAGCTAATTCGCCTATAACTGCCAGTCTCTGAGCCTTCAGTAGCTGTTCTTGAGACTTCTTCAGTTCGCGGGTTCTTTCGTCCACTTTCTGTTCAAGCTGTTCTCTTGCTTCCCTCAGACTTTCGATTAGTTGAGCATTCTCAATAATTATGGCGGCCTGATGCAGGAAAAGTTCCAGAGGGGCAAGGGATTCTCTTGTCGGTATTCGTCCATCCACGGGGTCATCCATGCTTAAGATTCCAACGATTCTTCCCTCAGGCGTGCGTAGAGGACCATAGAGCATGTCTTGAGGATGCCAATCCAGCATTTCCTCTACAGAACGTCTGCTCGGAACTCCTGCGTAAGTAGTTGCCTCTTCTGCGGCGGTTTCAGGCGGGACGCCGTGGACGTTTTCACGAATCCACGGATCAATCCAAGGTAGATAATAGAACTCACCTATCTTATACCGCTCAAATTTTGGACCTAGACGTTCTTTCCAGACTTGTCCAGGTGCTTTTCTTTCCAGCAGGAGCTTGGTCTCTTTCTTGGTGAGTCCTGCTGCTACAAGATCTATCCCTGTAAGGTTTTCATCTCGCAGTGAGATTACAACTCTTCTCCATCCGAATTTTCTGATTGCTTTTGTGATCACTTCCAGTCTCTGGTGCATCTCTTGGACGTTCATTATTTCTGTAGTGCTTTTCATTAAGTAGGCTAATTTTTTGGAAAGTTCTCTGAGCTGATCCCGCCTTGAAAGATTGCTTATGGCTGTTGCTGCGTGTGAAGCTAATACTTCAAGCAGTTTCCTGTCCTCTTTGTCGAAGGCTGCGAGTTTTTTGCTTTCCACGTTCAAAACGCCTAGGACCTTGTTTCCAGCTTTGATTGGCACTGCAAGTTCAGAAAGTATGCCTTTTCTGCTGATTGTTCGAAGTCTAACAGTTTGATCCTTTTTAAATCCGACTTGACACACGCCAGTGTAGGCTTTATCTTTTCTTACATCTGGGACATAAACAGATATGCCTTTCTTTACTGCTCTAACGGTTACTCCTTTACGTCCATTCAACGGTAACTGAAGTACTACTTTCTTTGAGTATCCTCTATGTGCGACCATGCAAAGCATTTTTCTTTTGATAATAAGTATGTCAGCGATTTGGAATCCTAGGGTTTTCTCGGTGGCATCAAGTGTTAGCTTATAAATCTCATCCATGTTTGTCGCCATGTTTAAGCTGTGACCATATTTGTTCAGTGCAGAAAGTCTTTCCTCAAAGCGTTTCCTTTCCTCTTCCGTTTTCTTGTAGTCAGTAATGTCCAGAAGTTGACCTATGACTCGTATTCTCTCATGCTCGTCTCGTATTTCTGAAGATCTGATTTCGACGTCTCTTTTTTCACCATTCTTTCTAGTTATTTTCAATTCATACCCAAGAGGCACTTTTTCTCCTCTTAATCTGCGCAAATACTTATCTTGAACTAAGAATCTGCTTTCTTCGCCGAGGAACTTTCTAAAATCTTGTCCGACTATTTCTTCTTTTGGACAACCAGCAATGCGGCTGAGTTCGTTGTTGACATAGAGAACATTGAAATTGTCATCGATGAATGCGATTCCGTCATGCGAATTTTCAACGATCGACCGAAAACGCTCTTCGCTTTTCTTCAATGCCTCTTCCATCTGTTTTCTTTCAGTAGCATCTCTGACTATGCCTAAGAGATACGATCTGCCCTTGATTCGCACTGTTGAACGGGAAAGCTCTATCGGAAATTCTTTTCCATCTTTTCTTATACCTGTGGATTCGCAAGTCTTTTCGAAACCAGGGTCTTTTCCTGTTTCCTTGAACTTTTTGAATCGTTCCAAGTATTCTTTATGGAAAACTCTCGGAGCGAGAATTTCATGCGCTTCCTTACCTATTGCTTCCCCCTTTGTATAGCCAAAGATTTTTTGCGCAGCTGGGTTCCAGTAACAGATTTTTCCTTCATCATCCGTCAAGATTATGGCATCTGTGGCTGAATCAGTTATTGCCCGAAACTTCTCTTCACTATCCCTCAAAGCTTCATCTATTCTCTTCTGATCCGTTATGTCCATAACTACGCCGTATCGGGCATACTTGCCCCCAGTCCATTTAATCGCCTTGCCTATGCATCTATACCAGTGCTTGTTCCTTCGATTCTGCAACTCTCTGACATGTGTTTTGCCAGGGTTTATCCCGAAAATTTGCTTATTATTGCAGAAGGAACAAGGTTTCTTCATTTTTTGGAAAACATGATAGCATTTTTTCCCCACAATTCTTTCACCGAACATTTCTTTGGCCTTGTCATTAGTGAAGAGCACCTCGTAACTGCGTGGATCTACAACGTAAATTATCTCATCTAGCCCGTCACTGAAGAGATGCAGCCTTTTCAACTCTTGTTTGACTTGTTTATCCTCACTTGGCTTTCTGCTAATCCTTGATTTCATTTCGTCACGCAATCCTTCCTTGGATTGATTCGCTTTCTCGCCGTGTTCACACATCTTAGAAAGTCCACGCATTCACTGTCTTCAAGCTCTAACCCAAGTTTTTCGTGAAGTCGCATTGCGATGGCTCTTTCAAGGTACGGCGCCCCAGGTCCAAAAATGCCTTCTAGAGCCTTTCTAAATTCCGTCAGGTTTGTAGGAATGCTTTCCTTTTTTATCTGGAAGAAAGCTTCCAAATGAAAGAAAATGGCTTCTTTGGATGATTCTCCAAGTGAGGACAAGCCTTCATCAACTGCAGATAACAAGATGTTGCCAAAGTCGTTTTTAGTCAAACATGTAACCTCGCCAAACTAACGTAGGTTTTGGAATGAAACTCGATGAAGCTTTGATAAAACCTTTGTGAACCCCGAATATGAATTGTTAGAACTAAAATCTCAAGGTATCTGGGCAGAGTTGTCTTTTTGGAGATTTCAGTTCTTCTTCCTTTTCCCTTGCGAAAAGTTCTGTTCGGCTGCTTTTACATAATCAACGAAATTAAATTCCTTGTCTTCATCCCATTTTAAAATATTTCCTTCCGATCCCAGTTTTTCATATAGTTTTTTCATTATTAAGACTTCTAAGAACCTGTTTCCTGCTCCAAAAATCTTCTCTAGTCCATCCTCAAAGTCTTTGAGGCGGCGGGGAATTTCGTTTCTTGCTATCTTAAATTTGTTTTCAAGGTGAAAATAAATCGATTGTTTGGCAGAGTCACCGAGCGAAGAGAAGGCAGAGTCTACGGCTTCAAGGAAAAGTTTCTGGAAGGTTTTCTCTGTCAACTGCAAGATTCCTCTAAAGGGCTCCAGTCTCGGAAACTATGCTGAGAGTCTTATAAATAAACACCTTATAACTTTTTAAATTTAATCCTCGCCCGCACCGGTTTCGAGGGTGGATCCGAGTCAAATAATCCAGATTATATGGAATTTCATTCTAATGATTTCTAGATTCAACTGTGTTCTCTAGACCTGAATCATTACAAAAATGCAGTCTTAGCTAATTTTCTTAGCCTGTTCGAAGGGGATATGGATTTGTCTGAGTATTCTCTGAACGTAATACTTTGACATTTGACTTGGAGTTAGTCCAGTTTCATCCTCTATTTTAGGAAGAATTTCATACCACATTCTTCTGATAGCTTTCAATCTTCTATCAAAATCCCTTAGTGACATGCTCTTAACCCTTATCGCTCCTCCCAATAGTTCCTTGTAGTTTTTGGGCAACCACTTCAATCTGCTGGAATAAAATATTCTCCATTTCGGCGGAGGCAGAAATTCCTTGTTTAAAGCAAAGATTACGTTGAACAACAGCTCGATAGCGTAGTTCAAGGAGTAGTGCGCAGAGACTAGATTGCCTCTTTGAATCCAAGCCTCCGCAATGGTGCCAACGTCATCCTTGGGAGGGCAGCAATACCATTTGACGTATTCGCTGCACAGTGCAATGCGTCTGATCCAGAACTCTTTGGGAATTCTCAGTTTCGCCTTGAGCATCTTTCTGATTTCTCCTTTAGGGTCGAAGGTAATTTCAGCGTTGGAAAGCTCCCATCTGTCCATCTCATCCCACTTACGTCTTTTGAAGTCTTCAAGAAAATGGATTTCTAGGTCAATGTCGATGGCGGAACGTTTTCTTTCTTCCAACCCCAAGTTATAGATTTGAGTAGGCACCCGATCGTCTTTGCCGCTTAGGAAGACTGTGATGTCTAGGTCTGAGAATTTGTCCACAAAACCTCTGATCAAACCGCCTAGGAAAATTATCCCAACGACATTTTTGTAGGCAGTTATTTTGGAAACAAGTCTTTCAGCGACTTGTCTGAACATTTCTATCTGATTTTCGCCTTTCAGCTTGGCGTTCATGATGATGACCGTGTCTCTTTTTCTTGTTATTGGAAACTGTATTGATTTATATGCATTTAGTAAACCTAGCTTCCAGTGAAGTCTCGGGGTTTTTCAAAGGATGCCTTGGCTTGCGGATATCTGAGGGTTTTCATCTCGCTTTGAAGACATGGTTTCCATGTTCTATTAAAGTTCAAGTTAAATTAGGATTTCAGATTCATAAAGTCCTTCTTGTGAACTGCCAGCCAATGTAGTTTAGGGCTTAGTGGAACTGGTGCGTTCCCTGTGAAGGTGGAATCAATCGCGGTTATCGTTCTTGTGACTTGTGTATTCCTATCGTTCTATTTCTCGTTTCTATCGTTCCAAATGCTGGACGAGGCTTCGAAGAAGCAAAGCGTAGCTCTCGCGGTGTCCTCGCTTTTTGCAAGTGTGACGATATTTGCAGGCTTGATAATCTATATGGTACTCAAAAAGTTGTTTTCGGCAGTAAATCATTGAATTGTCAGGTTCAATTGGGCCGCGATCAAGGCTAATGGTTGTTATACAATTGATACAGAGAAAAGGAGGGAGAGGAATGAGTTTCAGCGTTTCTTTATCGAGGCTATGAACTCGTCTATGGGAAGGGCTGCCATGCTCATGATTTTTACTGTTCCTCTTGAACCTAATTCGATGGAGACTTTGCCTATGGTCCTGTTGTCCGGGGCTTCTACGATGTTTACGAAGTCGTAGGGGCCGAGGACAGCGTACTGGCTGATGACTCGAACACCGAAGGCTTCAAGTTCCTTATTGACCTCTTTGATCCTTTCCGGTTTTTCCCTGACGGTTTGCCATCCTTCATCTGTCAAGTTGGATAGTAGAATGTAGTAGGGCATGCAAATCGCCAAGCACAAGTTATGTAGTTGATTAGGATTTCAGCTTTTCGACTTCTATTTGGTAAGAAAAACGGGGGGTTCTCGGAGTCTTTTTTACAAGCTTGGTTGGACTATTCAGTTTTTACTATCTTTATCTGAGCTATTCGATGCCCCATCTCTTTGTGACTTTTACGAGTAGGAAGACTACGAAGGCTACGATGATGAAGGTTATCAGTGCTACCAGAAAGTCCCCGACACCGAATACTTGCGATGCGACCTTGACAATGTAGGTTGCTAGATCTCCGAGCCCTGGGATTGCCAGTCCTATTATTGGCATTATGAGGTCTCTGACAAGCGCTTGTACGAGGCTTCCGAGGTAGAGGCCCATGATGAACCCAACGGCGAGACCCATGACCTTGTATTTTGAAATGAAGTCCATGAACTCAGCCCACAAACCCTTGGGCGGCGCTGGAGCAGCAGGAGCAGGCTTTGGTTCCAGAAGCATTCGAATTCGTCGAAGTTCTTCGAGCATGTCATCATCTTTGACCATGGCAAACACCATAGGTACTCTTTGTGTGGGTGCACTTTTAAGTTTTTTCCGAAGAAATGGGTTATTGGTACCGATACCAGTGCTGATTTGTCCGGACTTGCGGAAAATCTTTTGTCTGGACAATTTTTGAATGTTAAGGTCGAATGAGGCTCTGCTCATCGAATTTATGGTTTGAATTTTTCTTCAGGTACCTTAGTATAGTTAACACTTTCGCTACTGCAATAGTGAACACTTTTGGAGTGTTGGCATTGCTTTTGAATGGATTCGATGCTGATTGGACAGGTCGAGAAAAATTTCTTTTGACCTGTCAGATTACAGGGGCCAGAATGTTTACTAATAACGTGTCAGCCTTCAGTCGCCCATGCTGGTTTGAAGCGCATTTTAGTTCTGTTCTTTTCTGACAATTGAGGAATCCTTCAGACAATAAATCAGTATTGCCGAACACTGCCAGCCTTGTTTCTTGGAAAGTGGGCCGGGAGAGATTTGGGCCCTCACCACAGTGGAGACGTCACGCGCAAACCCCTTTTTGGTTTGCAGCGGAAAGGCATTATAAGGTTTTTGGGGAACCATATGGGGAGCCTTTCAGGTGCATAGAGAGTTAAGCGTTACTGGGGTAGGATGGGTTATGAAAAGCGTGCGCGGCGCCTGTGAATCAACATCGTAGTCCACCATGCGCAAGGGAACAACATTTAATAAAGTGTTATAACTTAGAGTTACAGTGGCGCAGGCACGGCGAGGTGACTCCTCTTTCCCATCCGCCTCTACAAGATGGGAGAGCGGAAGATCCTCGACGTGCCGCGTCATTACCAAGATTGCTTTGAGACATTTCCCACTCGCTGCAAGCGCGCGTTGTAATAAATGGTAACAAGATTCATGGTGGCTTGGCTTAAGTTGGCAAGGATATATAGCAGAATACAAATCCAATAGTACCAAGGATCACCTAATGCGCAAAGCAAATCACGGTATAAGCTTCCCACAGCGAAAAGACCACTTACGACAAACAACATTGATACTGCGAGGCCTAAGACCCTCCTCCGACCCTGTGGAAGCCCGGTTGCCGTCGCCACGCAGAGAAAACTCAACATAAATGAAAGTGAGAGCCAAAACACGAACATGACCCCCCCTGTGCCAGCCCCACCCATCAAAGGGACTTCCAAAAATGGTTGAACAATGTTCAATATGTTTAAAGCGGCCCAATAAGACGGAGAAATAACCGGAATAAAGCAGACAATAGTCAGCAATTTGTAAAAGGTTGCAAGACGCGTCACCAGTTCCCGTGGTTCAGATACTCCAAGTCTCCGTAGCCATCTAACATACGCAAGCGGTAAAAGAATGGTGCCCAACATCGCAACGATTGAAGGGAAAATGTGCCAATATTCAACGTACCAAGGGACGGACATTACGATCTCTCCCTACCCATTGCTCGTGCCAGCACGAGATAGAGTCATCATGATTATCACTGCACGCGCGAAGTTTGACCTTCCCCTTCTTCTTTCCGCTCTCTGAGTTGCCCCTTTACTTCCTCCTTAACTCTTTGATCTATGTATCTCTTTAGACTCTTTTTGCGATCCACCCACCACATAGCCAACCCAGTTAATATGAAGACAGGGCTGAAGCCACCCAAAATTTGAAACAACCCGGCGAGTGAACCAGCATCGGCAGGATAACCTAGAAGGCCCACAAAACCCAAGACCACACCTACAAAGAACATAGCTTCACGCCTTTTCATTTGTGATGAACCTCCATTAAACAGATCCTCGCACTCTACTATATGTGTTTATATCGGGTCGCCGTATTAATTTCAGGCGCGCGCGCTATCATATTTGGAACAAACGTCCGTGCTCACCGAAAAATATAATTGAGAAACAGTCCAATAGGGTTATGCGTGAGAAAATTGGAAGGAAAGAAATTTTTGTTCCTGTTTGTTTCGCTGCTGGTCTCATTGCCAGTATGTTTCCCACTTTTCCAGGTCACAGCGAGCCCAGCCATAGGCTCTACAACCGCAACGATGTATTCGGTTGCAGACGCTTACATAAACTCTTCGATTCCAGACGGAAACTATGGTGATGTCGATTATTTGTATGCTAGGGCCGACTCGGAGCAGGACTATGCCTATGTTATGTTTGACTTGTCCAGCATACCGTCACACGCCAACATCATATCAGCTAAACTCATGCTCTATCTTACTAGTATAGGCGGATATGTTGGTGATGTAAACACCTACTATTGTTCAGACAATTCTTGGGCAGAGCTTGAAATTACATGGAATAACAAGCCAGATTTCGCTCCTAATGCAACGGATGAAATCTATTTTGGCATGTTTGTATGGTACAATATGTACTACTCATGGAATGCAACTGCTGATGTACGGGCCGCTTTGAGTCAGGGAAAATTGACCGAGGTCATCGTACGTAAGAGTTCTGGACATGCAGTGTTCCATTCAAGAGAGGGAGCCAACAAACCAAAGTTAGAAGTTGAATATGCTACAAAACCAGTTTTTACAGTTCACTTGGAATCTGTTGAAGAGATCGCAGCCATAGCTAATTTGGGGCTTATTACCCTCGACGGGAGCACATTCCCGCTTCCCAAAGATATAGATGTCGTCAATGGTAGTTACGCGGTCTCGTACACTGGCGGCTATACGTTTGTTCGATGGGAAACAACCGGCGGGATAACAGTTTCAGATGAAAACGCAGCGTCCACCACGGTGACTGTTCTGGGCAATGGGTCTCTAAGAGCCGTAGGAAGCGTAAAGAAATTGGAATACGCCTACGATTATGGAAACCCCCAATACGCCTACTCAAAAGAGGCAGGATACATAGCCGCCGTGAGATTTACGCCGCTCTTTTCGGGTAGGCTCCTCACAGCTCGCTATTACATGTACGACATTTCCTCGTACCAGTCAAACACGTTCAAAGTTCACGTGATGGATCAAGACTACAAAGACCTGATAATTCCGTTTAATGCAACGCCAACTTCTAAAGGCTGGTTCGATGTTGACCTGTCTTCATACAACCTAGGTGTAAATGAAGGCCGGGATTTCTATATTGAAATGGAGTGGACCATCGATTATAACCCAGATCTCGGAAAGGATGAAACCCACCCGTCCAATCGAAGCTGGTATGTAATTGGAACAGTTTGGAAACAGGAGACATACAGCGATTTCGTGATCAGAGCAATCGTTGGCAGAGAGCCTCTGCTCCCAACCTTCAATGTCTCGTTGCTACGCAATCGTGTGGCACTCGATGGTCTAATCATCGGAAAGGAGTGGGGTGATGCCAACCGAATGAATGTAACCTTTGAAAGAGACGGACTGACATATGAAGGGGCCATTTACCTTAAGCACGACTGCAACACCCTATGGATGTGCATCCAAGTCCACGATGACGATGAGGAGCTCTCCGGTCCTGAGGTTATGGGTGACGCTGTGGGCGTGATATTCGATGCTAATGGAAATATGAAGACAGATGCGGGTGACGACATGGCTGGCTTATTTCATGACGACCAACCGAAGGACATGGCTTATACAGCGAATTTGCCGTCACCACCAGTGGAAGACGATACTATTGGAGGAGTTATGAATGTAGAAGGAGCTTCGAAATGGGAGGCGGGAGTTTACACCTTCGAGCTTAGCAAGCCTTTGAACTCAGGCGACTCAGCCGGAAATGACATCGCCTTATCGCCAGGAAAAGAAATAGCCGTTATGTTCATATACATTGATCCTGATGAAACCGTTGAGGCTCCGCCATTCGTCGGCTTTATGCTTTCGCTTGAACCCTACCAGCCACCAATAATAAATGTAGGTGTTAAGGCAGGCGACTGGGCCGCGTATGGTGACATTTCCTTCGAGTGGGCATCAAACGTTACTGGGTATGAAGAACCTCCCGCTCAGGTGAACATGTCGTGGAGTATTAGTGAGATTCTGGGCGTTCATAACAATAATGTCACGGTTCAATCAACCGCCATTTATAAGAATGGAACGGAAGAGACATACGCAGACTGGGGAGATGTAGCGACAGGTGAAGGAAACCTTAGCATTGGGCTCATTCCGTCCAATCTTAGTGTGGGCGACGAAATTCCAGCGAATCTTACATGGTACACTGCGGAGCCGCTGAAGCTTTTCATAAACGGCACCGTCACACGGAGCTATGCGGGCGCGAGCAGAGAAGTAAACTATGTAAACATTACGTATCCCATAAGATATGGCAACATTACGTATGACGCTTGGAACATGAGTTTTTACTGGGACAAGAAGACAGGGATCATGTGCGAAGAAGTCGTGTCTTATGAAATGTCCTACACTGTCAATATGACGCACTATTACATGAACATGTCAATGACATTTAGAATGACGGCTACCAACATGTGGCCAGCCATTTTCACTGCTCATGATGGATATTCATTCAACGTTGCCATGACAAGCAACTCTACAATATCAAATTTCAACTTCAACGAGGCGCAAAAGCAGATAAGCTTCAACGTAACAGGACCCACGGGCAAAGCTGGTTGTTGCAATGTTACAATTCCTAAAGACCTTCTGCGAGGCGAACCCTGGACGATACTGCTCAACAGTACTGAATGGACCACATTATGCAGCATAACCGGGAACGATACACATACATTTATCCACATTCCCTACACCTGCAGCACCAACACGGTACAAATAGTCGGTGCGTGGGTCATCCCAGAATTTCCACATGTCATTCTGCTACTGTTCATGGTTTTCTCTATCATTGCTCTTATCTTAGCAAAGAAAACACATCGCAAAAGCTTTCATGCTTAGTTCTTTTCTCCTTTTTATTTAGTGGCCGCCTTAAACTCTATGTGAGCTCTGATTTGATTTATTGTGATAATATTTGTTAAAAATTTGAGACTTATAGATGGCGCAAATTCTCTATTTTTCTTTTTTCTCCTCAACCTTTATTTCTTCGCTTACTTCTTTGACAGCCTCTCTCAAGGCCTTCAGCTTTATTTCTTTTATTAGACTCACACCCTTACCCATTATCACACTACCTGCTGATATAAGAATGACAGAGAGTGCAATAAACAGGCCTAAATTGACTGCTGGAAAAGTCTTCTCTATTATCTCGTTTATGTCAGCCGAGGAAATTGGAAGAAGAACGGTTGCGTTACCCGTAGGGGTTGTGGCGTTGGAAAGAATGGGGGTCTCAAGGATTTTCGGTATGGCAGAAGCGCCTCTGAAAACAATGGAGATGCCAAAATAAGTGGGGATTATCACCACGATAAGTCCAACGACCAGCAACGCGTATCCAACAATTTTCTCAGGCTTTTCAATAATCTTTGATTTCATATTCGAAACCTTCTTGCACCAGTTTTGAATACGCTGGCTAAATAATTAAAACTTGTTAAAGAACTGTGGCAATTGCGTTCACTCGGCTTGCTGTAGGCTAACGTTGAGTCGTTAGCGCGAAGAGATGGAGGCAACTCTTGGATTTCAGAACTTCTGCGAGACAACAGTGTTCAGGGAAATTCTCGAACTCTCGTCTGAATAGCGGAAATGCGAGTAAAACCTAGTCATTTCAACAGCATTTTCATTATTGTTTAATGACAAAATGATAGTAAATGAGGGTGTTTGAACGAGAGTTTGAAGCTATCCCGGGCTACCAAATAGGAAGGTTTGGCGAAAAGAAATTTAAAGCCTTGACAACTCTATCATTAGAGGAAAAGTGTATGACTATACATATTCGAAGAGTTCTGATAGAGGCTCTTAAACCTCGTGAGACACTTCTTGTCGAATTGTCACAGGCAATTTGTTCCGTAAACGGAGTTGAAGAATGTGACATTGTGGTCACTGAC
>Ga0315280_10006982_pt1 | contig 15376 bp, 10 predicted proteins | sample YL17G06_40_MG_FD_203697 | JGI IMG/M metagenome (GOLD analysis project Ga0315280, IMG submission 203697) | Sediment microbial communities from Yellowstone Lake, YNP, Wyoming, USA - YL17G06_40 | ecosystem: Environmental > Aquatic > Freshwater > Lake > Sediment | place: USA: Wyoming | collected... | reverse complement strand
TGCAGGAAGCCAAACTCAAGAGCTACACGCATCTTTACGTCGTCGGGTTCGCCATCCAGGCACACGCGCGCACGCTGGTTGACGAGGCCGAAACCATGGGCCTCACGCCCGCGACCTACGTTCAGGCCACGCCGGATTTGATGATGGGCGACCTGCTGAAGCACATGCGATCGAGCCAGATCTTCAGCGTGTGCGGCCTGCCTGAGGTCAAGATTCACCCCGTGAAGGCCGAGAAGCCGGACGATCCGTGCCGCTATCAGGTCGAACTCGTCGGCCTCGATACCTTCGACCCGACGACGATGAAACCTGATCACTGGCCAGGAGCCGACGTGCCGGCGTGGTTCCTCGACACCGACTACAACGAGCTGTGCTTCCACGTGTCGCAGGCGTTCTTCCCGCGCACCGGCGCATGGGAGGACCTGCGCAAGGCGCTCAAGGCCGACTACGACGACAGCGTGTGGGATCACCTGGCCGGCACCATGAGCGCGCCGTTCGAGGCGGGAGAGCAGGGCCAGGTGGCGGTCAAGGTCATCGATGACCGGGGGAACGAGCTGCTGGTGGTGAAGAAGCTGCGGCAAGGCTAAAGCCTCGCCCCACCGGAGACGGGTTCGGCAAGGCTGAAGCCTTGCCCTACCGGGGATTGAGTGTCGCGAGGTCGAAGCCTCGCCTTGTCCAAAACCGGCGCTGTCGCAGGTACGGAGATGATTCGACGCGTCGTCATCGAAGGGTTCAAGCGATTCGACCGTATCGAATTCGCCCTGCCCGGACACATCGTGCTCGCCGGGCCGAACAACACCGGCAAGACGACGATTCTGCAGGCAATCGCAGCGTGGAGCCTGGCCCTTGACCGCTGGAAGGAGTTGAACGATTTCCAACGTCATGGCGGGGCATACACGAAAGCGCCCATAGCCCGGCAGGCCTTCTCCGCTGTGCCGTTGCGGTCGTTCGATCTCCTCTGGCGCGGGCGCGAATACACGGGAAGGATCCGAATCACCATCCGAACCGATGACTGGTCGCTGCGGATGGACCTCGAAGCCGATAGCACCGAGCAGATCTACGTCCGGCCTGAGCCAGTGGACCCGAACGTTGTCAAAGCAATCGACCTCACGACCGTGCTCGTGCCGCCGATGACGGGCCTGAGCATCAGCGAACCCGTCTACATGAGACCGAAGCTCGATCAGCTGCTCGGCCAGGCGAGACCTGGCGAGATGCTGCGCAATCTTCTGCTCGAGGCCAATCGATCCGAAACCGCGTGGCCGCGACTCCAGGATACGATCGAGCGCCTCTTCTGCTACACCCTCCTGCCACCCGACGGCCGCGGCGCGGACATCGTCGCCGAGTACCGAGTCGGAGAGGGCCGGCCGCTGGATATCGCGAGCGCCGGAAGCGGGTTCCAGCAGGTGCTGATGCTATTGGCAATCCTGAACACCCGGCCCGGATCAGTCCTGCTGATCGACGAACCCGATGCGCATCTGCACGTGATCCTGCAGGATGCCGTGTTTGGCGAGCTTCGATCCGCGGCTGCCAGGACGGGTTCACAGTTGATCGTCGCGACGCACTCCGAGGTGGTCATCAACGCGGTAGACGCGCGCGAGCTGTGCGTCCTGCTCGACCGGCCGCGGATGCTGGCCGACGAAGCCGAGAGGGAACGGCTGGTCGAGGCCCTCCGAGTGCTGTCGAACGAAGACGTGCTGCGAGCCCTCGAAGCCCCCGGGATTCTCTACCTCGAGGGACATACCGACCTGGACATTCTGCGGGCGTTTGCCCGCGTGCTGAATCACTCCGCGAGCGCCCTGCTCGAAACCAGGCTCTTCTGGAAGGAGAGCGTTGCGGAGGCACCCGGCGCAGGGGCCGGGGTGAAGGCGCGCGAGCACCACGAGGCGCTCCGCCTGGTCCGGGACATTCCGGCGCTGCAGATCGTGGACGGAGACAGCCTGCCGGACGTCAGGGGGACGCCAATCACGGGCCAGGGTTTCCAGAGGACACGCTGGCGCCGCCATGAAATCGAAAGCTACCTCGTACACCCGGCCGCCCTCGCGCGTTTTGTCACGCACATGGTTGGAGAGGCGGTGGCCGGGCCGCACGTGGATGCCCTCATGCAGTACCTGCACGACAACCTGCCGCCAGCCGTCATGGAGCATCCGCTCGCCGATCACGCGTATTTGAACAACACCAAGGCGCGCACCGACATTCTTCCTCCCGCCCTCAACGCGGCCGGACTGCCCAATCTCCCGTACACGCGCTACCAGGAGATTGCCGCCGGCATGGTGCCGGAGGAGGTTCACCCGGAGGTACGCGAGAAGCTGGACGCGATCGTCGAGGCATTCAGGACATGACCGATTTCGAAGTCCCGGAACCGATCATCTGCAGTCCGTACGAGGAACCGGCCGAGCACTGGCACATCGTCGAGGGCGAGCCGCCGGAGCGCCGCGACGGCCGGCGGCCGGCGATGTACTTCTACAATCCGCCGGGCCCCGTGGACGAATCGGCTCCCGCCGCCGGAATCGCTATCGAGCTCAAGCTCGTCAACATCATTCGCGACCGGGTGAAGGCCTGGCGTGCGGACGGATGGCCGGGCGCCTCGTCCAGTACGCTCGAACTCCTGCAGTACTGGCGGCGTGACGGCCGCCAGCATCGCCTGTTCTTCGCACAGCTGGAGGCTGCCGAGACGATCATCTTCCTCATCGAAGGGCGTCAAGACCACAAGCAGGGACTGGAGATAGCGTTCGACGAACCAAGCGACCGCCAGAAGGAGGAGCAGGGATACCGCGCCTTCCGGCGTTACGCGTGCAAGATGGCGACCGGTGCCGGCAAGACAACCGTGATGGCGATGCTGGCCGCGTGGAGCATCCTGAACAAGGTCAACGAGCACGGCGATGCGCGGTTCTCGGACGTCGTGCTCGTTGTGTGTCCGAACGTCACAATTCGCAGCCGGCTCGGTGAACTCGACCCGCAGCACGGCGATGCCAGCCTGTACCGCACGCGCGACATCGTGCCGGCTCATCTCATGCCGGATCTGGCCCGCGGGAAGGTCATCGTCACCAACTGGCACGTCTTCGAGCCGCAGACGATGCAGGCCGGTGGCGTCAGCGCCAAGGTGCTGAAGGCCGGCGTCCGCAAACGACTGCGCGAGCATGTCACCATCGGACCGAAGACGACGACCGCTCGCGGGAAGCGCTACCTGACGCTGGAAGAATTCACGCGGCAGGCGGATGCGGGGATGCTCGAAGTTCTCGAGGAGGAGCGCGACGCGAGCGGCAACTTGAAGCGGGTGTACGTCGAGGCCGAACGCTACGTGCAGAGCGACACCGCCCTGGTGGCACGCGTGCTCGGCCGGGAGGTGGGTGGCAAACAGAACATCCTCGTGTTCAACGACGAGGCCCACCATGCCTACCGGATTCGCAAGGAGGAGCCAGACGCGGACGAGGGCGATCTGTACGGCGAAGAAGAGACGGCGGAGGAGTTCTACAAGGAAGCAACCGTCTGGATCGAAGGGCTCGACCGCATCCACAAACTACGGGGCATCAACTTCTGCGTTGATCTGTCGGCCACGCCCTACTACCTCGGGCGCGTCGGCCAGGATGCGAACAGGCCGTTTCCGTGGGTCGTCAGCGACTTCTCGCTGACCGACGCCATCGAGTCGGGTCTGGTGAAAATCCCGCAACTCGCGGTCCGCGACAGCACAGGGCAGGAGATTCCAGGGTATTTCAACATCTGGCGCTGGATCCTCCCGAAGCTGACGCCGGCGGAACGCGGGGGAGGCAAGGGCGCGCCGAAGCCGGAAGCCATTCTCAAGTGGGCAAACACGCCCATCTCGATGCTCGCCGGGCTGTGGGACATGCTCCGCGTCGAATGGGAACAGGCGAAGGACGATCCGCGGCCGCCGGTCTTCATCCTGGTCTGCAAGAACACAGCGGTGGCGAAGGTCGTCTACGAATGGCTCGCGGAGAACCGGCCGCCGATGGGCGTACCGCCTGCGGGTATTCCCGCTTTTTTGAACACGGATGGTCGCGCCAACACGATCCGCGTCGACTCGAGAGTTGTGCAGGAGACCGATTCCGGGCGCGCGAAAAGCGACGACGCGCAGTGGATGCGGTTCACGCTGGACACGGTGGGAAAGACCGAGTGGCCGAAGGACCGCCAGGGCCGGCCTGTGTATCCCGAGGGCTTCGAGGAACTCGCGGGCAAGCGCCCGGGCGCTGGACTCCACCCACCGGGGCGCGATGTGCGCTGCATCGTGTCAGTTGGCATGTTGACCGAGGGCTGGGACTGCAGCACGGTCACGCACATCGTCGGCCTGCGGCCGTTCATGTCACAGCTTCTGTGCGAGCAGGTGGTGGGTCGCGGTCTGCGACGTCGCAGCTACGAAGTGAAGGAGGTGAACGGGAAGACGCTCATGACCGAGGAAGTGGCGAAGGTTTTTGGCGTGCCGTTTCACGTCGTGCCGTTCAAGGCCAGCGGCACCGTGGGCGCCGGGGAAACAGCCAGGCGAACGCACGTCCACGCCCTGCCGAACCGAGCGGCGCTCGAGATCCGGTTCCCACGAGTTGAAGGTTACCGGCAGGCGATCCGTAACCGGGTGCGAGCGGACTGGGACCGAATAGCGCCGCTCTGGTTGGATCCCGGTAAGATCCCACCGGAAGTGCAGGTAAAGGCGGCCTTGCCGACCAACTCCGGGCGGCCTTCCTTGATGGGTCCCGGCCGGCTGGAAGACGTCACGTTGAGCCCATACCGCCGCCATCGCCGCATGCAGGAGTTGGTGTTCGAGCTGGCCGCGGACTTGACGCGGGACTACGTGAGCGGCGGTCGGTCCGAAGCGCCTGCGCAAGTGCTCTTCCCTCAGCTCGTGACGATCGCCGAACGATACGTGAGGGACAAGGTCATACCGGTTCCCCCCGCCGAGCGGATCGACCTGTTCCTGTCGCCCTACTACGGCTGGGCGATCGAGCGACTGGCGGATGCGATCGAGCCGGACACAAGGCGGGGTGAATCACCCGAGATCCCGCGATATGAGAACCGGCGTGGGCCTGGTTCGACGGCCGATGTGGATTACTGGACGAGCAAAGACGTCCGCGAGGTCACGAGAAGCCACGTGAACTACGTCGTCGCTGATACGAAGACGTGGGAGCAGTCGGCTGCATACATCCTCGACACACACCCGGTCGTCGAGGCGTTCGTCAAGAACGCGGGCCTCGCATTCGGCATTCCTTACGTGCACAACGGGCAAACCCACGACTACCTGCCTGATTTCATCGTGCGGCTGACTGGGAGCGGGGGCTATCTGATTCTCGAGACGAAGGGCTTCGACGAACTTGCCGACGTCAAGGCTGGCGCGGCGGAACGGTGGGTTGCGGCCGTCAATGCGGACGGTCAGTTGGGTGCCTGGCGCTACGCGCAGGCGCGCTCGGTTGCGAAGGTGCGGGCAATTCTCGACGAGCTGACGCGCACTTCCAGCAACAGGCCTTGAGCTTCGAGGCAACGGGCGCCGGAGCACGTCGGGTCAGTGCGTCGATCGCTCGAACAGCAATTCGAGTTTGCGCACGGCGGCGAAGTTCCGGAAGTCGGCGTCGCGGGTGACGAGCGGAACCGCGTGATCGAGGCAGCTCTGGGCGATGAGGGCGTCCGCGAGGCGCGCTTTCTTCTTGTGCGCGATCACGTCGGCGCGCAGGGCACCGACGCGTTCCCAGTACCCCTCCGTGATCGGCAGCATCGGCAGCTGCTTGAATGCTGCGGCCGTTTCCGGCGGCAGCCGGGGATCGCTCAGCAGCTCGGCGAGCACCGCCGGGGGCAGACACGCCTGCCGCTCGGCCAGGGCGACCTCGACCGCCTCCACGTCCCGGCCCACCTCGTCGGACAGGTAGGCGACAAGCGAGCTGGTGTCGAGGGCGATCATCGATCTTCGCGCAACTCGCGCCAGTCCACCGAGAATCGCACCCGCCCTCTCAGCCGGCGCAGCGTTTCGTAGGCGCCGGTCGCCGCGACGAGCTGCAGCCCGGCGCGAATGGTTGCGGTGATACCCTGCCCGGTGGTTTGCCGCGCCCGTCGCAACAGGTCCTCGGGCACGTCCACGGTCACCTTCTTCGTCCTGATCATCGCCCGATGATACCAGTATCGAGGCCAGTGTCAATTATGGCACTACACGGCAGGGGTCCAATTTGATGACTCGAGCTTGACTCAAGCCGTAAGCCCTGAGCCTGTTATAGTAGGAGCTGCCGCCAGGGGTATCCCCCGGGCCGATGAGGCCCGGGCGGGATTGAGAGCAGACCCTTGGAACCTGATCCGGGCTGCCTCTGCTTCCGCGCCCGTTGCGTGAAGCTGCGGCGGCCCCGCCGAAGCTCGCAATTGCGGTAGTGCGAGCGAAGGCGGGCTGAGACCGGCGTAGGGAGCGCGGCGTGCCGCTTCGCACCGACCGGCTGCGCGCCCTCCGGATCAGGGATCGAGCATCGGGACGAAGCGTCCCCCTGATCCCTGACCGCTGATCCCTGCTGCGACCCCGTCCTGCTCTCGACAGGAGTTCGTCCATGAAGCCCCCGCAGAAAGCGCTGACGCCCATGTACGGGTTCGACGAAGCGTTTCCCAATTCGCGCAAGGTGTACCGCGAAGCCGGCCGCGTGCGCGTGCCGTTCCGGCAGGTGGATCTGTCGGGCGGCGAGCCGCCGATCGATCTGTATGACACCAGCGGCCCGCAAGGGTGCGCGGTTGCCGGCGGCCTTCCGCCGCTCAGACGGGAGTGGATCCTCGAGCGCGGCGGCGTGCGCGAGGAGCTGCGCCGCGCGCCGATCGATGCCGGCAAGATGGCAGCGCCGCTCGCGGCCCGCGCCACGACCACGTTGCGGGGCGACGCGTGCGTCACCCAGATGCACTACGCGCGCACGGGCGTTGTCACGCCCGAGATGGAGTTCATCGCGCTGCGCGAGGGGCTCGATCCGGAGTTCGTGCGCGCGGAGGTCGCGCGCGGCCGCGCCATCATCCCGGCCAACATCAACCATCCCGAGAGCGAGCCGATGATCATCGGCCGCAACTTCCTGGTGAAGGTCAACGCCAACATCGGCAACTCGGTCATCTCGTCCTCGATCGAAGAAGAGGTGGACAAGCTGCGCTGGGCCGTGCTGTGGGGCTCCGACACGGTGATGGATCTCTCGACCGGCAAGGACATCCACGAGACGCGCGAGTGGATCCTGCGCAACTCGCCGGTGCCGATCGGGACCGTGCCGATCTACCAGGCGCTCGAGAAGGTCGGGGGGCGGCCCGAGGATCTCACCTGGGAGGTGTACCGCGACACGCTCGTCGAGCAGGCCGAACAGGGCGTCGACTACTTCACGGTCCACGCGGGCGTGCTGCTGCGCTACGTCCCGCTCACGGTCGGGCGCGTCACGGGCATCGTGTCGCGCGGCGGCTCCATCATGGCCAAGTGGTGCCTGGCGCACCACCAGGAGAACTTCACCTACGCGCACTTCCGCGAGATGTGCGAGATCATGCGCGCCTACGACGTGGCCTTCTCGCTCGGCGACGGCCTGCGCCCCGGCTCGGTGGCCGACGCGAACGACGAGGCGCAGTTCGCGGAACTCCGGACGCAGGGCGAGCTGACGCGCATCGCGTGGGAATACGACGTGCAGGTGATGAACGAAGGGCCGGGCCACATCCCCATGCATCTGATCAAGGAGAACATGGAGAAGCAGCTCGCCTGGTGCGACGAGGCGCCGTTCTACACGCTCGGCCCGCTCACGACCGACGTCGCGCCCGGCTACGACCACATCACCTCCGCGATCGGCGCCGCGATGATCGGCTGGTACGGCACGGCGATGCTCTGCTACGTGACGCCGAAGGAACATCTCGGCCTGCCGAACCGCGACGATGTGAAGGCGGGCGTCATCGCGTACAGGATTGCCGCCCACGCTGCCGACCTCGCGAAGGGCCACCCGATGGCCCGTGCGTGGGACGACGCCCTGTCGAAGGCGCGGTTCGAGTTCCGCTGGAACGACCAGTTCAACCTGGCGCTCGATCCTGTCACCGCGCGCGCGTTTCACGACGAGACGCTGCCGGCCGACGGCGCCAAGGTGGCGCACTTCTGCTCGATGTGCGGGCCGAAGTTCTGCAGCATGGAGCTGACGCAGCAGGTGCGCGACTACGCCAGCGAGCGCGGCCTGAACGAGCAGGAAGCGGTGCGCGCCGGCCTGCAGGAGAAGGCGGGGGAGTTCGCGGCGAAAGGGCGGGAGATTTACGTAAAGCGGTGATCAGAAGGCCTTGGGCCTTGCGCAAGGCCGCCCGCCGGCGCCGGGACGATCTGGATGATCGTCTTGAAGCGCGCCGGCTGCGCCCCCAGCTTCGGGTTCAGATATCCTTCCATCCCGCCCCACGTGTAGTCCTTCACGGTCACGCTCGGCGGGAACGCCATCGTCTCTTCCCTGAACCTGGCGATGTCGAACTCGTGCACCGGCGGTTCCTCGAACACGAGTTCTCCCTTGTCTTTCAGCACGTTCTTGTAGTACGTCACGACGGTCGCAAACGGCGCATTGGTGCCGAACAGGTAATACCGCTGTCCCTGGCCGGCGTCGTAGGACGAGATGAATTCGGCGTTGGGGTAGATGGCGACGCCGAGCGTGGCTTCGGTCGGCGTGCCCGTCGGTGGCGGCGTGACGGGCTTTGCCGGCGTCTGGGTTCCCGGCTTCGCCGTCGTCACGGGCTGGGCCGGCTGGCCGGGTTGCGGAAACGGCTTCGGAACGGGCGGCGTCTGTGTCTGCGCGTGCACGGCCGGCGCGATGCCGGCGAGCAGGCCGAGCAGACAGAGAGTGCGCAACTGACCAACCATGACCGCATTATACGGCCATCAGATGCAATCGATCCTGGAGTTCTGCCTGCAGGAGCAACCCCGGCTGGTCGAGACGCTCGAGGGCCTCGTTCGCCTCGAGTCGCCGTCGACCGACAAAAATGCGGTGGATCGCTGCGGCGCGGAACTCGAGCGCCGGCTGCGCGCCATGGGGGCGCGCGTCACGCGCTTGGAGCGCGAAAAAGCCGGCGACCACCTGCGCGCGGAGTTCGGCGGCGGCCCCGGCCAGGTGTTGATCCTGACCCATTTCGACACGGTGTGGCCGGTCGGCCAGCTCGACCGGATGCCGCTGCGCCTCGAGGCCGGCCGCCTCTACGGGCCCGGTGTCTACGACATGAAGGGCGGCATCGCGATCGCTCTGCTCGCCGTGCGCGCGCTGCAGGCCATCGCTCCGGAGCGCCTGCCGCACCTGGTGATGTTGCTGACGACGGACGAGGAGATCGGCAGCCTGACATCGAAAAACGCGATCGAGGACGAAGCGAGGCGCAGCGACGCCGTGCTGGTCATGGAACCGTCGGGGCCGGACAACGGTCACCTGAAGACCGCCAGGAAGGGATGCGCAGCCTACGAACTCCGGGTGCGGGGTATCGCCGCCCACTCCGGCGAGCCGCACAAGGGGGTGAGCGCCGTGCTGGAGCTCGCCGACCAATTGCTTGCCATCGAACGGCTGGGCGACATGGCGCGTGACGTGACAATCACCGCGTGCATGGCGGGCGGCGGCGTACGTGCCAACATCGTCCCCGACGAGGCGTGGGCGCTGCTCGACGCACGCGTGCCCCGGAGCGAGGACGGCGCGGTCGTCGAGGAGGCGCTCCGTGCCCTGCAGCCGCGACGTCCGGGGGCGCGGCTGGCGATTTCCGGCGGCGTCGAGCGCCCCCCGCTCGAGCGAACCCCCGCCGTGATCCGTCTATTCGAGATGGCGCGGTCGGTCGGCGCAGAGATTGGCCTCGATATCCGGGAAGGAGCCAGCGGCGGCGTGTCGGACGGGAATTTCACGGCCGCCCTCGGTGTTCCAACATTGGACGGACTGGGAGCCGTCGGCGCGGCAGCTCATGCGGCCAACGAGCACGTGCAGGTCGGGGCGCTCGCGCCCCGGGCGGCACTCGTCGCCGGTCTGCTCGGCCGGTTGGCACTTGCCCCGCTGTAGCGCGTTGATCGCAGTGGCGGGCGAAGGCGGGCCGCGCTAACATCAAGCTATGAACAACGGACTCAAGACGGCATTTCTCCTCGGCCTCCTCAGCGCGGTGCTGCTCGCCATCGGCGAGTTGCTCGGCGGCTCGGGCGGCCTCACCATCGCGCTGCTGTTCGCGATCGTGATGAACTTCGCCTCCTACTGGTTCTCGGACAAGATCGTCCTGCGCATGTACAAGGCGCAGGAGGTCGGTCCCGACCATCCGTTCCACCAGCTCGTGTCCCGCCTCGCGCAGCGGGCCGGCCTCCCGCAGCCGCGCGTCTACGTCATTCCGACCGATTCCCCGAACGCGTTCGCGACCGGCCGGAACCCGGAGCACGCCGCGGTGGCGGCGACCGAGGGGATCCTGCGGATGCTCGACGACCGGGAACTCGAGGGGGTCATCGGCCACGAGCTGACGCACGTGAAGCATCGCGACATCCTGATCAGCTCCGTGGCGGCGACCATCGCCGCGGCGATCATGTGGATCGCGAACATGGCGCAGTTCGCCGCGATCTTCGGCGGCTACGGCGGCCGGGACGACCGCGAAGGGACGAACCCGATCGCGCTTCTGCTGACGATCATCGTGGCGCCGATGGCGGCGATGCTGATTCAGATGGCGATCTCGCGCTCGCGCGAGTATGCGGCGGACGCGGGCGGCGCCCGGATCGCGGGCAATCCCTACGGCCTCGTCGATGCCCTGAAGAAGATCGACTACGCCGCCAAGCGGATTCCGCTGCCGGCGAACCCGGCGACGGCCCATATGTTCATCATCCAGCCCTTCTCGGGCCGGGCGCTCATGAACCTTTTCAGCAGCCATCCGCCGACCGAGAAGCGGATCAACGCGCTGCTGCACCTGGCCTAGCGCGTCGAGCCGCCTGACGGCAGCCCACAGGGAGCGATCCGGGTCGCGCCCTGGGGGGGCGGCTTCACGCCCGACATCGCCACTTTGCCGGATCCGGCTGTGACCGACTGGCCCGACTTGGTACGGGCGGACCACCTTACGGCCCCTATGGACGGGGTCCGGCCCGCTCATCCTCCCACTCCAGCCGCACCTCGGACCAATTCACGTGGGTTTTCATTGGCGTGGCTTTTGCTGACTACCGTTCCGAATGGGCGCTACTCTAAGGAAGCGGAGAAACGACTCGTGGAAGACTTTGACGCGCTTTCGCAAAGCAAGATGGCGGAATCGGCGCAACGGGTGGTGGACCGCGCGATCGAGGAATCGCGACGCCGCGACCATGCGCTTTTGACCAACGAGCATGTCTTCCTGGCGTTTGCGCAGGTCGAATGGGACATGTTCTCGCAGGTAATGCGGGACCTCGATCTCAACCCGCATGAGATCCTGCAGGCGCTGGAGGAACATCTCAAGATGATACCGGCGCTGGGCGGGCGCGAGGTGCGCGTTGCGCCCGCGACGAAGCTCCTCTTCAAGCTGGCGTTTCACCACGCCAGCCGCGCCGGCCGGCAATCCATCGAATCGATTGATCTCTTCTCGGCGATCTTCGAGGAGAGCCAGGGCATTCCCGTGTCGATCATCCGCCGCCACGGGGTCGAGCCCGAACTCCTCGTCTCGCGGATAGCCACCCGCATGCGCGACATGGAACTGCGTGAAGAACGACTGAAGAAACGGTTCGAGCTGCCGCCGTTCCTCAAGCACTTCGCCACGAATCTGAATCAACTGGCCCGGCAGGATCGCATCCCGCCCGTGTACGGCCGTGACCAGGAGATTCAGCAGGTGCTGGAGATCCTCTGCCACCGGGAGCGCGCGAATTCCGTGATGCTCATCGGCGAGCCCGGCGTCGGCAAGACGGCGATCGTCGAAGGGCTGGCGCGCAAGGTCGAGTTCGAGCCCGAACAGGTGCCGGTGCGCCTGCGCGACGTGCAGGTCGTGAACCTGCAGATGAACACCATGGTTGCCGGCACCATGCTGCGCGGCATGTTCGAGGACCGTATCCAGAACGTCATCCGGGAGATCAAGGAGCACCAGAACCTCATCCTTTTCGTGGACGAGGTTCACACCATGATCGGCGCCGGCTCCGCCCTGGGCGCCCCGTCGGATGCCGCCAACGTGTTCAAGTCCGTGCTGGCGCGCGGCGAAGTCCGGATGATCGGCGCGACGACGTTGAGCGAATACAAGGAGTATATCCAGGAAGACGAGGCGCTGGCGCGCCGCTTCCGGACGGTTCACGTAACCGAACCCTCGCTGGACGAAACGCGCCGCATCCTCTACAACCTGCGGCCTCGCCTCGAGCGCAACTACTCGGTGCGCATCCTCGACGAGGCCATCGACGCCGCGCTCGAGATGTCACCACGTTACATGCGGCACCTCCACCTGCCCGACAAGGTCATCGGCTGGCTCGACACGGCATCCGTGCGGTCGGAGATCTCCAAGCGGTGGGAGGTGAAGGCTCTGGACGTCATCTCGGTGATTTCCGACGTGGCGAAAATCCCACAAGACATGGTTTTCCGGGATGTTACGGATCGCTTCAAGGAACTCGAGAGCCGCCTGGCCAAGCGCGTGGTAGGCCAGAAGAACGCAATCAGCGCCGTCGCGCGCCGCATGGTGCTGAACAAGGGGCCGCTCAAGGACGGGTTCGACCGCCCGGATGGCGTCCTGCTGTTCCTCGGCCCGACGGGTGTCGGCAAGACCGAGATGGCCAAGGCCGTGGCCGAATTCCTGTTCGGCGACGACAAGAAGATGGTTCGCATCGACATGTCCGAGTACCAGGATGGCGGCGTGTCGATCGACAAGCTCATCGGTATGCCCCGAGGCATCGTCGGATCCGAGCGCGGCGGCTTGCTGACCAACCAGATGAAGGACAACCCGTACACCGTCCTTCTGCTCGACGAAGTCGAGAAGGCCAGCCCGAACCTTCTGCACCTGTTCCTCCAGGCGTTCGACGAGGGCTGGGTCACCGACGGACGCGGCAAACGCGTCTATCTGAGCGATGCCGTGATCATCATGACGTCGAACCTGGGTTCCGAGCACTTCCGCAAGCTGACGAGCCCTCTCGGGTTCCTGGCGGGGAAGGTCGACAACGAGCAGGTGAAGAACGAGGTGATGCGCGAGCTCGAACGGCGATTCCCGCCGGAGTTCCGCAACCGGATCGACGAGGTCGTCATTTTCGCGCCGCTCGCGCACGACGAGGTGCGGCACATCGCGCAGCACTACATCCGCGAGCTCGAGAGGACCATGAAACGGTGGGACCGCGTGCTCACGGTGACACCCGAAGCGCTGGAACTGCTCGTCAAGGAGGGCTACAGCCTGGCGTTCGGGGCGCGGTTCCTGAAGCGCGTGATCGACGACACCATCAAGCTGCCGATCAGCCAGCAGTGGAAGGAGGGCCGCGAGTTCCGGGTCGTTGCCCGTGACGGCCGCATCGTCGTCGAACCATACGGCAAGGTGGAGATCGAGGAAGCGCCGGTCGAGCTGGCCTATGGAACGTAGGCAGGAAGCCGCCGAGGCGAAAGTCGCCCGTTCGACGGAAGAAAGGCCGCCTCATCAGTAGCGGCTTCGGGTCGACGGGTCCAAAGCCGCTACTAGTAAAAGGCGGCGCTTTCTTGCCCGCCGCCTTTTACACAGCGAGCCTTCTATAACAAGTAGGCGAATGCGAACCCGATCTGGGCTACGAACATCATCCGGTACATGTGCGCCCAGGAGACGTGGTTCTCCTCGACGGCCAGTTCTTCGGGCCGCCTCAGCATGAGGTAGCAGACGTAGAAGCCGTAGATCGTCATCACGGCCCCCAGGGCCTGCAGTAGCCAGAAATTGCCGGTCAGCACGCCTGCCCACGCGCCCGCCGGAATCATCAGGAACGGCACCACGAACGACGGAGAAATCATCCAGGCGGCCCGCCGGACGCCGAACTGGATCGGCAACGTGTGGCAGCCGCCCCGGCGGTCGCCCTCCATGTCCGCGAAATCCTTCGTGGTTGTCGCACCGAGGAGGAAGAGGCCGAAGATCGTGCCGATGTACCAGGGCTCGACACCGAGCATCGTCTTGACCGACGACCACCCCGCAACCTTGAGCATCGCGCCTCGCGGGATGGCAATCGTGACGTTTGCCCAGATGCCAAGCCGCTTGGTGCGGAACGGCGGCACCGAGTAAAGCGACGTGATGAGGGTGGCGGCCACCACGAGCCAGAAACACTCGTGGCGTCCGCCGGGCGCCACCAGCCACGCGAGCAACCAGGCGACGGCAAACGTGGCCAGGGTGAAGACCCATGCCTGGCGCAGCGAGAGCCGGCCGCTTGGCAGGGGCCGCTTCGGTTTGTTGATGCGGTCGATCTCGAGGTCGAAGATCTGGTTCAGGCCGTTCGACGCGGCGTTGAGCACGGCGGCCATCACCGCGCCGAGCGCCGGGTAGATGATCAGCCACCAGTTCCACGACTCGCGCGGCGCCGCGCCGATTGCGGTCATGCCGCCCGACGCCATGCCGAGCGCCGGCGCGAGCAGCGTGAACGGACGGGCGAAATCGACGTACGCCGACACGCGGCCGGGCCCGGAAGTGACCGGCAGAGAATTGGACATGGTCTGGACGGCCCTTACCTGCCCCACCTGCCCTGAACTCACCTGATGATCACCGCGAGAATGACCGCGACGAGTGCGGCAATTGCGGTGTTCAGGAAGTTTAGCAGATCGTTGTCGAGGATGCCGGGGCCCTCGAGCGTCGCGCCGAGCCAGCTTTCGGCGAACGCGCCGACGGTCGCGCCGACGACCGCGAACCAGATGAAGTTCCACTGAAGCAATCCCGCCGACACGGCGACGGCGGCGAGCGCGAACGCGCACACGATCCCCGCTGCCGTTCCCTCCAGCGAGATTGCGCCGGACGTTCCCGGTCGGACGCGTTTGAACGTGGTGACGAGAAACGCGCGGCGCCCCCAGGCCTTCCCGATTTCGCTCGCAACCGTGTCGCTCCCTCCCGCCGTGAGGGCCGTCACGAACGCGAGCATCGCGAGATCCGGAAGCGGAGAGGCGACGGTGAGCACCGCCGCCCCGACGCCGACGATGCAATTGGCGATCGCATTGCCCGGTCCCCGCCGTCCCTCGCGTTCTTCGGCGATGCCCAGAAGCGCCTTTCGCTTCAGGCCGGCTCGCGACGAGGCGCTCGCGGCGAAGAACGAGGCGAACAGCAACAGCCAGCCGAACACCCCGGTGCATGCGTAGACGCCGATGCCGATGAGCGCTCCCGCCACCGCGCCGGGCGCCGATACGGTCGCCGCGCGCCAGCCGAGCGTTGCGGCGAGGACGTTCAGGGCGATGGCCGGGCCGATGCGGTCGAGGACGAAAGGCGCGCTCTGCTGCCACGCGGCCGACGTGATCACACTCGCACCCCAGAGAACCAGCGCGGCGGCGGCGGGCACCGAGAGGTTGTC
>Ga0315280_10006981_pt1 | contig 15376 bp, 14 predicted proteins | sample YL17G06_40_MG_FD_203697 | JGI IMG/M metagenome (GOLD analysis project Ga0315280, IMG submission 203697) | Sediment microbial communities from Yellowstone Lake, YNP, Wyoming, USA - YL17G06_40 | ecosystem: Environmental > Aquatic > Freshwater > Lake > Sediment | place: USA: Wyoming | collected... | reverse complement strand
AAGGCAACTTGCCCCAGAGAAACCAGCGAAATACAGCAGATTAGCCTCGTTAACAATTAGAAATCCGTCGAAGCCTTTTTGCTCGAAGGTTATTTGTTTTAAAGCTTCTACCCTTTTCAAGGTTCTCACCTAAGAAAGAAAACTTTAAGGGCGTTTCTAGCCTAAAACGTTTTGCTTCAGCCGCCACTAACAATTGGCATCAAAACTATATGGTCTCCATGTTGAAGTTTTGTTTTAACTCCGTTTAATTGGTTAAGTAGATAACCGTTTATCGTGACTATAAAATTCGGTTTTACGTCAATGGTATTTGTTTCGTAAACAGATTTTTGAAATGGTTTTCCATATTTTTTAGAAAGTATCATCAGCAAGTCGGAGAGGGAAGAACCATCGCCAACATCAACTTCTTCTTCTCGTTCACTGCCAATAATGTTCCTAATGTGACCGAGGTATTCGACCTTAACCTTCAAAAGGGGACACCTAAGCTTCTATTATATTCTAATTTAGAGTCATTATATATCTGTTTCAGTCAGCTTTAACGGTCAAAGATTTAAATGACATTTAATTCATCTAGTTGTTATGAAGTCAAAATCAAAACTTTTGGCAATAATCGGGTCTCAGAGAAAAAATGGAAACTCCTACCTATTGGCTAAAACAGTTCTTGACTCGACTGAGGCAGACTATGAAATAATTCAATTAGCAGATAAAGATATAGAATTTTGTAATATCTGCGAAAAATGCCTAAGCAGCGATTGCTCCTTAGAAGATGATTTCAATCAAATTCTCGAAAAGATGAAAACCGCAGATGGGATAGTTTTTGTTGTTCCCAAATACCTTTTTCTCGCTTCAAAATTTCTATGCTTCTTAGAGAGATTAGCTACGATTCAGCATATGCGAGAACATGCGGGATACAAAATAGCCTTCAAAAACCCAGATTACAAGCTGTTTCCTACAAAAAAACCGTTCTGTATTTTTGCCACATCAGGGACTGGGAAAGTTGAAAAGGAAACTTTGCAAATAGTCGCGGATTATATAGACGGTTTGGGGTTGAAACTGGTTCCTCACAATCGGCCACCCTTTCTTGCAGTTAGCGTCAAAGCTGGTGATGATATAGGCGAAGTTTTAAGGAACAAGGAAGGCATAGATGAGTGCAAAAAAATAATAGAAAAACTTGGCGATTCTATTAAGAGCAACGACTCTGGCACTCTCCATTTTTAAAATCTTAAAGTGATGTTAAAACATCAACATCTTTTCATAGAATATTGCTCACTCAAGAAAATGCCTATATACACGAAACAGTTGAAAAACCCTAAACAGAATTATCGCTGGTGTTTTGAAAATTGTTTGACAAGCAAAAGCTAAAGGAAATTAAACAAGGGAAGGAAAACTGGGAAAAAGAAATCGTGTCAAAAAGTCTCGAAAAGCTCCCTGAAAAAGGCAAATTCTCCACAAGCTCGAACATTCCAATTAACAGAATCTATACTCCACTTGATATTGCAGATTTTGACTATCTGCGAGATTTAGGTTTTCCAGGAGAATATCCGCTTACCCGCGGCGTTTATCCAACGATGTATCGGGCTAGGTTATGGACTATGAGACAGTATGCGGGTTTTGGCACGGCTGAACAGACAAACCAACGCTTCAAATATCTGCTAGAGCAAGGCCAAAAAGGCTTGAGCGTAGCCTTCGATTTCCCAACTCAGGTAGGCTATGACTGCAATCATTCCATGGCAAGGGGCGAAGTTGGTAAGGCGGGAGTAAGCGTAAGCACCATGCGCGATATGGAAATAGTTTTTGACGGAATCCCATTAGACAAGATTACCACTTCCATGACCATTAATGCTCCTGCAACCATTCTGCTTGCCATGTACGCTGCTGTTGGACAAAAACAAGGTGTCGAGCAGTCCCAGCTTGGTGGAACAGTGCAGAACGACATTTTGAAGGAGTACGTAGCTAGAGGCATGTATATTTTCCCGCCTAAGCCTTCAATGAGACTGGTTACAGACATTTTTGAGTATTGCTCTCAGCACATGCCCCAGTGGAACACAATCAGCATAAGCGGCTACCACATCCGCGAAGCAGGAGCCACCGCCGTTCAAGAAATCGCCTTCACACTCGCAAACGCAATCGCCTACGTGCAAGCAGCAATTGAAAGAGGCTTAGACCTGGACAAGTTCGCAGGCAGATTATCCTTCTTCTTCGCAGCCCACAACGACTTCTTCGAGGAAATAGCCAAATTCAGAGCTGCAAGGAGATTATGGGCAAAAATCATGCGGGAACGATTCGAAGCCAAGAACCCTGCTTCATGGATGTTGCGCTTCCACACTCAAACGTCAGGCGTTTTGCTCACTGCTCAGCAACCCTACAACAACATTATACGAACGGCTCTTCAGGCGTTGGCAGCTGTTTTGGGCGGAACCCAATCTTTACATACAAACTCGTTTGATGAGGCTTACGCCTTACCGAGCGAACAAGCAGTGACAATAGCTCTCAGAACCCAGCAGATAATAGCATACGAAAGCGGAGCAGGCGACACCATCGACCCTCTTGCAGGTTCATATTATATGGAGTATCTAACAAGCCAGATTGAAGAGAAAGCCGCAAAGTATATCGAACAAATCGACGACATGGGTGGAGCGGTTGCCGCCATCGAAAAAGGTTTCATGCAACGCGAGATTGTGGAGAGTGCATATCGCTTCCAGAAGGAAGTTGAAGCAAAAAAGCGAATAATTGTGGGCGTGAACAAATTCGTAACCGAAGAAGAAACCCCCATAAAGATTTTGCAAATAGACCCTGAAATCGAGAAGAAACTTGTTGAACGCTTAAAACAGGTAAAAAGGCAAAGAAACCAAGCCAAAGTGGAGGAAGCTCTAACCAAGCTGCGTAGGGCAGCAGAACAAGAAAACGTAAACCTTATGCCCTTCATACTTCAAGCAGTAAAGGAGTATGCAACCCTCGGCGAAATATGTGACACCTTACGTGATGTTTTTGGCGAGTATAAGCCGCCTTCCATCTTCTAATCAACCACGAAAAGAGGTTCGCCCTCACTCACCGACGAACCTTCAGAAACATACACCTCTCGAACAGTTCCAGCCTTGGGCGCCGTAATTTCGTTCTCCATCTTCATAGCTTCAAGCATACAGACAACTTGGCCAAGTTCCACCTGATCTCCCTTCTTGACCTTAACTGAAAGGATTTTACCTGTCATTGGCGCAGTTATGGTGCCTTCCACAACTTGTTCTGTCGCCATAGCTTTCCTTGTGGGTGTTAATGGGACTGGTTCAAAAGTCGCTAATGTCGGTTTCTTTATGGGAGTTTTCACTTCAGCTTTGAATGTGATTTCTTCAACCTTGATGGAAAAGAGCTTTTCCCAATCGATTCTTGGCAATTCTATTTGGTATGTTTTTCCGTCTATTTTTATGGAGAAAACCTTTTCCAAGTTGAGCTTGTCGGCTGGTAATTCTATGCTGAGGGACTTGTCGTCTATTTTAACTGTGAAAGAATTTTCCCCAGTCTTTGTCAGTTCGATTTTTCGGGGTTTGCCGTCTATGAAAACTTCGTAAACAGGCAATGTTATGCACCATGTTCGGCTAGGCTTTGTCGACCAGCTAAAACCCAAGATGACGAGAGTCTCTTAGCTCTAACTGGTATTAGCGCCTTTACCCTGCTTGAGCTTGCCAAATACGTGGCAACTGCGGCTGAGACAGCGGCAACCTCTTCGAGTTCAGCAATTCGCTCAGGTGGGATTTCAGTTTTAGCTTCTTCTCGTTTGGCTTTCCTCTTCTTAAAGAATTCTAAGGCTGTTTGCGGAAAAAGCGCATAAGTTAGCTTGTCCTCTTCACTTTCAATGTAGAATTTCACTTCCTCCGGCATCTTATCGAGAGCTGGCTCTAAAAGATCAGCTGGGCGGCATGTTATGGGTTCTTCGTCGCCGATGATCTTCTTTTTCACTTTCGAATCAATTGGGGCTGGCGGCTTTCCGTAAAAGCCTTTCACGTAGTCTTTTATCTCCTTTGGCACGATGCTGTAACGCTTGCCAGAAAGAACATTAAACACGGCTTGTATGCCGACAAGTTGGCTTGTAGGCGTTACGAGTGGTGGATATCCAAGTTCTTTTCTAACCTTTGGAACTTCCTCGAGGACTTCCTTCAGTCTGCCGAGCGCTTTCTGCTCTCTCAGTTGTTCAAGAAGGTTGGAGAACATTCCGCCGGGAATTTGATGAACTATAATGGAAGCGTCAACCCTTTCAGCTTTTGAGTCAATAAGTTTTAGTGGGTCGTAGTATTTCTCTCTTAACTCTCGGAAGTAAGCTGCAATCTCGCTTAAGAGCTCTATGTCAAATCCAGGATCGTATGGCGTTCCTTTCAAGGCAGCTACAACGGATTCAACTGGAGGCTGTGAAGTGCCCCAAGCTAACGGGGAGAAGGCTGTATCGATTATGTCTACGCCTGCTTCGCATGCGCGAAGGTAAGTCATCATTACCATGCCGCTTGTGCTGTGAGAATGCAAGTGCACTGGAAGTCCGACTTTCTTTTTTAGGGCAGTTATAAGTGCGTATGCTGGTTGTGGTGCAAGCATGCCTGCCATGTCTTTGATGCAGATGGAATCGCAGTCGAGTTCGGCTAGTTTTTTGGCAGTTTCCACATAGTACTTTATCGTGTGAACTGGGCTGATTGTGTAGCAAATGCTTCCTTGCGCATGTTTACCCACTTTTTTGACGGCTTTTATGGCTACTTCCATGTTTCTTATATCGTTTAAGGCGTCGAAAACACGGAATATGTCTATGCCATTTTCAGCAGCCTTTTCAACAAATTTTATGACGACATCGTCTGGATAATTGCGATAGCCAACCACATTTTGTCCACGCAACAACATTTGGAAAGGTGTCCGTTTTATGTGACGTTTTAGGGTGCGGATTCGTTCCCACGGGTCTTCAGCCAAGAAGCGGATTGCAACGTCGAATGTTGCTCCACCCCACATTTCAAGCGAGAAGAAGCCTACTTTGTCTATTTTTTCGGCTATGGGTATCATGGAGTCTGTTCGCATTCTTGTAGCCATTAGGGATTGGTGTGCGTCTCGGAATGTTGTGTCAGTGATTTTTACTGGCTTGCTCTGAGGCGTCTAGACCCCCCTATATATAGATTGAATTTGAGGGTAGAAAGGGTAGGTGAAGCCATATTAATTAATTTAGGTGCTGAAAACGGTTTTGCATCACTGCTTATTTCGTAAAGTGAGGGGACAATGATAGCTTAAAAGGTGAAAAGATGTTGGAGTTTGAGATTAAATTCGCTCTCCATACAGAACTAGGTGTCTTGATAATCCTTTTGCTGAAGGCTCCTTGCTCAATCTTAATAGCATCTCAGTCACTTGTTTGAAGAATTTTTCATCCCAACTGCGAGATTCTTGGGTCTCCTTAGGAATAGAGAGCAAATCGAACATACCGCAAACAGCGTAGACCTCGATGACCTTAATTCCTTCTTTCTCAAAAAATTCTCCCGCCTCCTCCACGTTGACAGCCATGTGTTCCTCTTCATGATGACAAACATGGCTAGATTTTGATCTGAGCAGATCGAGAGCAGAATCTGGGTCTTCGTGAAACTTGCTGATGGCAGCACCGCATTTATTTATTAAATAAAATGAAATCTTCCCTCCCTTCTTTGTCACTCGAACGAGTTCTTTTGCGGTTTCAATCATCCCATCCCAGCAGAGGACAAAATCGAAACTCTCGTCTGCAAAACGAAGTTTGTGAACATCACACTCCAAGATTTCAACTTTGTCTAAGACACCTTCTCTGAGCAGTTTTTGCTTTGCCACTTTTAGCATTCCGGGAGAGATGTCGCATAAAGTAACTGAGTATCCCATCTTTGCTAGGGGAAGTGTTATCCTTCCAGTACCGCCAGCAGCATCCAAGATTTTTGCATCTCGGTTTCTTGGAAGATATTTTTTTACTAGTTCCCAATCAACATAATTTTCGACAGCGCCTTTGAAAGTCTTGTACCAGTCATCATACGTTTCCGCATGTTCGTCCCATCTCTTTCTTATGCTTTCGACATCCCGGGTCTTATCTTCAAGCATCTCTTTTTCCCTTCTTGCAATATGTCACTATTAAAAGTGAAGTATTTAAATTACAAAGTTTATAGTTGTATACTGAATATCTAGGCGGAAAGTAATATGAATAATGAGAGTGATAGTCCATGTTTCTGCCCGCTTGAAGGTGTCATGGACGTTATAAGCAAAAAGTGGGCTCTACTCATTATCAATGCGATTGGTACTTACGGAAGGTTAAGGTTTAACAGGCTTATGGAGGAGTTGCATGGCATTAGTCCAAAGACTCTTTCAGATAGGCTTAAGGAACTGCAGGCAGAAGGTTTGGTGGAAAGACAATCTTTTGCTGAAATACCTCCTCGGGTTGAGTATTCGCTCTCAAGGGATGGTGCGGAGCTTAGAGAATCAGTTTTGCCTCTTCTAGAATGGACAATAAAAAGAAATGTCACAAGCGGTCGCACTGTTAACTGTGAATGTGAGCAATGCAAGAGCAAGTTTGCACCGCAAAAATGAACAGTACGAAAATACGCCTCGAAGACGTTATGACTTTTTGATTAGCCTTTCTACCTCTTCTAGTTTGATTTCTAACATTGTCTTTTGGAACCATCTGGTTGCCTTACGGTATTTTTCCTGTAGGTCTTTCTCGTCTTTGATAAAGTAGAGATGTTCAAGTTTTTTGATTGTTTTGGGTGGGAGTTCGTAGTGGATGTAGCGCATTCTGAAGTCATAATGGATTGGGTTGTGTTTAATCCGCAAAGCTTCGACAAGCGTAGCAAGGGTAAAACTATGATACAGATCTATGGCTTCGAGAAAATCTGGGAGTTTTTTGACGCTTTCAAGAATTAAATCTGGTTTTTCGCTCTCTAATTCCTGACGGGAGAAAATTCCAGATAGAACTGCAACTGTTTTGGCTCCAGCGTTTTTTCCAGCTTTTATATCTGCAACTGAGTCCCCCACGACAACGCATTCGCATATTTGAATGTCAAGTTGTTTTGCACATTTTATAAGCGCCTCTGGAGAAGGTTTTGGATCATGCGTGTCCAGTGCTGTTATTATGTATTGGAAGTATTTTGCTAATCCGAATTTTTCCAGCTCTTTAATGACTTTTTCTTTTGGAACATAGCGCATGGTGATTAATGCCAGCTTTGCCTTCTCTGAAAGTTTTTTCAGTGTGTCTGAAATTTTGGGTAATGGCTTCGTTTTTGTGGATGTGTTTTGATAGTAGGCGTTAAGGTATATGTCTAAAAATTTTTGCGCATCAATTCCTTTTAACAGGTCTTTTATTGGAAGGTTTTGTTCGAGTCTTTTTGGAATTTCTGTTACTATTTTGGCGTCAATCATTCTTTGTCCCATTATTTTGAAGGTGGTTTTTACTGCTTCTAGGTAAGCCTCTTTTGAGTCTACTATTGTGCCGTCTAAGTCGAGGAGTATTCCTTTAACTTTCAACCTTGTGTTTTCCATCGTTATCCATCTTAATTTGTGCTTATTATTCGATGAGTTTTTATTAACTCTATCTAGATGAACTTGACCTTGTTTTTGATGTTGCCGCTTGTTTACGGTTCTGAACTGGAGAAAGAGTTTTAGCAACTAAAGTTAATAGTAGAAAAACCTAGGGGGTCTATCAGTATTGGTTGATTTTTACGCCAAAAATTAACTGAGCGCTAAAAGAAATAGCCAAAACTGAATAGAATGAGTATGTCGCCAGCGAGTGTACTGATGGTGGCAAAATTTTCCGCAAACGGGAATAGGTGTAGATAAAACGAAAATAATTGTCGATAAGTTTTTATTCACGGTTAATTGTCTAAGGTAAATACCTTAGGAATGAAGGGCAATGGTTAGGAAAGCACGCATACGATTAACAAGCACAGACTACAAGAGCCTGGAAGAAGTATGTGAAGAACTGAAAGCCATCGCCCAGAAAACAGGAGTCAAACTAAACGGTCCAGTTCCATTACCCACCAAGAGATTGCGAGTTCCAGTTTTGAAGTCGCCTTGTGGCGAAGGAACCTTAACATGGGACAAATGGGAAATGCGAATTCACAAGCGCTTGATCGATATTGATGCTGAAGAGCGTGTTATGAGGCGTATTATGCGGATTCGTGTTCCAGAAGAAGTGCATGTAACCATAGAACTTCTCTAGTTATTTGAGCATCAGTTACTTTTTCTGTCTATTCCATTTGAATAATGGACATTGTTTGCATTTTTCCAGAAATTCTAAGCCTTTGGCTGTTGTTTTGAAAAGACGTTTCTTATCCATTTCCAGCAACTTCTTTTCTAGTAACACGCTCAGATACATTTTCGATTGCGTGTATGACAAGCCTACTTCTCTCATCAATTCTGTCTTTTTCTTTCCAGCAGTTGCCTTCCTCAAAATTTCGAATGTAATGTCATGTCTATCACGGTTAACCATTTACACCATATACTAAGAGTTGTTGCCCGTTGCATAAGTTTTTTCATTTCTTAAAACAGCCATTTTTCTACGAGTTTATAAGAAATTATCGTGAGGATTAAACTTGGTGCGAAGGCTAAAACCCAGTTTTTCTTGTTCCATTGGAAGACTTTGAATCCGTCGAGTATTCCAAAAGGGATAAGGTTAAAAAGCGCTATCCAAGCGTTAAAGAAAGTGGCAAGTGCAAGTATCTGACTGTTTTGAGGAAAAAGAAAGTTTCCAGCAAGAAATATCATTGACAACGTAATGTTTGTCAATGGTCCCGCTATCGCTGTTTTTCCCATGCTTTTCATGTCCGCAAATCCAGCAATCATAACTGCGCCTGGAGATATAATCTTGAAAAGCGGTGTGATTATAGAAATTAATGTTAAGATGGCGCCAATGAGTGTTAGCCTAAACTCCGCCCACAATCCCTCTCTTTGTGCAGCGATTTTGTGGGCTATTTCATGTAGGAAGAAGGATGTTGTCAATATTGTTGTGAAAGTGATTAACATAATTGGTGTAGAAAAGATTTGAAAACAATCCTAATGATAGTCCAGCACCGATGACAAGTAATGCGGCAATTGTTAAATGTTTAATTTCTTTACTGCTAAAATGTATCTTTCCTCTTTTTGGCTGAGTTGGCATATAACTGATCGTATATTCGTACGGCCTTTGTTCTTGAACAATTATGGGTTGTGTTTCCTCTTTTGGCGCGCGTGCGTGCTCCATCCGTGGGCATTGGTGGTTTTCTGGTAGGCGATGTTCGGAGCAGAAATAGTCTCCGCAGTATGGGCATTTGAAGGGTAGGAAGACTTCTTTTTGGCATTTTTGACATTTCATGTATGCGCACGCTTTTTGTGTTAAGATGCTGTTAGTTATTGCGTTTATGTGTTTCTGTGTGTGCGTGCAACGGTGCTAGGCCCTCTATTTGGAGCCGAATATGTTTTGTTTGTGGTTGTTTTGTATGTTTGTTTGGCTTGAAAAAACCCCAATACGGATAGACCCCTCTAGGTTTTCAGAAGGGCTGCTCTCTGCGGAGACTAGACCCTCCTTATATATAAATTGAACTTTTGGTTGGGTTTTTTCCCTCCTTTTTTTGTTTGAAGGTAAGAGAAGGAAGGTGGGATTTAAATGGGGTGTCAGAAGTTTGATTAGTAGATGGGGTGTGGAAGGGTTTGGTGAGAGGTGTTTTGTGTGAGGTGGCTACCCCCTCCCTTATATACATTGAACCTGTAATAGTACAGCCGTTTCATCCTTGCATTAGGGTTTTTAGTTGTTTTATAGGAAAATTATTTTGTTTTTCATCTCTTCTGGAGTTTTTGTTTGAGCTATGGTTTTTAGTCTTTTTATGGTTTTTGCGAGTTTTTGGATGAATTGTTTATCTTCTTTGATTTTTTTGTCTAGTTGGGTGCGGTTTTCGTAGTAGTATGATGGTGCGTCGTGTATTTGTTCTAGTTTGAGGTAGGGGGTGGGCGTTGATTATTTCGTCTGGTGTTTGGTTTAGGTATTCGTATTCGATGGCTATGTCCACTACTCTTATGCGGGTTCCTTTAATAACAGGGGAGCCGCTGCAGATTTTTGGGTTGATTTCAATGTATGGATGCTTTGTTTTGGCTTCTTGCAATGTGCAACACTCACTTTTGCTTTTATCATTAATAGTTGCATGGCATATTTTAACTATCTCTTTGTTGTGCGTTTGCTCTTAAGAAGCTGGAGAGGCTTTCCAGTGTAATATTTTCAAACCATTCAGGAAATTTGAGTTTATCAGCGTGGTAGTATTCGCCTTTATACTCGTCAAGCAAGAAGTCGCCAGTCAATTTTTTGTTTGGTTTTTCTAATATTGCTTTTGCTTCGTGGGTGTATGGATTTCTGAATTTCGCATAAATGAAGTCGAGCGCTTTGTTGAAGGGAGCTGTTTGGGGTTTAGGTTTTGTGTCGGAGTAGTACTCGATGGGTGGTGTTCTTAATTCATTAGGGCAATATTGCATGTAAAATTCCTTAAAGTTTTTACGAGAACCAGCATCCTCACCGGCGACTTTCATGGCATCGGCACAAGAGCAAAGAAGTAACATGGCAATATTGGGTTCACACTTTTCACATTTTAGAGCTTGGTGATATAGAAGACTCCCTCTTACAAACTTCCATTTCTTTTCGCCAGACAAGGAATCAAACTTCGCTTTGAAATCTTCTAAGCTAAGCCTATTTTTAAATAGAGAGTAAACTCTTTCCAAGGATTCATGTTCAAATTCTCTAAACATTTAGCCACCCCACATTTTTTACATGCTATTTTAATTCGAAGTAATAAATTTCCATTGTTAGTTGCTCAGTCTATAAACTAACCTTCCATTAGGGTTTTTAGTTGTTCTATTTCTTTTGTTAGGGCTGGGTATAGGTAGTCTAATAGTTGGTTGGTTTCCTGTTCGTTGAAGGCTAAAACTTTGAGTATTGCCTTGTCTATTTCGACTCTAGCCCAGAACTTATTCTGCAACTGCTCCAAAACACAAGGAAACGAAACATCTTGAATCTTGTTAAAGACTTCTAGCAGTAGGCTCCGTTCCTTGGTTGATAGTTTGCTCGGGTCGAGTATTAAAGCGTCTTTTAGCATATATTCATGAATTTTCATCCAAGCACCACGAGTTTCTGTTCTATGTACAAGCGTCGAAAGTATGTTTGGTGTGCTATTGAACCAAAGAGCGAAGATTTTTGCGTCTTCATCCGGCACTCCTTTAATGCTCCACATGTCAACTCCAACCATTGGCGTTTGTGAGTAGTATGCAATGAACATAGTTCCAGTTGCTGAAATATCAAAGCGCCTTGAAATAAATAAATTCGTTAGTCTTGGAGTAACGTAGTTTCTCCATCTCTCCAGGGTAGACGGATTTTTCAAGACTTTTTCAACTTCACCAAACTTAGCCATTATTATGTAATCGAGCAAATCCGTCAAATCCAGTTTGTCTGTTCTTGCGGGTCTTCTTAAGCCTCGTTTCAAAATTCGAAGGGGAACCCTTAACTCTTCTTTGGTAAATCTGTTTAAGATTGTCAAGTTCTTATCATTAACCTCTTTTACTATCCATTCATCGACTTTCTTTATTGCCCTAAATGGTTCAACAAGAAAAACTCCATGATAAGGTGGTCGGTAATCGAACTCAAAGATTTCACCTTTGACTTGCTCAAGGTAGCTTTTGAAGCCAATCAATTTCTGCGAAGCTTTTTGCTGTATTTGTTCCAACAGAGTTGTGATTTTAAGGTCGTACGAAGATATGAAAATGTGCAAGTTGTCAACATTTCTTTTCAATTCGTTCTGACTGATAACTCTCGTAATCATTGAATCGTCGCTATAAACTTCTTTAGAGCTGAGCTTCTGACTCATTGATTTTATTTCTTGCGCATGTTCTCTCGCTTCTTCAATTGAACGGGGCAACTTTTTCAACGAAGTTATAATACACATTGACTCACGTTGTGGCTTGGTCTTCTTGGCAACCAAAAGTATTTCTCTAAATTGGGCGCCCTCTGAGAAAGCTGCTCTTTCCCACGCTGTGATGATATGTTCGATGCAATACCCTTCAGTTAAAAGCTTGCGCACTCCTCTTGCAGACTTCACCCTAAGAACCGTTGCTGGCAAAACGAAAGCAATCTTTCCACCATCCTTTACGAATCGGTCAGCAAGGAAAATGAAGTGACCATAAAGCCCAAGTTGTCCATGTAGATATTCTTCATATCCCTGAAGGCGTTTCTCTAACGCAATTTTGTAATCTGATGGCAGTCTTTCTTGTCGAGTGAAAGGTGGATTCATTATGATTAGGTCAGCTTGTTCTAGAGGTATTTTTTCGCCACCAACCCCTTCCAACGTCACAGCGCCTTTAGTTATGTAAGATTCTTCTGTAATCCCACCTTTTGCAAACATATCTAATGTTGGTCGTCTATATGCTGCTTTTAATTCGCTCCATATTGCTGGGATTGTCTGCCCCGGCTTTAACTCTGTGGAATCCCAAACAGCAACTCTTACTCTCTCTGTTTCATACAATAAAGCTTGCAATGAAAGATGTACAACTGCTAAGTGCGCTGCGAAAGGCATGATGTCGATGCCAGTTAAATCTTGTTCTAAGAATCTTTTGTGGTCTTCAAGTTCTATTGTTCCCTTAACTTTCTGCAGTAATTCTCTCTTTCTGCGATATGCAGCAACTAGCAGAGTGCCGCTGCCAACCGCTAAATCCATTACTTTAGCATCTGGTTTGTCAATAGCCAACTGCGCCAGAATCTCCGCAGCCTCATTATTCGTATAAAACGCTGCAACAGCTTTCCTAACCTCAAAAGGAATCAATTCATGAAAAACTTTACCCAACAAATCATGCCTAATCTTCTCAGGCGCCAAAGCCTTAACAACCATAACAACCTTCTTCACAACCTCAGTCGCATCCACAGGCAAACGAGAAGCCACATCAAAACCAAAAATACTGCTATAATCCCTCTTCAAAACAGGCTCAAAATACTGAGCCAAATCCGCAGGCTTTCTAATCTTTTCCTCATCTACAGCCGGAAAACTAGCATCCATCCGCGTCAAAACATGATAAAACAACAACTGATTAACCAAAAGATAAGTGGCAGCCTGACGCATCTCCTCCAACGGATACTTGCCCTCCTCATACTGCAAAATGTTCTCAAAAACTGTCTTACCACCAAAAATGTCCTCCAACTCTTTATCCCGCAACTGTCGAACGCTGGCAGTAATATAGCTCACGGCATCCCGCAAAACCCTAATCGCAAAACCAGTATCAGCCTCCACAACAGGCGCCCTAAGAACATGCCCAGCCATCCAATCAGCAATCTCCGACAAATTACCAGCAAAACGCGTGCTAGGCCTCAAATCCTTGAAAATAGCCGTAACCACATACTCCGTCTTAGGATTCATAGCGATGTTCAAAATAACATCATGAGACCAAGGTTGCCGCAATTCCTGAGGAAACAAAACCGCAAAGGCACCTTTCGCTTCCGTAACATACTTCGAATAATCATACAACCTCACCATAGCATCTAAAAGCTTAGTTTCAGCACCCAACTTCGTTTCAACAACATACTGCGCCCCATTCTTCAACAACATGTCAGGAGCCAAACGCCCAACAGGCGTCGAAACAGAAAACTCTGGAACAACCGTCACGCCTCTCTTCCTCAACTCTTCCTGCAACAAATCCCGAATAGTCATTTCAGTGGGTCTAGAAACACCCATAAACAGTCATCCATCAATAAAGTTTCATCCAGAATGTAATATGTTTTGCGTTTCTCTTCTCTCCAATGTTAAATACTTAAAACAGATGATTTTAATTAAATCTAAGCGTTAACAGTTCAACGGGAGGAAAGTGGCATTTGAGGGCTTTCAGTTTTGTTCATGCCGCAGATTTGCATCTAGGCTATTCACAATACGGCTTAGAAGTTAGACGCGAAGACTTCGACAAGTCTTTCCAAGAACTAGTCGACAAAACCATCAAGTTAAAACCAGACTTCATAATCATCGCCGGAGACCTGTTCCACCATGCGCATCCTTCTAATGTTACATTAGAAAACGCCATCAAAAACTTCAGTCGCCTCCGAGAGGCTGGCATTCCAGTTTTAACAGTTGACGGTTCGCACGATTCAGCACCCAACGTTATAACTGGCACCATCCTGAATCCCTTGGACAGTGCTGGACTGATTTATCATCTGCCAAGACATGAGGGAGCCTGCTGGCGGAAACCAGACTGCTGCTACGTTTATGGAGTGCCAAACTTCAGAACCAGACGCAAAACAGAAGAGTTACTTCCAGCTTTCATGGAACAAAACAAACCAACACCAGACCCAACCCTGTTCAACATTTTCGCTTTTCACATGGCATTAGACCTTCCAAGCGTAAAACCCCCATATATAGAGGCTGAGGCTCCGCCTGAACTCATACCTGAAGGCTTCAACTATTACGCTGCTGGACACGTGCACATACCATACAAGGAAAAATTTAAGACAGGGCTGCTCGTCTACAGCGGATGCACAGAAACCGTCAACTATGATGAAACTAAAATCAAGAAAGGCTTCTACTACGTTAAGGTGGACGAAAAAAGAACGGTTTCACCAGAGTTTATAGAGCTTGAATCTCCACGCAGGTTTACTGTTTTAGAGCAGGATTTTACAGGTGTACCTCCATCAAAAATTACGGAATTAGCTGTTCAGCTTGTGAAGGGAGCTGATGAGGATGAAGTAATCATTATTCCTGTGCTGAAGGGGGTTTTACCTGCAGAGGCAAGCCGTGCAGAGGTAGATGTTGCCAAAATAAGGAGTGCTGCTGAAAGGGCTTTGTTTGTGCATCCGCTTGTTCTGTTACGTGAAAGCGAGGTTTCAGAAGAAGTTGTTCGTTCAATCTTCGAAAGCGAATTCAAAGATTTAAAAACGAAGGCTTTCGAATACTTCCTGCAGATTTTCTCCGAACGCCACAGCCGCGATGAAGCCGAAAAAATAGCCCGCATCGCAGTCAACTTAATTGAACCGTTAACCAAAAAGCAAGAGGAAAAAGTGAAGCAAACCATAGAGGAGCTTCTACAATGAAGATTGAAATTGTCCAACTGGAAAACATTCGCTCTCACGTGAAATCAACAGTGCCCTTTGCAAGAGGCTTCAACTGCCTTGTGGGCGGTTTGGGCTGTGGAAAATCCAGCATTTTATACGCCATAGACTTCGCGTTGTTTGGAGACCCCCTTGGCAGAAGCTACGAGTATCTGCTACGTGAAGGCGCCGACAACGGAAAAGTTGCAGTCCAGTTTGTTCAAAATGGGAAAAGCTACAAGATATCCCGTGGACTGAAAAGACGTGGGAAGGGCATAGGACAAGACTTTGACGAACTGAAACTTTACGAAGGCGAAAATCTGATGGCAAGCTTGAAAA
>Ga0315280_10006980_pt1 | contig 15377 bp, 14 predicted proteins | sample YL17G06_40_MG_FD_203697 | JGI IMG/M metagenome (GOLD analysis project Ga0315280, IMG submission 203697) | Sediment microbial communities from Yellowstone Lake, YNP, Wyoming, USA - YL17G06_40 | ecosystem: Environmental > Aquatic > Freshwater > Lake > Sediment | place: USA: Wyoming | collected... | reverse complement strand
CTTATGGAGTTTGGTGTTATGGTAGGGGTGACGCCCGGAGGGCTACCTGACGTTACGCTTAGGCTCACAGTTCCACTGAATCCTCCTGAAGCATCCAAGCTAAGCGTGAATGAGGCAGTGCTTCCCGCGCCCACAGTCTGCGAGAGTGGTGAGGCGTTGATCGAGAAGTCAGGCCCGGTAACCACAGAGTCATCAGTGAATGTGGTGCTGCCATCTGCACCGTTCATGTGTAGAAGCAGAACCGTGTAAGAATCAGTAGCGTAGGCCGCGCTTGACGGGCTGAAACTGCCTATCCACCGGGCTACGCCCTTACTGACCCGATACTCGTCAAGCCACCCGTTGAAGTATTTTGCCCCTCCACAGCCGACAGTCAATGGTGCAGCGAAGTCAGCTACGGGATCAGCGTCGGTCCCGGTTGAACCGACCTGTGTTCCAGCTTGAAATATGTACCAACTGCTTCCAGACCGGACAAGTGCCACATGGTACCATGTGCCTGCCAGAAGCGTAGTTGCCGCTGTAATTTGAATGGTGGTAGCTGCGCCAGTGCGGTGATAGAAAATCCAGGTCTTAGTTCCACCGTTGTTCCATAGTCCGAAATACCACTGGTTGCTGAGATCTACATATTGACCCACTATGGCTTGCTCGGCTCCGCTTCCCGGTAGATTGTTGAAGCGCACCCATACATCATTTGTGAAGTCGCCTGAATCGAAGTGCCAATCCGCACTGTCAGCGGTCGAAAGATAGTCTCCACTGCCGTCGAATAGTCCGCTTGCCCCACCGAACTTAAACTGCGCCGTGTCGATCTGGACGTTCCCATGGGCAGTCACTGCATGAGGCGTGTCTGAAGCATACACTGAGGGAAGATGAATTGCGAGCAAGAACACGAACGAAAGCATGGCAATAGCATTAGTTGTCAGCAGTTCGGTCTTTCGACTTGACACGGAAACCGCCTATCTTGAGGCGATCTAAAGCGAGATATTTAGCAGCTCTTGATTGATCTTACGCAATGCATTTCTGGCAGGTGCGAGATTGTAGACACACCAAGAAAGCGAGCGGCGCTTAGATCACAGAGAGAGCCGCGATGTTCATTGCTTTTCGATATGATTCTCCCTGGTGTTAGTGTTTTTCGCTTCCAGACATACGCTCCTGTACTGTTTATCAAGCCTAGCACGCATAGTCAGACACCTGTTTCTACAACTCCCTCTCCAGCAGACTCACGATCATCCGCTCCCACCTCCCCATCAACCGTCTTCCCCACCAGATGTAGCGCCGCAAGCGCTCCAATGAGATGGTTCGCACCCCATCTAGCCGAGCCTCTTTCCAGTCTATTGGAAGTCATATCCATGCATAGCGCGCTCCCTATGGGAAAGCACCGGACTGCTCTATTGCTGAACCACTGAAAGCTCCAAACACGCAAAATGATTGCTGCAACGCTAGCGCTTTATGATGAAAGACCAGAGGCATGGCCAGCCAGGTAAGACTGAGATCTTCAATGACCAGTGATTTCTGCGATGTAGTTGCATAGATTGCTCGCGGCCTTTTGGATTGAGAAATTCCTTTGCACAAAGGATCTTCCTCGTTCTCCTAGACGTTCGCGATCTTCGGGGTTGTCAAGAAGAGACTGAATCCTATCTACCCATGCTTCTGTGTCGCCGTCTTCTATCAGCAAGCTTCTATCGCAGACGATTTCCGGGATGCCACCGGTATTCGTGGCTACGATGGGCTTCTTCATCATCTGCGCTTCTAGCACAGCCGATGGAGTCGCATCCGAACCGGAGGGGTGAACAAAGATGTCCGCAGCCTTCAGAAACAATCTCACGCCATCAGGGTGGGACAATCGGCCAACGAGTTTCACATTTCGAGGCAGGTTTTGACATGTGACATAATTCATGTGTGGTCCAGATCCAGCTACGTAGAAGTTGACATGGGGCATGGCCCTGATCACATCCAGAAAACGAACCAGTCCCATCACTTTGGGAAGGACATTGAAACTGAAGACCGACACCGCTGCAGGGTGCCTTAACTCGATCTCTTCATTGACATCATCAAGTGTCCAAGGGGCAGTGTCGATGGAGTGATATAACACATGCATCTTCTTGTGAGGACGATGTCTCTTAACTAAGTGTCCTACCCAATTGCAGCAGGGCATAATCGTGTGGACAAAATCCAATCCTCTCTCTCGAATGAAATGTGTCCAGATCGTGAACAATCTCCTTTGAAAACTACTTGTCCGACGCATCCACTGCATGTAGTATGGAAACTCATTCCAAATGTCACCCCGCAAATATGCAAGAATGGGATACCTAGCGAACCGCGCAATCCAGGCATCGAAATTCCATACATCTGTGAAGACCACATCGGGATGAAACTCGATGATGTTAGAGACAAGTCGTGGAGATGGCAGAAGAGTGAACCTGGGAGCCAAAGGGTACTCGTTAAGGCAAATGACTTTGGTGTCTGCTTGACACTCCCTCAAGCCTTCTGCGAGCTCAAGAATGTGTTGTAGCCAGACATTCTGAGTGACAAGCAGAACCCTTGGCACCTTTGATCCTACAACTCCATGGTCTTGTCTGCGCGTCGCTAGACTCGGGGCTTAGGTTGTACTTTAAGTGTCCTGAGTATCTTTCCATCTCGAGAGAACAGGGAATCGCCCGTCACAACGTTTCCCAGAATTGATCTGGCCTCTCCAAGATGCATCTTTCCTGCCTCGAGATCCTTTGTAACTCTTATGATCTTTCTCCAGAACATGATGTTCATCAGAACTTTGTTTGCTCCAAAACAACTTGGGTACTTCGAAGAGGTTAGGTTGAGCAGAAGAATGGCCGCATGTTCAGCATCAAGTAGATCGTTTTTTAATCGAACTAGAATATCCATCATTTTGACTTCGCGAGATTTCAACGTGGTCAAGGATTGTGGGTGCGTTCGGTAGTAGTACAACGGTTCAGGAAGATGATGCATGGAGTATGTCTTTGATACTCTGATCCAGTAATCATAGTCTTCCGCTAGGAATGTATCCGGATCGTATTCTCCAACGGTTTCATGTACGTTCCGAGAATAGAGAAAACATGGGCCAATGCAGTTCTTGTTCTCTAGGTCAGGAATGTCTGGCAACCTCAAGATCTCAAAATCAGACGGATTCTTGTCAGAGAACCTGTAGAAATCTGAGTACGCAAATTGACAGTTCTGGGTCTCCAGAAACGAGATGAGTTTCGTTATGGCATCGGGGGCGTAGAAATTGTCATCAGATGTCCATGTCAAATAGTCCCCATTGGCATTGGCGAATCCCGTGTTCAAGGCAGTCGGCATTCCCATGTTTCTGTTATGCTTGACATATCTCATTCGAGGGTCCTTGTACGAACTGACAATTTCGAAAGTATTGTCAGTAGAACCATCGTCGACAATTATCAGCTGAGTATTCTTATAGGTCTGACCCAGACAGCTGTCTATAGATTGCCGTATGTATCTCGCGCCGTTGTACGTGGACATCACAATGCTAACTTTCGACAGTTGATCCCTTTGCATCAATGATTCATCCAGAGTTGATGCGATGTTTTCGATCTCAACGCTGAGGCCTCTCCGGTCATTCTAACCAAGTAATATGTAAGTCCTAGTCAGCATTAGAGAGCATCCGGCCACCTGTAATCTCGAAATGTGGATCAATATGGAACTTGCTCCTCATCATTTGGCTTCGTATGAGTGGACGATTACTCATATGTTTTGAGCCTCTGGGCTCTCAGGTGGATCGCATCGAGAAAGAATTTGTTCGCCCAGCTTATCTCCTCTTTAGGGAAGTATTTTGCGCCCAAACCGTAGCTACCATAGAATCCTCCAGAAGGATTCTGGAGTTTGCATAGATGGTCAATCGCTTTTTCTGCTTCTTGATACATGTGCAATTTGTGTGCGATGATGGCAAGTTGAGCGAGTCCTGTGCTGCAAGTCCATCTGACATTTGGATATGCCGGAATACTTCCGTTCCTTTTTTGGCGGGAAAATACGTTCTTCACAAGAGGGTAGATAAACTCTGACTCTCCCATGTCTACGAAGCCATCTATTGTGTAAGCAACAAAGTGAGTCAAATAATGGTCATCCAAGATGTCAGAGGATTTCTTGTAGAATGCCATCGACCTCTCGGCTTTGTCCAAATACTCTGATTTGCCAAATATTGTTCCTGCTTGAACAAGTGGTGGCAAGGCAAAGACATGAATATGCTCAGGAATTCCTATCCATGTCTTCTCGTTAGGCGATTGTATCCGACCATCTTCCTCGATATGTGACGCGATAAACTCCGCAGCTTTCAGAGCTGGTGTCCCGTATTTCTTGTCGTGTTGATATGCGCGGACCAAGCCTCGCAGGGCCTGCCCCGAATCAAAAACGTATTCTCTTCGATCTGGTCCGACAAATGATCCGTTAGGCCGCTGCGTATCGGAAAGATATCTCGCATACTGCTCAGCCAAGACGTTTTCGCCGGCATCATACAATGTGGAAATCATGTATCCAGTGACCTCCGGATACGAAGATCTCTGCTTGGAAGTTATCACAACACCTTGTTCAGGAATCGTATTCTTTCTGACCCATTCAAGTGCCTTGTTGTAGCAGGAGAGAACACTGGGGTCACTCCCAGCAATCTTGATCGAAAGGACGCGAAAAGGCATGATTCTTGATGACTCCGACTAGTGTTCGGCTGATACAAGAGTTGTGTTCAGGTAGTTCCCACCCTTATGCTTTCCTGCAAATGAACACCTGTCTAAAACAATAACCCCCGAGCACCGGCAGGCTGCAGAGTAGTTCGTCAAGAGTCCTTTTCCTCATTCCGCTTTGCAGAGCACGTTTCCAGAACGGATGGAGGAGAGGCCTCAGCCATCGTGGCTTATCACCCCACAAAGGAAGTATCTGAAATCGCTTCTTTTCTAGCACTTGCAGCCCAGCATCTTCAATGGCTTGATTCATTTCTCTGATCGTTATGTGACAAGGTATCGCCAGCTCAGGATAGGCCCTGCACACCACCGTGTTGATGCTGTGAAGATTCCCAAACTCTAGAATGGCGACTGAATTGGGTTTTAGTATTCTGGCGGCCTCGAGCACCACCTCTCTTTGCCAAGGAATATGGTAAAGTGAAGAGAAGGAGTATGCAAGGTCGAAGGACTGTTCCTCAATGGGAATCTGTCTAGCGTTACACAGTGCGAACTCTATGTGAGGAGCATTAATCCGCGCCTTCTTTGCATTTGCTGCGAATATCATTTTTGGGCTGAAGTCAATTCCAACACCTCTCTCTATGAAATGTCGGGACTCGAAGAGATAGTCTCCTGTTCCACAACAGATGTCTAACACTGCCTTACGGTGTCCGTGTCTTGCTATCAGATCAAGTCTAGCCCTAGTGAGTTGGTAGAAATACTCGTTACAGTCAGTCGGGACTGCAAGTGATGCCGAAGCAACATCGTACTCTTGTTCATATTTTTCTCTATTTACTTGTTCAATCTCATGAGCCAGTTCTGGTCTAGCGCTTTCCCGCATTCTCTATCGCCCTGACAATTCTCTTGAGTTCGCCTTCACCAAGGTTGGGTCTCACTGGAACATTGAAAACATTCTTGTATGCCCGCTCAGCGTTGGGAAGAGGATCTCCAGTGTTGTAAACAGTTCCAAACTCCCTTAAGTGTAGTGGAATGTACATTGATTCAGTCTCCACCCCTTCTTGTTGCAGAGCGTTCGAGAGCGTTTTGCAGGTCTTTGCATCTCCAAAGATCAGCGGGAGCTTTGTGTATACGTGATCTGTATCTTCTTGGAGTCGTATATCGAGAGCCGACAGGCGGATCGAGTTGGTCACTATCTTTGCATTCCTTCTCCTCTTCTGCAGAATGGTGTCAAGTTTGTCCAGCTGGGAGAGCACCAATCCTGCATCTAGTGGGTGCATCCTGTTGTAGCCATAAGAACTCAGTATGTATCGATCTACATTTCCGTTTAGGTTTAAGGAGTATTTGAGCACAATCTCTCTGAATCTCTTTCTCACCATAGATGTCTTCTCTCTCTCCAGATTCTTTGCTTCTTCGCAGATATCTGTCTCCAGGATCTTTGAGGAGAGGAAACCGCCCGCTGTGCCCATCAGATTCTTTCCTAATCCAAACGAGAAGATGGCCATGTCATATTGTGACCCATCGTAATGATTGGAGGACTTTCTGCCTAAGGATTGACAGGCGTCTTCGATGACCACTATGCTACGTTGTCTGGCAACCAATGCAATTTCCTCTATTTCTGCTTCACAGCCCCCTATGTGTGGAACCACCACTGCCAGAGTGCTTCCTTCGTCGCATTTCCTGACGGAATCCTTTGACAAGTTTAGGTTCTCGTCGATGTCTGCGAAAATGGGAATCAGTCCTGCTCGAACAACTGGATCAAATACCCCTCTGCAACAGTAAGTGGGTATTATCACCTTTCGTTTCGCAGGGTATTTGCTTGTTAGAACCTTCAGAGCCAGTTCGAGTGCAGTTCTTCCGCTACTTGTCGGTATCGTCACGCCGGATATGTTGAACCTCCGTCTGAACTTGTCTGCCAGATTCTCCAAGAACACGTCGCTCTTTTCTTCATAGAGAATTCCTTCCAGAAACTCCGCGGAATCCCAATACGGTCTGATAAAATTGATCCTCCGAAATGATGTCCACGTTCGCCGAGTCTTCCGCAGCACCCGTCTGGAAAGTTGATTGACTCCCGCCAAGAACGTGTCGGAAGTCATCGACAGTTGACCCTCCCTTCGACTTGATGAGATGCGTTCCGTTGCAGAATTGCCCAATTCGTAGGTTCTCTGGAGCTATCGCTGGAGGACTGATTCTTCAGCCTCATCTTGGAACGGTTGTTGATCATCGTGCACTCTCTGAACAAGTGTCACGTATTAGTGCGTAAGACAATCTATCCCGGAATAAATGAGTTTCTTGATATTATATCTTCCGTTGTCTAGTTCTGTTAGGTCTGCGGGTGATTCGTCTACGGCCGGCCGTCTAGGAGATCGTCCATCATAACCGTCTGTCTGGAAATGTAGTTCTTGGAATAGCGTTGGTGAACTGAGTGCAGGTGAACGCCTTATATCTTATAGCCGGACTGTAGGTTTCTGGTGACAGGATTTGACAAGGGGACTTCTGATAGTCGTCGGTACGAGGCCGGAAGTTCTCAAGATGGCTCCCGTGGTCAAGGTCCTCGATGAAGCTTCTGTCCCGTTTCACTTCGTTCACAGTGGACAGCATTTCGAGTATAACATGAGTATGAGATTCATAAAAGAACTGCATCTCCCAATTCCAGAACATCTCCACTCAGCCATTAGTTCAGATATGCCAGCTACTCAGACTGCGAGGATAATGATTGAAACAGAGAGATTGATCAGGAGACTCAGGCCTACGCTGGTGCTTATACAAGGAGACACAAATACTATGCTGGGGGCTGCACTAGCATCATTCAAACAGAAAGTGGCTGCGGGACATATCGAGGCTGGACTGAGAAGCTATGACTGGAGAATGCAAGAAGAACACAACAGACGTATGGTTGATCACGCTTCAAAATTATTGTTCGCCCCCACGCGAACGTCCAAGAGAAATCTCTTGCGAGAAAACGTTCCAGGTAGAATCTGGGTTACAGGTAACACTATTATGGATACCGTGACTGAGATGATGCCTATTGCTGAAGAGAGGTCCAATGTTTTGAATGAGATTCACTCTGACGAATATGTACTGGCAACCATTCACAGAGCTGAGAATGTTGAGAACAAGGAAGCCCTATCAAACATAACGAAGGCGCTTGTCGAATGCTCGTATCCAATTGTGATCCCCATGCATCCACGGACTGAGAACAGACTTCGAAAGTTTGGCCTCTATAGATACCTGGCCAATGCAAAAAGCATTGACATCCTTCCACCAGTGGGATACTTGGACTTTCTTTTGCTGATGAAGAATTGCAGAGTCATAGTGACTGATTCAGGAGGACTTCAAGAGGAGGCAACCGCACCTCAGATTCGAAAACCTGTTGTCGTAGCCAGAGAATCAACAGAACGCCCCGAAGCGGTGGAAGCAGGATTTGCGACAGTTGTGGGAACCAAGAAAAAACGTATCGTGAAAGGAATTGAACTAATGATAGGGAAAAGAAGACTGCCCTCGAAGTCACCATATGGAGACGGTAAATCTGCTCATAGAATCTTGAGAATCGTGCAGGAGCAACTGGAAAAGATATGACTGATTCTCTTCTTCGTAGGATTGAATCAAGAACCGCAAGGATCACCGTTGTAGGGTTAGGATACGTAGGGCTGCCAACTGCTTTAGCATTTGCCGAAGTCGGGTTCCATGTCACTGGCGTGGATTCTGACATAAAAAGGATACGACTACTGAGAGCCAAGGTCTCCTATCTGAAGGAAACAGGTGTTTCAGAATTATTGCAGTCTCAAATCACAAAAGGCTTCTTTTCGCCAAACGACGATGTCTTACATGCACTTAGTGCTTCACATGTCGTTGTAGTATGTGTTCAGACGCCATTAGCTAGAAGAGGCGTCCCGAACACGACTTTCCTGAAGAGAGTCGCTCGATCGCTTGGCCATGATTCTCCTAAAGGAAAACTGATCATTGTCGAGAGCACCGTATCCCCCGGTACAGTTGAAGGCACATTTTTGAAAGGTCTACAGGACTGTTCTGGGCTTATATGTGGCAAGGATTTCTGGCTCGCCTACTGTCCTGAAAGAGTCTTTCCCGGCAGATCAATGCAGGAACTGAGAAGCAACCCAAGGATTGTGGCGGGTTTTGATGAAAAGAGTAGCCTTCTGGCAAAAGAACTGCTGAGACACATAACGAGCGGAGAGATAATCATCTCTAACATACGTGCTGCTGAGATAGCGAAGCTTGCTGAGAACACTTTCAGAGATGTCAACATAGCCTTTGCAAACGAATTGGCTCTAATCTGTGAAGAAAGAAAGGTGGACGTCATGGAAGTGATTAGGTTAGCCAATACCCATCCCAGAGTAAGGAGCATTCACAGGCCAGGCTACGGTGTAGGTGGCCCATGTCTACCGAAGGACCCTTATCTATTGCTGTGGCCTTCAAAGGCAAAACGCGTTAGCCTGATCCGCACGTCGAGAGAGATGAATGACTCGATGCCATTGCATTCTGTCGAAATCATAGAGAGAGCCCTCCGTGATGACGGAAAATCTCTTTCTGACGCCAAGATAGGAGTCTTGGGTGTGACCTACAAAGGAGGGATCGACGATGTCAGAGACACCCCCGCTGAATCTCTCATAAGGTCTCTGTTGAAAAGACGCGCAAAGGTCAAGGTCTATGACCCAAAGACACGATGTACTTTCGGAGCAAAGAGGGCACGTACACTTCAGGAATCCATATCTGACGTTGACTGTGTGGCTGTGTTAGCTGACCATAAGGAAATCACAGATAGCTTGGTAGCGTGCTTAGAATCAGTCGACAAACATCCAATACTATTCGACGGAATAAGGATCTTCGATCCGAAAGTAGTAAGATCTGTAGGCTCTAGGTACATTGCTGTTGGCTATCAAGACATCAACAGTCCTTGAGCTTTTTCATGAGGCGTTCTGCATGACCGATCTGGCCTTTGCTCAATCCAAGGGTGTCTTCCTGCCGGTAAACAGCAAGGAGTCAGCAGTGAATCCAAGCAGTTGAGTCAACTTGTTTCCCATCCAGAAGAATGGCTGGTTTCTCAGAATCCAGTAGTGGAATGGGAGGAAAGGAAACATAAAACCAAAAAGTGAAACAGTCACCTTAGTAAAACCGCTCGCTTGCATCATAGCCTTCATAGATTCTCGGGAATAGAAGTTCACATGCTCTGATGTCTCATATTCTTTTCTGTGAAATCTTCGTGTCAGTGAGCCAATAATTCCTCCTTCATTTGGCACGCCTACCAATAGCGTGCCCTCGTCAGCTATGACTCTCCTGCACTCCCTCAGCAAAGCGAGATCCCCATCAACATGCTCTATCACGTGATGAAGGATAACAAGGTCAAATGAGCCGTCCGTGATTGGGAGAATCCGCACATCTCCGGCAACAGCATCAACCCCAGAACAATTCTTCTTTGCCCTTCTCAGCCTTTCTGGAGATATGTCGAAGCACAACATGTTATCATCTGCTTGGATGGTGCCCTTGACGTAACCTGCTACCACACCGTCACCGCAACCAAGATCCAAGATTCTGAAGCGTTTCTTCCCCTTGCGCAATTGGCCCACCTTCGTGGTCAAGAAGCTCATTCTAATCCTGTGCAGATGACGCGCCGGTCCTTTTTCGAGATACTGAAACTGGTCTACCAGAGAAGACAGTACGTTTCCTTGTTCACCGATTAGTTCCTTGTACAAGTTGGCCTCGGCCTCCTCCATTACTCGGCCATCATATAGCTGGGCCCTCTGCCTTGCCCTCTTACCAAGAGAGCTACGGAATTCAGGATTGGCCATGAGCATTTGGAAGGCATTTTCAAAGGCCTCTGGCTTAATTGGAACAAGTATACCGGCATCTTCAACCAGCTCTCTTATCGGGGGGATATCTGACGCGACCACAGGAAGAGAACATGCCATTGCTTCTAGGATTGGTATGCAAAAGCCCTCGAAATGAGATGATATCGCAAATGCGTCAGACATGGAATAGTATTCATGTATTTTGGAGTGCGAAACTGCTTTGACGAATTTCACTCTGGAGTCAACATGCAACTTCCTAGCCGCCGCGACGAGGTCGTTATGTAGTTCACCATTTCCTATGAGAATTAAATCTGCATCAATATTCCTGACAGCTTCCAGAAGACATGCTTGATTCTTCTGTGTGTTTTGTCTGCCTACGGACAGTATCGTGAATCTTTCATTATCGCGTTGGATTCTACTCGGCGCGAACCGAGACATGTTCACTCTGTTGTATATGACTCTGATTCGCTTCGCCCCATGTCTTCTTGCATAAGACGCAACAAATCTTGTGACGGCGACGATCGCATCTGCTCTCCTCAGGCAATAGGCCTCTGTCAATTTGGAGCCAAAAGAAAACTCAAGAGATCGCCTTACTCCTAGTTGTTTTCGACGAAACAGTCTTTCCTCATCATAGTCGCCGTGAAGAGACACAACCACAGGGATCCGAAGTCTGTTTCCACAGCAGACTGCAAGCATACCTTGCATCAGCGGGTCGAATGCTCTGATTGCATCGGGTCGTATACTCGCAACGATCCGTATCACTCTCCTTCTTGTCGCAAGAAGTTTGCGTATCCCAGATCTGATGTGAAAAAGAGTAGACACACTCAAGTATCCAACAGGGTGTATCCTCAGAACTGCATTCCCTGCAATTGTCTTAACGCCATCAGGCTCGACATCCCGGTCACAAGGCGAAATGACATGTACCTCGCCGAAAAAGTCACACGGATTGAAGTATCTCTCTTTGATTTCTCCCTTCTCGTAGTAGGCAGAGATCGGATCAGCCGGGAATACTACGATTTTTCTTGTATGACGCTCCACTTCAATCAACGTCAGCGGTCTCAATCAATTGGTCACGACATGTGAGAAGGTTCTTCCGAACCTTGCAAGGAACATAACCATCCGTCCTACTGGCAGCTCACTCACCATTCTTCATATGTTCTATGGATCACGCTCTGTTCTGAAGGGCCTTTTCAGCAGGCCCTTGGCAGACTCTATGACTCGTTTTCCCAAGATCGGCCGAAGCAGTAGTGCTGTGCATCTGAGCCAATCGCCAAACGCATTTTCCATCGAAGGCCCATCCGTCAGCACTAGCCTCCCTCTGTAGAATCTGTGGGTTTCTCCACCGAACTTTCCTTTGAACGTCGTCAATCCCCTTAGTTTCCCATTACGAACATTAGGAAAAGCCTCTCCATTCTCAAACCATTCTGCCCCCGATCCTTTGGCACAAATCATGGAATTGTATTGCAGCCAGTAGTTTACTCCGGAATCCAAGTGTTCAGTCTCGCAGCAACCCGCCCAGTAGATCGCCCCCTTCTTGAATAATCCGATGATCTCGAATGCGACAGGTGAGCCATTTCGTGATGTACCCGTCCATACTACCGCATGACCTTTTTGACACATATGTTCATAGATCCCACGGAAGTATGTCTCCGGAAACGGATCTGCTCCAGTTCTATCATAGGTCTCGCGGTGCACTCTATAATACTCTGCCACCTCGTCTTGATCTTTCAGCTTCCTGATGTTGTATCCTGCGTCTCTTGCATTCTTCATGCTTCTCCTGGCGTCTTTTGTCAAATTCGCAAGTATGTTTTCTTCATTCTTACGAAGATCCACCAGCCACGTGTGCGTGGAAGTGTCTTGATAGAAGTGGTTCACAAGAGGGTTTACTCCCCAGCGATTCCGAAGAGAAGATTCGGCCAAGGGGGGAAGAGAAATCTCTATGTCAGACGACCCTATTTCACGTGCGACCTCTTCAGCATGTTCGTACATTGCTTTCATGATTCTTTCACGAAAAACCGGGGAAACTTTCTCTGAGATTGCTGCTCCTCCAGTACCCATGTAGATCGATCTCAGAGACTTACTATTCTTGCGGATCTGGAGAGGAAAGATGCCGACTGTTCTGCCATCATGTTCAACTAAGAAGCTCTTTGACTCAAGACCCCAGATATCTTCGGTCAGGCAGAGCCAATCGTATAGGTGATATAGCCATGCGTCATCGGATGAATACACTAATGCATCCCATTCTTTTGACAGGTCAGGCGTCAACTGAACAAATCTCATCAGCGGTTCTCTCCAACGATTTCTGATTCATGTGTTCAGTTCGATCCATACATTAGGCAATGCGTGGATTAAGCCAATGAAATAGATTGGATCCCAGTGCAATGCCAGCCACGATGCTCCTCACCATCTGGTGTAAGACTAGTGCGATACTGCTCAATGAGGATTACTGGAGCCTCACTCGGGGATGACCGACATAGCCACCTTTCAACAACACTTCAAGCTTTTGTTGTATTTCTTCAAGACTCTTCCTTCTCGATGAGTCCATCAAACCTTGATTATCAAGAAGTTGCTTTGTCCCAATGAGCAACTCACCGAGCAAAGGAAATAGCACTTCCTTGTAGTAACCTGGAGGCAGTTTGTAGCTGTAAGGATTCGATTCCATTGAAACATCCATTTCAGTTCTCCAAGCTTGGCTTCTCTTCAAGTGAATCCATCCAATCATTGATGAGAGTGGCAAAGCAACAATTGTGGCTGCAAGAGCAAACGAGGAGAATTTCGGAAAAAGCCTCTCAACTTCCGGGAGATTTCGCACCGCTAGATAATAGACTGTAATCAATGTGCTGATGTATCCGACAGGGAAAATCAGGTAGGTGTTATACCCTATTCTGAAATAGTACCAGCTTCTGAAAATCAGATCTCGAATCTTCATGTTTTGATTCACAATTCAATGGATTATGGTTCCCTCTATATTTGTCATACTAGGCCCTCAGAATCTTCAGTCAGAGATCCCCCTCATTCTCTTCACCTCTACTAGGCATGGTATGGCTTGAGTCACAGCCAAATTCTTATTGACATGAGTATATGAGGAGGTGATCGGCTCGCACCCGCCTTAATTCTCATATATTAAGTCCAGCTATCATGATCACCTGCAACTAACTAGCTTACTTGCACTAGATCTTCATTGGGGTAAGGATAGTGATTTGAGCTACACAAATCAGCATCGGGGCAACAGTGAATTCGTCGAAGATCAACGCAAATTCTTTGATAGACTGATCACACACGACTGGGATACATACGTTAATCCATACTGGGATAGAACGCGTCGAATAGAAGTGCAAGAAGTAATGCGTTTCGCTCCTTCCGTGCAGACCGTCTTGGACATTGGGTGTGGTTGTGGGTATCATGATGTTCTTCTTGCGGAAATTCCTTCAATTACACAAGTGATTGGGGTTGACTACTCTACAAAGAGCATAGAACAGGCAAACAAACACTATCCACATCCCAAGGTCAAGCGTTTTGTCGCTGACATCTTTCGAAGCCAAGAACTATGCAAGAAATTCGGAGTCTTTGACCTCGTAGTCTCTTTTCAGGTGATTGAACACCTATCTGACCCGAGAGGCTTCATGAGCATTTGTGCCTCTCTCTCTTCCAGCAAGGGCTATGTTGCTGTTGTGACTCCGAACAGACATAACCTGTCAAACCGAATCAGGAGACTCCGTGGACATCCGCCAGTCATGATTGATCCAATGCACTTTTGCGAATACTCTGTAGAAGAACTCGAAGAAATTGGCAGGGTGGTGGGTCTAGTAGCCGCGGGGCATTTTGGACATTCATCACAACTAACCTTACGCGGCATAAAGATTCTGTCACATACGAGTTCTTTCGCTCTGGGTGTAGGGCGACTATTTCCTTGCGTCGCATCGATGATCGGTGTAGCTTTTCGCCATCTGTGACACTAAAATAGAGAAGACTGACGTCATGTTTCTAGCCGAGACTGCCAGCTGAACATCTTCAACATGATCTTCGCAGGCCGAGTGATGGGATATCACTTATGACATTTCAATCGTCTAGGAATCTCAGACTAGCAGCATGAAGATTCTAAACCGAAGCATCTATCACAGGAGCAAGGCCTAAGTGGCCTAAATTCTGAGCCCACTCGCAGAACCTGCTGACTAAAAGCATTTTCCAGCAGATTCCGAACGTTTTCGTATGACCTTGACGCATGGTGATGCATGTCTTCTCTTGTACTCGGCCCGTCTCATTCGCAGGTAAAGGTCTTCAACGGCCTCTCAGAGAACCATTTTTGTCAGTTCTTGTTTGCTTGTCGCGCGCAGATCGTGAACGCAAACATTCCATTGAGCTTCTGTAGGCATCTTGGCCCCAGCTCCTCGTACAGATGAACAATTACCTCAGTGTCAGAATTGGTGGAGAACTTATGTCGCTCCTCCAGCTCCTTCCTCAACTCTCGATAGTTGAAGATCTCACCATTGTACACGATCCATACAGATGAGTCTTCGTTGTGGATCGGCTGTCTACCAGTCTCTAGGTCGATAATGCTCAACCTTACCGATCCCAGAGCGATCTCATCGTTAACGAAGTAGCCCTCATCGTCAGGACCGCGATGGCGTATGACGTGGCACATCTTCTGGATTTCTTCTTTTCGAGCCGCCTTTCCAAGTATGCCCACTATGCCACACAAGAGCTACTCCTGGCCTACCTTCCTCTGGATGAAACGATATCGTTTATCAGTTCTATCATACGTCGGGTTAAGCGCGTCAGATCATGATTCAGCTCGACATACTGTCTGGCCTTGGCACCCATTGACTTCACAAGACCCGGTGAATCTGTCAGCTTCTCTATCAACTCAACCAACTCTTTCATTGAGGACGCTGAGAGTCCCCCACCCGACTTCTGCAACATACGTTCTAGCTCAGACTCCTTG
>Ga0315280_10006978_pt1 | contig 15383 bp, 10 predicted proteins | sample YL17G06_40_MG_FD_203697 | JGI IMG/M metagenome (GOLD analysis project Ga0315280, IMG submission 203697) | Sediment microbial communities from Yellowstone Lake, YNP, Wyoming, USA - YL17G06_40 | ecosystem: Environmental > Aquatic > Freshwater > Lake > Sediment | place: USA: Wyoming | collected... | reverse complement strand
AGGTTACCGCCGGTACGGGCTGATTATCTTCATCAAAGACGGTGACAGCGAGTCGGCTGTAGCCGACCTCGTGTTTGTCCAGCGCCTTGAGGCAGGAATCACTTACCTCGTAGATGGCACCGCGCACCTTCTCGCCCCGCATGGCCTTGATGGTGGCCTTGCCGCCGTGCCACTCCCGCGACCAGCCGGCAAACACCAAGGCATAGTTGGGCAGGGTGGCGGTAAATTTGGGCTGGCTTTCCGGGCATATTGTCCGCAGCCGTTTTTTGCTTAGGTTTGAGGCATAGGCGAAGTAGTACACAAACTCACCTTAAGGCATCTGGCTCTCTATATTATAGCCTGTCCGTCAAAAAGCTGCTCTTTAATACCTAAGTAACCTTTTGTCTATGACCAAATAGCTATTTACAGGTGCTGTCATGTCCATCACAATACCTAAGGGGGTATCTTATACGAAAAGGGGACTCATTGTGTCTATTTTCGGGCGTCCTGGTAGGAAGGGCGAGAAGGGTATCTCGCTGCTGGAGACGATAGTGGCGCTGGTCCTTTTGGGCATTATCGGTGTGAGTTTCCTTTCGGCCACGGCGACAACCACCCGCTCGCGAGTGGTGGCCGATGAGCATGTCTCCGCCCGGATTATCGCCGAGGCCCAGCTGGAGGGCATCAGGGAACAGCGCTATGCTCCCTCGGGCAACTATGCCCTGGACCCCCTCCCCAGCGAGTATGCCGGCTACTCCGTCAACGCTACTGCTACCGCTATGTATAACGGCAATATGCAGAAGATAGCCATCACCGTCAGTCACTTCGGCAAGGTCATCACCACCCTGGAGAGCTACAAGACAAGGCGGGTTGATGAAACTTCCTAGACTCGGCTCGGCGCGGGCAGGCCAGACAGGTTTTACCCTGATTGAGATGATTGTCGTCCTGGCCATTACCGGGTTTATTGGCGCCGCAGCGGCCACCGCCGCCGCGCTGGTGTACCGTGAGGGCTCGCGGAATAGCGACTACACCGCGGCCAGCCAGCAGGCCATGAATGCCGTTTACTGGATAAGCCGGGATGCCCTGATGGCCCAGACCGTAACCACCAACGGGATTGATTTTCCTCTTACTTTGGTCTGGAAGGGGTGGGACAGCTCCAGCAACAACGTTACCTATAAAATAGAGAATAATGCGCTCAAGCGGAGCTACTCTATCAACGGCGCGGCACCACAGGAGACACTGATAGCGCAGTATATTAACGGGGGCTCGGGGAACACCATCTGCAGCTTTAACGGCACGGTGCTTACCGTGACGATAACGGCTACGGTGGGTACCGGCACGAGGGCGGTCACTGTCACCAAGGAGGGGAAGATTGCCCCCCGCCCCGGTCTGTAAGAGAGATGTTCAGTAAGAAAAAGGGAGCCAGTCTTTTAGGATGCCTGGGCCAGGAAGGCGGGCAGGCCCTTCTTATCATCCTGCTGCTGCTGCTTCTCGGCAGCCTCACCCTGCCGCCCATCCTGGACCATATCGGCACGGCCCTCAAGAGCGGACAGGTCTACCAGCCCAGGACGGATGAGAAATACGCCGCCGATGCCGGCATTGAGGACGGCATATGGCGGATAAAGTATGACTGCCTCAATGTTCAGAGTCAGAATTATTCCCCCTACGACTTTGATGCGGTCTGGTCATATGATTTGGACGGCCCGGTCAACGGCCTGACGGTTAACGAGACCATCCAGAACATCTGGATACCAAGCAATGTGGGTCCGCCGGCGGGGACCCCGGCTGAAATCAAGGCAGCCATTGAGTCCAACAAGCTAATGGTGGTCGGCATGCCCAACGCTTTCGCCAGTAGTGTCTACAAGATAGCGATAGACTTTTATCCCGATGAGGGTGAAGAAGATGCCCTGAAGGTGGAGTCAATCGGGGTATGGCTGCCTTATGGTTTCACCTACAGCGGCAACTGCACCCTGACGAATAACATCACCGCCCCTTACTATCCGAATTCTACCGCAATTTCCAACTATTGCGGGGGCCAGGCCGTGGTCTGGGACTATACATCGGCCAACTTCACCATTTTCCCGCCGGGTGATGGTGCTTATCAGACTGCCGAGATTACCTTTAACTATGCCGCCGACGTCACCGACAAGCCGGCGGCCATTGCCTGGGTAGAGACCAGCGGCGTCAGCGATGTCCTCGCCGTTACCTGGGATATTGACACCCGGGTTTTCAAAATCACCTCGTCCGCCGGCAGTACCGAGGTTGAGGCCTACTCGTCTAAGTGCGAGCTGCGCCAGCTGGGTGCGGCTATTGCCGGAGACTACAAGGCCATCGGCAACTCCCTGATGAGCGGGGGTAATCCCCGTGTTACGTGGTATTCCTCAAGCAATATGACGCTCACTGGTATTGACAGTGATGCCCAGGTGATTGACGCCTACCTCTACTGGTCAGCCTGGCGGTCTGAAGATTCCAAACAATACCCGCTGCCTCTGGCGTACAATCAAACAGCCGACCCTTGCTCTGACTTTGATAACTGGGATAAAGCAGCTACCAGCCGCTGGGACATTAAATCCAGCCACTTTAGAGGCCGTTACGTCAGTGGTGGTGATAGATACCTTACCCTGAAGTTCGGCCTGAATCTAAGCCCCTATGCCGGGGCCAGTACTAATGTTTCCTGGTCCCAGTGGCGGAACGGTACTCTACTCGCTGGCGACTTTCTCTACTTTAATTTCTCCGCCGACGGCGGCAATACCTGGAGCGCGAATATCACCGCTTTTAGTAGCAGTAATCTTACTACCTCAGCAACGACGTTTAGTTACCCTATCCCCAGCCAGTATTTGACCAACAATTTCAGGATGAGGTTTTACCTGGCCGGTTTCAACTCCGGGACGTATTGTTGCTATCTTGATGACATTCAAATCGCATCCAATGTCTCGGCCATGCCGCCCGATACCTCTATTATCTTCAAGATAGATGGCACACAGGTCTATTTTGATGCCGATAGTCAGCCCAAGCAGGGCGCTCAGGCGATAACCGCCGACCGTTGGCAGGTTTTACCCAACTACAACAGCGACCACACCCCTAACGGGTTTTCCTACTCCTGCTATAAAAATGTAACCTCGCTGCTTCAGGCATTTTGCCAAAAGCCCCCGAACCCGGCGACCAACCGCCCCGGCAATGGGGATTATCTTGTTGCCGATGTGCTCGGTAATACCGGCAACAGCTGGTCTTATGCTGGCTGGTCGCTCATCATCATTTACTCCAGCGCCGAGACGGCGGGGCATCAGCTCTACCTCTATGACAATTTTATATATGCCGATGAGGATACAGACATTGACTTTGATAACGACGGGAGTCCTGGAGGGACTATCAGCGGTTTTATTGTCCCTAACCAGATTCCAGGCGAGGTTAACGCGGCGACACTGACCTGCTTTGTCGGCGAGGGAGATGATGCCTACAGCGGTGATTTCCTGGCTTTTAATGCGCCCGAGTCTTATCGTAGCAATCCCCAGGACATCCCCGATGAGCCCTATAAGCTCTGGGACGGCACCACCCCCAAAGACATTAACGATGTTTGGAATAGCAAATCCCTCGGACCCGATGGAGTTGGCGTAACTGCGGATGGCGTAGATATTGATACCTTTTATGTTAGGTGGGACAGCGGTCTGCTACAGCCGGGGAACACCTCGGCCCGGATAGACATGCCTACCACGACCGATTCGTGGAACCTGGTGTATATCATCCTCTCCTTCCGCAGTAAGGCCGTCATCGGCGGCACGAGCTTCTACACGTTCCACTAGGGCGCGGCTTTAGTTTATTTCTACAACCCACCCCCTGTTTCCCCCTCCCTTTCAAGGGAGGGGGAAGATTATTTTTGAGTGGCTAGCGCCCCTCAAGCTCCCCTGATGGGGGTGTTAAAATCCACCCCCCTTTATCTCCCTCCTTTAACAAAGGAGGGAGAAGTTGTTTTTAAGAGTGGCTCCGTCCCTCAAGCTCCCCTGATGGGGAGTCCTAGAGGGGGTTTACCCCCTCTTTCTATTCCACCCTCTTCCCTTGCCAAGGGAAGGGGGCAGGGGGATAGGTTGAGGAAAAGACTTCATCAGGGATGAACAATATACCCCCGATGTGCTAATATCTACTTAGTTACGGAGGTAGATATGGCACAGGGGTACGAGATTAATGATTTAGCCAAGGAAGAATCCTGGCGTCTTTTCCGGATAATAGGGGAGCTGGTAGAGGGCTTTGATAAGCTGGCCGGGGTTGAGCCGGCGGTGACGATATATGGCTCGGCGCAGCTCAAACCTGATGACCCGCTTTATGCCCTCACGGAAGAAATCGCCCGCAAGCTCGGTGAGGCGGGCTTCTCCATCATCACCGGCGGCGGGCCGGGGGTGATGGAGGCGGCCAACAAGGGGGCGCATGAGGCAGGGGTTAAATCCGTCGGGCTGAACGTCCAGCTGCCGGTGGAGCAGGCCTGCAATGCCTATGTTGACAAGTCCATAACCTTTAACCACTTCTTCGTCCGCAAGGTGATGCTCGTCAAGTATGCCACGGCCTTTGTCATCATGCCCGGCGGCCTGGGTACGCTGGATGAGCTGACCGAGGTGCTGACCCTGATGCAGACGCTCAAGATAAGGCCCTTCCCGGTGGTACTGTTCGGCAGCCGCTTCTGGAATGGTTTCCTGGAATGGCTACGAAACTATGCCCTGGCTAAGGGTTATGTGTCCGAGGGAGACTTCAGCCTGCTCCGGGTCAGCGACGAGCCGGATGAGGTGGTGGAGATAGTCAGGAAATGGTACAAGGAGCGTCAGGTCTCGGGGGCCAAGGCGCTTTCCCGGTAGCCTTCAGCCTGGAGATAGTACCGTGCGGATAAAGCTCTCTTTCCTGGGCGCCGCCCGCAACGTCACTGGCTCCCAGTACCTACTGGAGGCTGGTAAAACCAGGGTTCTGGTGGACTGCGGCCTCTACCAGGAAAGGGAGCTTAAGGGCCGCAACTGGGCGCCCTTTGACGTGCCGCCTCATACTGTGGATTGTGTCCTGCTGACCCACGCCCATGTTGACCACTGCGGCCTCCTCCCTAAACTGGTGCGTGATGGCTTCAGGGGCCGTATTTTCACCACAGCCGCCACCGCGGAGATTACGGAGATTATGCTCCTGGATACGGCCAAGCTGCAGCAGGAAGACGCCGAGTTTAAGACGAAGAGGCACCAGCGGGAGGGGCGGCGGGGCCCTTTCCCCGAAGTTCCTCTCTACACCACCGATGATGCCGAGCGTGTTTCCCCCCATTTTTCTCAAGTAGGGTATGCCGAGTCTTTCTCCATCGGGGAGGGCATTGAGGCGGCCTTCTACGATGCCGGCCATGTCCTGGGTTCGGCCATGATAAAGGTGGTGGTCGGACGGGGTAGGGAGGCTAGGACGCTCATCTTCTCCGGGGATATCGGCATGCGGAACAAGCCGATTCTGCACGACCGCACCACCTTTGACGAGGCGGACTATATTATTATTGAATCAACCTATGGCGACCGGCTTCACGAAAACCCGGAGGGTATCGGCGAGGCCCTGGCCGGGGTGATTAATACCACCCTGAAGGCCGGGGGGAATATCATCGTGCCCAGCTTTGCCCTGCAGCGGTCCCAGGAGCTTATGTATTACCTGAACGAGCTGCGCCATAGTGGCCTCATCCCGCCCCTGACCGTTTTTGTGGATAGCCCCATGGCCAGCAGCATCACGGCGGTGTTTGAGCGCCACCCCGAGCTTTACGACGAGGCGATGACCGAGCTGCTCCGCCAGCACCGCTCCCCCTTTGAGTTCCCCGGCCTGAAGATGCTCCAGACCGTGGAGGAGTCCAAGGCGGTCAACCGTATCTCCGGCGGCGTCATGGTCATCGCCGGCTCCGGCATGTGCAACGGGGGCAGGGTGAAGCACCACCTGGTCGCCAATATCGCCCGGCCGGAGAGCACGGTGCTCTTCGTGGGGTACCAGGCCGTCGGTACGCTGGGGCGGCATATTGTTGATGGCGCCAGGGAGGTGCGCATACTGGGGCAGAACTATCCCGTCCGGGCCAGAATCGCGCAGATTTCTGGCTTTTCCGCCCATGCCGACCGGGACGGGCTCCTCCGTTGGCTGGAGGCTTTGAAAAAGCCCCCCAGGCACCTCTTCGTTACCCACGGCGAAGCGTCGGTAGCCGACCGTTTCGCCGGTTTGGTGAGGGGGAAGACCGGCTGGGGGGTATCCGTACCGGAGTATCGGCAGGAGGTATTTCTGGAGTAGTGCCGGCTGTAAATATCCGCGCCTGTCTTTCGGAGCTGGCCCGCCTGTATGGCGTGCAGATGGTCTATGAGGATGTCGCCCACCGGAGGCGGGTGGCCTCCCCTGAGGCGCTACTTGAGGTGCTTAAGGCGCTGGGGGCGCCGGTGGCTTCCCTGAGTGATGTCCCCTCGGCCCTGAGGGCGCGCTGTCTGGAGCTCTGGCGGCGGGTGCTGGAGCCGGTGGTCGTGGCCTGGGGTGGCGTATGTGCCGAGATGAGGGTATGCCTGAGCGCTGCTACCAGTGGCTCCCTGATGGCTCATCTGGAGCTTGAGTCCGGGGAGCGCCGTACCTACAAATATGAGGCCGCCGACCTGCCTGTCCTTGAGTCCAAAGAGGTTGAGGGACAAAATTATGTGGTCAGGGGTCTTACCCTACCTGAGAAGCTACCCTTCGGCTACCACCGGTGCATCCTGGAACTATCCGGCGCTTTAGCCGAGACCCGGCTCATAGCGGCGCCGGTAAAGGCCTATATACCGAAAGGTGGTGGGGGGTGGTGGGGTGCCTTTCTCCCCCTCTATGCCCTGCACAGCCAGAGTAGCTGGGGTAGCGGCGATTTCGCCACCCTTGAGGCCTTAGCTGGCTGGGTGGCTTCGCTCGGCGGTGAGGCCGTGGCCACCCTGCCCCTGCTGCCGGCCTTCCTGGATAAGCCCTTTAAGCCCAGCCCCTATGCCCCCGTGAGCCGGCTGGTCTGGAACGAGTTTTATCTTGATATCGCCGGGGTGCCGGAGCTGGCTGGTTGCCCGCCGGCGCAGGCGCTGCTGCAATCCGCTTCATTCATGACGGAAATCAAGCGGCAGCGGGCCTTGCCTCTTGTGGACTACCGCCGGCAGATGGCCTTAAAGCGCCGTGTCCTGGAAGAGCTTTTGCGCTGCCTTGCGGGGAGCCCGGGCAGATTGGCGGACTTCCGGCGCTTCCTTCGGGCTAACCCTGTCGTGGCGGACTATGCCCGCTTTAGGGCGGTCATGGAGAGGCGGGGCACCGCCTGGCCGTCCTGGCCGGCGCCCCTGCGGGACGGCACCCTGAAAGACGGCGACTATGATGAAGCTGCCTGTCGCTATCACATGTATGCCCAGTGGCTTACCCACCAGCGACTCGGGGCCCTGGCGGAGAAGGCCCGAAGTAAAGGAGTGGCGCTGTATTTTGACCTGCCGCTGGGGGTGCATGCGGAGGGCTATGATGTCTGGCGCGAGCGGGATGTCTTTGCCCTGGGGGCATCCGCCGGCGCCCCGCCGGATGCCGTCTTTACGGCGGGGCAGGACTGGAAATTCCCGCCCCTCCACCCGGAAAGGCTTAGGGAACAGGGCTACCGCTACTTCATCGCCTACCTGCGCCATCACCTCCAGCACGCCGCTATACTCCGCCTTGACCATGTCATGGGTCTCCACCGGCTCTTCTGGATTCCGCAGGGGGTTGAGGCCAGCCGGGGCGTCTATGTGCGCTACCGGGCTGATGAGTTTTATGCCATCCTGGCGCTGGAGTCCCACCGCTACCGGAGCCTCATTGTCGGGGAGGACCTGGGTATGGTGCCTGCCTATGTCAGGCCGGCCATGGCTCACCACGGCCTTGAGCGCCTCTATGTCGTCAACTACGAGCTTACCACCAACCCGCGGCAGGCCATGGGCAGGGTTCCCCGCCGCGCCGTGGCCAGCCTGAGCACCCACGATATGTACCCCTTCGCCGCCTTCTGGCAGGGCCAGGACATCCGGGAGAGGCTGAGGCTGGGGCTTTTGGACGAAAAAGAGGCCCGGAAAGAAGGCATGAACCGCCGGGCGGTCAAAGCTGCCCTGGTCGCCTTCCTGCGGCAAAAGGGTTTATTAGGGGACGCTACCAGCACACACGCTGTCTTTGAATCGTGCCTGGCCTATCTCTGTACTAGCCCCGCCCGCCTGGTGCTGGTGAACCTGGAGGACCTATGGGGGGAGACCCGCCCCCAGAATGTGCCCAGCACCGAGGACGAATACCCCAACTGGAGGAAGAAGGCGCGCTACACCTTTGAGGAGTTCTGTAAGATACCAGGGGTGGTCGGCACTCTAAAGAGGGTGGATGGCTGGCGCCGTCAGGGCTTACCCGCCGGCAGATAGACCTTCTCGCAGTATTCCTTCAGCATCCTCCGTGCCGAGAAGGTCGGTACAATGGAGCGGATGGACTCTTTCATCATGGCGACCCAGCCGCGTGGGATGCCCTCCTTGTCCCGCTCGTAGTAGAGGGGAATCACCTTCTCCTCAAGGAGGCGGTAGAGCGCCTCGGCATCGGCCCTGTCCTCCTCCTCGGCGCTGGCCTTTGTCGCGTCGTCGCCGATAGTCCAGCCGTTACGGCCGCTGGCGGCCTCTTGCCACCAGCCGTCCGGTACGCTGAGGTGGAGCACGCCATTAAGGGCGGCCTTCATGCCGCTGGTGCCGCAGGCCTCCTGCAGCCGGCGCGGCGTATTCAGCCATACATCCACCCCCTGCACCAAATATCTGGCCAGGTGCATATCATAGTCCTCAAGGAAGGCGATTCTCCCCTGGAATTCGCGGTCCCCGGCCATGTTGTACACATACCTGAGCAGTGTTTTGGAGGCCAGGTCGGCGGGGTGGGACTTGCCGGCGAAGATAAGCTGGACGGGGCGCTCGCGGTCGCCGACGAGCTTCTTGAGGCGGGCCGGGTCGCGAAAGAGCAGGGCAGGCCGCTTGTACTCGGTAAAGCGCCGGACAAAGCCGATGGTGATGGCATCGCGCCCGAGCAGGGAGCCGGCGGAAACCACCTGCGGCGTCGCCGTGCCCCTGGCCCACTTGTCCTGGGCGCGCTCCAGAATGGTATTAAAGAGCTTCCGCTTCAGTACCTGGCGGGTTCGCCACAGCTCCTCATCCGGTATCTGGGCAACGTGCTGCCAGAGCTGGGTTTCGTCGTGTTTTGCCTCCCAGTCCGGGCCGAGGTACTTCTCGTAGAGCTGCCGGAATTCGGCGGCGACCCATGTCGGTACGTGGATGCCGTTGGTGATGTGGGTGATGGGGACATCATCCTCGGCGTGGTCGGGCCAGAGCCGGTGCCACATCCGGCGCGTCACCCGGCCGTGGAGGCGGCTGACGGCGTTGCGGTAGCTGGAGGTCTTGAGGGCAAGGATGGTCATGTTGAAGTTGGGGTCTTCGGTGCCACTCTGCCTTCCCAGGTCCATAAAGGTCTTCCGGTCAATACCCAGGGAGGGCCAGTAGCTTTCAAAATAAGGCTCCACGAGGAGGGATGGGAAGGTATCGTTACCAGCGGGGACGGGGGTATGGGTGGTGAAGGCAGATGTCCTCTGCACTCTGGCTAGAGCCTCAGCAAAGCTGGCCCCACCGGCCACCTCCTCCCTGATGCGCTCCAGTATCATAAAGGCGGTGTGACCTTCGTTGGCGTGCCAGACCGATGGCTGGATGCCCAGCTTTCGCAGTATACGCACCCCCCCGATGCCCAGCAGGAGCTCCTGCTGGAGGCGGTTTTCCCGGTCGGCGGTGTAGAGGTGGCTGGAAAGCTGGCGGTCATGCGGGTCATTTTCCTCAATATCGGTATCCAGGAGGTAGAGCTTAGCCCGCCCCAGCTTCACCAGCCAGACCCTGATGTGCAGTGTCCGGTTCTTCAGCCGCACCTCGGCCAGGCATTTCTGGCCATCAGCGGCCAGCACCGGTATTACCGGTGCTTTATTAAAGTCCAGTTGCTGGCGTACCTCCACCTGCCATCCCTCGGCGGAGACCTGCTGGCGGAAGTACCCCTGCGGGTACATGAAGCCCACGGCCACCAGCGGCAGTCCCAGGTCGCTGGCCTCCTTGCACAGGTCGCCGGCGAGTACTCCCAGCCCGCCGGCATAGATGGGCAGGGAGTTATGGATGGCATACTCCATGGAGAAGTAGGCTACCGGCCCCGGCAGGGGGGTGGGGTGGGTGGTGGCCAGCCACGAGTCGCCGTCGGCCATCTCCTTATCAAAGATGGAGGCTACCTGGTCATACAGGGAGAGGAAGACGCTGTCCCCGGCGGCGGATGAAAGCCTTTCCGGGCTGATTTCGTGGAGCTGCTGGACGGGGTTGTGTCCGCTTGAGCGCCACAGGGGGTAGTCCAGCACCCTGAATAGCTCCCGCCCTTTTGGATGCCAGCTCCACCATAGATTGTGGGCAAGCTCGCCTAACCTTTTGATGCGTTCGGGTAGAATCGGTTCTGAAATCATTTATTTGTATTCATGCTACCGGCCCGGCGCCTTCCAGGGCCCGTTTCATCATGTTAAGGATGGTTTCCTCATGGCTGGCATGTTCCTCAACCGTCTGGCAGAGGGTGTTTATCATCTGCTGTATCTCCGACTCTTTCTGGAGCATCTCCTGCCGCCCCAGCCCTGCCAGCCTGGTGCTGGCCAGCATGGCTTTGGCGTTACTAATTTGCCGGTTGATGTCGCCATGTTCCGCCAGCAGGGCCTTCATGAGGAGCTCCCCGAACAGGGGCGGCAGGTGTTTTTCCTCAAAGTCAAAGTGGTTCCTCAACCCTTGCTCCAGGAGGTTGAGGGACTGTTGCATCTGGTTTTGCTTCGTGGTTATCTCCTGCGCGGAGCCCTGGAACCACCCGGAGCGCGCCTTCTGCAGGGTAAAGAGGGCCTCAATGTCGTTGATGGCGTCTCCGGCGAGCTTGACATGCCGCCTGATTTCACGGTGCTCCGCAATAACCTTGTTGATAACGGCCAAAGCATCCGACACATTACACCTCCAATAGTTCACCTTCAGCCCTGGAGAGTGAAGGCCTTTAACAGGGTTATACCCCATCCTATCAGTAAAGCCAGCCTCAAGGCAAGCGGCCTCAGCTGAGCTTCATCACCTCCAGGAAGGCCTCCTTGGGCACCTCCACCCGGCCGATGGACTTCATCTTTTTCTTGCCCTCTTTCTGCTTTTCCAGCAGCTTGCGCTTGCGGGTGACATCCCCCCCGTAGCACTTGGCGAGGACATCCTTGCGCTTGGCGGCAATATCCTCCCGTGCCACGATGCGCCCGCCGACAGCCGCCTGGAGGGGCACCTTAAAGAGCTGACGCGGGATAAGTTCCTTGAGCCGGGCCACCATGGCCCGCCCGGCCTCATGGGCCTTCTCTGGCGGGACAATGCGGCTGAAGGCGTCCACCGCCACCTCATTCACCAGGATGTCCAGCTTGACCAGCTTCGCCTCCCGGTAGCCAATGAACTCATAGTCCAGCGAGGCATAGCCGCGGCTGCGGCTCTTGAGCTGGTCGTAGAAGGTGGTCAGCATGGCGCGTAGGGGCATCTCATACTCCAGCCGGACGCGCTGCCCCAGCTCCCCGCCCGACTTGAACTGCCCCAGGTACTCCGTGTGCTGGTAGCTCCCCTCGGAGGCCATGACAAGCTCCATCAGCGGGCCGATGAAGCCGGAAGGGGTGATGACCGAGATTTTGACCCAGGGCTCCTCGGTTTTCTCTATCTCGGCGGGGTCGGGGAAGTCGGAGGGGTTGACGACGGTGAGCTTCTGAGCGCCGGTGGTGGTGACCAGAAACTTAACGCCGGGCACGGTGACCACCAGCGCCAGGGAGAACTCCCTCTCCAGCCGCTCCACGACGATGTCCAGGTGCAATAGCCCCAGGAAGCCGCAGCGGAAGCCATTACCCAGCACCGGGCTGGACTCCGGCTCGTAGGAGAGCGAGGCATCATTCAGGCTGAGCTTTTCAATGGCATCGCGCAGCCCCTGGTAGTCCTCGGGCTGGGTGGGGTAGATGCCGGCAAAGACCATGGGCTTGGGGGGGTGGTAGCCGATGAGGGTCCTGGCGGCGCCGTCAACAGTCGTAGTCACCGTATCGCCCACATGGCACTCACCCACGCTCTTTAAGCCCGTGGCGATATAGCCGACATCCCCGGCGGCAAGCTCCTTTTCGGGGCGCATCTCGGGGGCGAAGTACCCTACCTCCAGCACCTCAAGCTCGGTGCCTTGCCCCATCAGCCGCAGCCGGTCTCCCCTGGCGATGCGCCCGTCCACGACGCGCAGGTAGGCGATGACGCCCTTGTAGGCATCATAGCGTGAGTCAAAGATGAGCGCCCTAAGCGGCTTGGCGGGGCTGCCTTGGGGTGGGGGGATGCGTTTGGTTATCTCCTCAAGGAGCTGCGGCACCCCCTGCCCGGTCTTGGCGCTGATGAGCAGCACCTGGTTCGGTTTGTAGCCGAGGACACTTTCAATCTCGGCCAGGACACGCCCCGGCTCGCTCCCCGGCAGGTCAATCTTGTTCACGACGGGGATGACCTCCAGGTTGTGCTCCATGGCGATGTAGGTATTGGCCAGCGTCTGTGCCTGGATGCCCTGCGTCGCGTCAATCACCAGCAGGGCGCCCTCGCAGGCGGCTAATGTTCGCGAGACCTCGTAGGAGAAGTCAACATGCCCCGGTGTATCAATGAGGTTCAGGCGGTAGGCCCTGCCGTCGCCGGCCCGGTACCGGAGGCGGATGGCCTTGGCCTTGATGGTGATGCCGCGCTCCCGCTCCAGCTCCATACTGTCCAGCACCTGCTCGCCGATGTCCTCGCGACGTAGTGTGCCGGTCAGCTCAATGAGGCGGTCGGCCAGGGTTGACTTGCCGTGGTCAATATGGGCAATGATGCAGAAATTCCTGATAGGTGCCTGCTCTACGCCCTGATTATCCGAACTTGTCGTCATGTAAAGACCTTTTCGTTCTTAGCGATTACCCTGGCAAAAAGCGCCAGAACACCTCGTTAGAGAGGAGCCTCCCCCGGCGGGTGAGCTTTAGCCTGCCGCCGGTGCGCTCCAGGAGGCCGGCCTCGGCCATCTCCCCTATTTGAGGCCGGTAGCGCGAAAGCAAGTTAACACCGAATTTCTGCCCTATTTTATCCGTGTCAATCCCCTCCCCCAGCCTCAGCCCCAGGATGACAGTCTCGGCCAGCTCTATCTGGGGGCTAAGCATTTCATCCATCTCTGGTAATAACTGGCTGTCATTGGCGAAGGCCGCCAGGTACTTGTCTAAATCCGATGTGTTGGCTGTCCTGTGCCCGCCGATAAATGAATGGGCGGCAACACCGATGCCAATATAGGGCTGGCTCTGCCAGTAGCCCAGGTTGTGGCGGCTCTCCCGCCCCGCTTTCGCCCAGTTGGATATCTCGTAATGGCTGTAGCCTTGCGCGGTAAGCAGGTCCTCGGCCAGTTCGTACTGGTCGGCGCTGGTGTCGGGGTCAAGAGCGGGCAGGAGCTTATTCTGGATGTCCCGCTCAAGCGGCGTCCCCTCTTCCAGGCTGAGACCGTACAGGGAAAGATGCTCCGGCGCCATCCGGACGGCTTCACCAAGCGTCTCCCGCCACTGGTCTAGGGTCTGGCCGGGCAGTCCGTAGATGAGGTCCATGTTCAAATTATCAAGGCCGGCCTCACGCGCCATTTTGACCGCCTCGGCTGCCTCCTCCGCTGTGTGGATGCGCCCCAGGAGCTTTAGCTCCCGGTCGTTCAGGCTCTGTACGCCCAGGCTCAGGCGGTTAATGCCGAGCCTCCTGATAGCGGCCAGATAGGCTTTATCCACCGTGCCCGGGTTGGCCTCCATGGTAATCTCCGCCCCCCTCTCCACATTAAAGAGCGAGGCGACATTCTCCAGCAGGTCGCCGAGTTGCCCCGCCTTAAGCAGGCTTGGCGTGCCCCCGCCGAAGTAGAGGCTGCGTAGGCTGTCGCCGGCGCGCTGTTTTAGCTCCCTTTTCAGGGCCTTAAGGTAGGTGGGGATGTCGGCCTCGCGGCGCGCGTAGGAGGTAAAGGAGCAGTAGCGGCACTTGCTCCGGCAGAAGGGGATATGGATATAGAGCGACATATCAGCCTGCATATTTAACATTATAGCAGGTAGGGGGATAGGTTCGGTACTAAAAGGGGATAAAGTCCCCTCTCTTTGCATTGACACATAATTGCCAACACCCTTACAATTCTAATTAAGGCATCAAGGTCAAGGAGATGAGAGAAACACACCGCAAGACCACCCTGGACAACGGGCTGAGGCTGGTGACTGCCGCCATGCCCCATACCCGTTCGGTAGCCATAGGGTTTTTTGTCGGCACCGGCTCCCGGTACGAGGCGGAAAAACAGGCCGGCATCTCCCACTTTACCGAGCACCTGCTCTTCAAGGGCACTGAGAAAAGGCCTACGGCGGCGGATGTCTGCATAGTGGTGGAGGGGGTGGGGGGCATCCTTAACGGGGGTACCGATAAGGAGCTGACCATCTACTGGTGCAAGGTGGCCGAGCCGCATTTCGCCTTGGCTGTTGACGTGCTGGTGGACATGCTCCTCAACTCCAGACTTGCGCCGGAGGATATGGAAAGGGAGCGCCAGGTCATTATTGAGGAGATTAACATGAGCCTGGACTCCCCTTCCCAGCGGGTGATGATGCTCATTGACGAGCTACTCTGGCCGTCTCACCCCCTGGGGCGCGATATTGCCGGCAGCAAGGAGTCTGTGTCCGGCATCACCAGGGGGATGATGCTTGATTATCTGGCCAGTCAGTACCAGCCGGGCAATACCGTGCTGGCCGTGGCCGGCGCCGTCCGGCACCAGGCGGTGGTTGACCTGGTCAGCCGGGCCACCGCGGGCTGGCAAAGCCGCTGGGAACAACCCGCGGAATATATGCCCTACCGGCAAGGGCCTTTCCGCCGGGTACTCGTTGAGAGCCGCGATACCGAGCAGACCCAGCTCTGCCTGGCCCTGCCGGGCCTGTCCCTCACCGACCCCGACCGCTTCAAGCTGGACCTGCTCAATGTCATACTCGGCGAGGGGATGAGCAGCCGCCTCTTTACCGAGGTTCGCGATAGGCTGGGGCTGGCCTACAGCATCCAGAGCTACGTGGAGCACCTCCTGGATACCGGCGCTGTGACCGTCTCGGCCGGGGTGGAAAATAGGAAACTATCGGTGGCCATCAGGGCCATCCTTGAGGAGCTGGCCAGGCTTAAGGAGATTGTCCCGGAGGCGGAGCTTTCTAAGGCCAGGGAACTCTTTAAGGGGCGTCTGTTGCTGCGCCTGGAGGATAGCCGCAGTGTGGCGGGGTGGATAGGGGGACAGGAGGTACTCACCGGCCAAATCCTCAGCGTTGACCGGGTCATCGCCATCATTGATACCATCACCGCCGGGGAGCT
>Ga0315280_10006977_pt1 | contig 15384 bp, 9 predicted proteins | sample YL17G06_40_MG_FD_203697 | JGI IMG/M metagenome (GOLD analysis project Ga0315280, IMG submission 203697) | Sediment microbial communities from Yellowstone Lake, YNP, Wyoming, USA - YL17G06_40 | ecosystem: Environmental > Aquatic > Freshwater > Lake > Sediment | place: USA: Wyoming | collected... | reverse complement strand
ATTGCCGCAGGCATTCTTCCCGGCTGGCGGGATCGGCCACATCGAACCCTCGGTGTTTTTCGAGGGCCAGTTGGGTGGCCAGGCGTCTCGCGCGGCGCTGCCCGCCGCGGCGATTGTGCTGCTGCCATGCGGACAGCGTCCCCCGGGAGAGCAGCGGATTGTGGAGCAGTCCCGGAGGCTTTTCGCCCAGTTTCGACCGCTGGCCGCGCTTCCAGCGCAGAATGCGGAAGCGCGCGCCTTCATCCCAGCGCTTCTCCATAATCGCTTGCAGCAGATCTTCGGCGCGGCGGTTGACCCGTGCGAGTGGCTCCGATGCCGTGATGTGTTCGTGGAAAACCTCCAGCAGCCTGTGAGCCAGTTCGAGCGCGCCCCCGGCGCTCAAGAGACTCCCCTCCGGCGCCTGCCTCAGAACCCCCCGCAATTGCTCGGCTTCGTGCCGCGCGAATCCGCGGTAAGCCCGCAACCGTCGCCAGAGCAGTTCTCCGGCGGCGCGGATCAGCTCGCGCGGCTCCCGGGCGCGGAGAAAGCTCGGAAAGCGGAAGGCGCATGCGAAGAGTTTGAGGTGCTGCTCAAATTCCGCCAGATTTTCCCCGGCGCGCAGGATCGTGGCGCGGAGCGAGGTGCAGTAAAGCCCGTGGCGGAAACGGTTGCCGCGGGCCAGCGGTGAAGCGTGTGCCTTGCGCAGGTTGGCCATCGCCGTAGCCTGTCGCCGCGGCGTCATGAAATAGATGTAACGCCGGGAGAGACGCACGGCGTTAGCTTTGCGGAGGGAGGCGCGCGCCGCGGCCAGCCGCGCCGGGGTCAGGTGGTAGGGTTGCTTGGCAGCTTTGGGCACGCGGGTCCTTGGGCGCTGCGGGGCAGGGGGGCCGGCCCCGGCCGGCATGAGTTGCGAGGCTACTTGATAGGCTACTAGACCTCGGCCGATTTGTCAAGGCCTTTCCTGTAGCGGCGGTCTCCGACCGCGGGACGGCGATGAGGACATCGCCGCTACAGCAGCCGTTCCGAGCTCGTTCACTATTTCGGCGTGTTCACGGAAAATGAACACCAGGAACTGTTGAACAGAGCTAGCCGCCACGGCATCCCGTTCCTGCCCCGGGTTCGTGAATCGGTGGCTCTGAAAAGGCCCACGGCACAAAGTCCGTGCTGTGGCTAACCGCTCGCACGGTCCCATTGGAGTTTTATTGTCCTATAATCCCAAGAGGGTCGGTCGACACACTGACGCACGAAAGTCGATTTCCGTCACTATTGCGGCTTCGACCGGAGCTCTTGAAAAGAATCGGCATCCGTGAGGGGCGCGATGATTGAAAGTATCCGTGACAACATGACAGCGGTTCTTGAAGCAATGACCCATTTTGTGTCCAGCCATTCAGGGGAAGTTCCTCTCTATTCTCGTGAGGAATGCCTTATAAAAGGAGAGGGAGAAGGGCGAGGGATCGATACAGTCGATGTCACTGGACCCGACTACGGAACGTTTCTGATTTCGAATGCGTCTTATTTAATCGCATTGCCCGTTTTTGATTCGCTAGCCCAGAACTTTATCAAAGATACAAGCCTGAGAGACGGGTTTCGCCTTGGCAAGGAAGATTCCGAAATACCGGATAAGCTGTTGCAAGCTTATCTTGTCCCTCTTGCCTCACACATTTTGGAAAATAGGCAGTCCCATCCGAACACAGGGGAGTTGTTGGCCTCGTCTCTCCGAGCGCTAGACAGGTTCGTAGACAGGGATACTTTTGAGGCAGTTTTCGCCGCCCCACTCTGGAATGCTAGGTGCGGCGTGTGTGAACTGGAAATTGCAGAAGGAATCTATCTCAGACGCATTTCGGATAGCCAACTTAGGGGCTATCTCAACAGTTTCACTCGTTTCAAACGCGGTTTTGAGTTACTCGAGTTGCTATCGCTAGAATTCGAGCTGGCAAAGACTGTTCTGCAACCGAGGGTGACCTACGGGGTTACTCCAATGGGGGCGCAGATTCAGGAGTCGTTCGAAGATGTCCTGAAGGTCATGAGAGTAGCAAAGCACGGGGTGATCGGAATTGCGTTTGTTCATGCTCAAGGCATCGGATTTCTGGGCCCGGAGATGACTTGGACCGCTTGGTCAGGTATTGGCAGGGTACGCGGGGACCCATACGAACTCGTTGAAGCTGACCTGGAACATTTGAGAAAGATCCTTAAAGCGAACCGACTGGATACGGACCCGCGCTTTTCTTTGGCAATGCGGAGATTCATGGAGGCCTATCACGAACCGGTCGAAGTGGATAAGTTGATTGACTACTGGATCTCGCTGGAATCATTGCTGCTGCCTGACGGCAAAGAAGGGGAATTGAGGTTCCGCGCCGCGCTTCGCGCGGCTTTCTTCGCGCCCGGCACACAGAACAGAGAAGAAGTTTTCAGACACGCGATGAAGTCTTATAAAGCGCGGTCAGATATCGTCCACGGAGCGAAGGACACTGTTGATCATGCAACCATAGTGGAGACGGAAGAATGCCTCCGCCGAGTTCTCTGTCGCTGCTTGGAATTGCAGATCGTTCCCACAGCAGAGATGTTGAATTCGATAGTCCTGGGGACAACGCCGCTGCCATCCGAGGAATGATCTGGGCGCGGGTGGCTCAGACATCGCTCCTTGACGTCTACTCCATTTGTGCTGGGTAGGGGTGCTGCTTGCGGCGCCCGTGAGGGCAGGGCCCTTCGGCTGTCGTTCAAGGTGGTGAGCATCGGGCGAACCGCCAGCCCTGCCCCTACAAATCCGCCGCAAGCCGAGCGACCGGCTAAACGTTCTTCCCGCCACGACCCTAATGCTGGTAATGTAAACCCGCATGAAGTTCGAATTCTTTGTGGCGCTGCGCTACCTGCAGGCCAAGCGGCGGCAGGCGGCGATTTCGGTGATCACGGCGATCTCGGTCGTCGGCGTGATGGCCGGGGTGTGCGCGCTGGTGGTGGCGCTGGCCATCAACAACGGTTTCCGGCGCGAGCTCGAGCAAAAATTACTTGGGGCGAGCGCGGATATCACGCTGGTGCGCTCGGCGAACGATGGCATCAAGAATTACGAGGCTCTGACCGAGCGCCTGGCGCGCGTGCCGCACGTGACCGCGGCGGCCCCGGCGATTTACGAGCAGGTCCTGATTTCGAGCCATTCGCGCGCCCAGGGCGTGGTCATCAAGGGAGTCAATCCGCAGCGCGAGGTGCGCGTGGGCGACCTGCTGCTGCGCCTGCGCGAAGGCTCGCTCCAGGGCCTCTCGGAAACTTTCCCTAACGCCGATGCGCTGATCGTCGGCAAGGACCTCGCCAAATCGCTGGGCGTCTTTGTGGGCGACACGGTGCTCGTGACCAGCCCGCAAGGGTATCTGACGCCGCTCGAAATCGTCCCCAAGTTCCGTCACTTCCGCGTGGTGGGCGTGTTCGATTCGGGCTTCTACGATTTTGACGCCACCTGGGCGTTCACCAACCTGGGCGCGGCGCAGCGGCTGTTCGACCTCTCGAACGTCGCCTCCGTCATCCAATTCAAGCTCGACGAGATCTACCAAGCCGAGCCCGTGGCGGAGGCGATTCGCCAGGCGGCCGGCGGCGGCTTTGAGACCACCACTTGGATGGAGCAGAACCGCTCGCTCTTCAGCGCGCTGCGCTTGGAGCGGCTGGTGACCATCCTGACCATCGGTCTGATCGAAGTGGTCGCCGCGCTCAACATCTTCATCACGCTCACCATGATGGTGATGGAGAAGAACCGCGACATCGCCGTGCTGATGTCCATGGGCGCACGCCAGCGGCAGGTGTGGGCGATCTTCACGCTGCACGGCCTGCTGATCGGTGCGGTGGGCACGGCAATCGGACTCGGGCTCGGATACGGCCTGGCTTGGTTCGGTGGACACTACAAATTGATCCCGCTCGACGCGCAGATTTACGCGCTGCCTTCGGTGCCCTTCAGCGCCCAGCCGCTCGACGGCGTGTGGATCGCGCTCGCCGCACTCGCCATCAGCTTCCTGGCGACGCTCTATCCGGCCATGGCGGCGGCGCGGCTGACTCCCACGGAAATCTTGCGCTATGAATGAGACCAGATTGATTCGCCGACCCGGCGCGTCATCGGGCTATTCATGGCCCGCGTCGCGGGCTGTTGGGAAACTACAACGAGTCTGTAGCGCAAGGCACGCTTTCGAGCCCCGTGGCGTTTGCGAACCTGAACCGGCAAGGGCGGGATGAGGCCAATTGGTTGACCGATCAATGACCGCACCTAAAGTCTCCGCAAACGGACCGGCGGGGCTTGGCCCCATTTTCCGCGGGCTCCAATCGAGAAACTATCGCCTGTTTTTTGGCGGGCAGAGCGTTTCCTTGATCGGGACCTGGATGACGCGAACGGCCACGAGCTGGCTGGTCTATCGCCTGACCGACTCGGCATTTCTGCTCGGCGTGGTGGGATTTGCGGGGCAGATTCCGGTCTTTGTCCTGTCGCCGCTCGCCGGGGTGTATGTGGACCGATGGAACCGTCACCGGACGCTCGTTGTCACTCAAGTGCTTTCGATGGTGCAATCCCTGCTGCTGGCCTATCTGGCATTGAAGGGCACCATCACCGTCGGCGAGGTCATTGCACTCAGTGTTTTTCAAGGCACCATCAACGCCTTCGACATGCCGGCGCGTCAGGCGCTGGTGATCCAAATGGTTGAGCAAAGGGAGGACCTGGGGAACGCCATCGCTTTGAACTCCTCCATGGTCAATGGCTCCCGCATGATTGGACCTTCGCTGGCGGGGATACTGATTGCGGGTTGGGGTGAAGGCCTATGTTTTCTGCTCGACGGGATCAGCTACCTGGCCGTCATCTATTCGTTGTTGGCCATGTCGATTGCGGCAGATGAGAGCGCACCCCGTCCGGTCCGCGGGGCTTGGGAAGGTTTGAAGGAGGGCTTCCGGTATGCCCTGGGTCCCGGCCCCATCCGGCCTGTTCTTTTGCTTCTGGCGACGATCAGTCTCATGGGTATGCCGTATGCGGTTTTGGTACCGGTCTTCGCGCGCGACGTTCTGCACGGGGGCCCTCACACCTATGGATTCCTCGTGGCCGCCTCGGGGTTGGGCGCCATTGGTGGAGCGCTTTACCTGGCATCCCGCCGGAGCGTCCGGGGTATCAGCCGGATTATCATCGCTGCGGGGCTGATGTTCAGTTTGGGGCTTCTGGGTTTTTCGCAGTCCCGAGTGACGTGGATCTCGTTCGCGTTGATGCTACCCGTCGGGGCCGGGATGATGATGGTCATCGCGGCGAGCAACACGGTTCTGCAAACCATCGTCGACGACGACAAGCGGGGAAGAGTGATGAGCTTCTATGCCATGGCGTTCCAGGGGATGATACCTTTCGGAAGCCTGCTGGCGGGCGGCCTGGGCAGCCGCCTCGGGGCTCCCCAAACGCTGGTGGTCGGTGCGCTTTGCTGCTTGATCGGCCTGGGGCTTTTCGCTCGGAGGGCCCCGGCCCTGTGCGAAATGGTGCGGCCCATCTACCTGAAATGGGGGCTTGCCGCCACCGAAACTTCCGCGCCACCTGTTGCTGAGATTCGCCCTCCCCGGGAGGATGCGCTGCCGTGAGTTTCCCGCGCACCGCTCAATGCTCATGGAGCGGCCCCACAGCGTCTCGGCGGTCACAGGCCGCCGCTACAGGGCGGGACATGTATAATGGCCGACGAGACGATTTATTGAGTTCTGCGGATTATTGTGACGACGCGGACGGCGGGGCACGGCTTCAGCTGTGCCACGCGCGCGGATCGAGGAGCTTCCCCCCCGACCTTTTCGCCGCCGCTCCAACGGCAGCGAAAAGGTCGGGGCAAAGGACTCTGGGCAGCCGTGTTGCGGCATGACTAAAGTCATGCCCTGACGACGAGACACGTCGCTATATTCCGCGAGTACCAGTGGGCGCATTGCTTCGGCGGCGAGGCTGAATCCGACGGAAATCTTGTGCTAAGAGTAGTGCGTGCGCCACAAAGACACAAAGACACAGAGAGAGCCCGAGGTGAGAAACAAGGCTCTCTGCCTTTGTGCGTTGGGGCCTGAGTGGTGAAAAAGTGCTGCGCGCAGAAAACCTGACGAAGATCTTCTGCTCGGGCGACGAAGAAGTCGTGGTCTTCGAGGGGCTGAACTTCGAAATCCGGCCGGGTGAGCTGGTGGCGCTGGTCGGCGAGTCGGGGGCGGGAAAAACCACGCTGCTGCATCTGCTCGCGGCGCTGGACACTCCGACGCGCGGTGAGGTATACTTCGAAGGGCAGAAGGTGAGCGGATTCGGTGAGGAGGAAAGGGCCGCCTACCGCAATCGCCGCATCGGCTATGTCTGGCAGATGCACTACCTCCTGCCGGAATTCTCGGCTCTCGAAAACGTGATGTTGCCGCAGGTCATGGCGGGCAGTGACTTTGCGGCCGCCCGAACGCGCGCTGCAGAAATGCTGGGGGAAGTCAGGCTCGGTAGCATGGCGCGCCGCAGGGTCGGGGAACTTTCAGGCGGCGAGCAGCAACGCGTGGCGCTGGCAAGGGCTCTGGCCAACCGGCCGGCGCTCCTGCTGGCGGATGAACCGACCGGAAACCTCGACCATCGGACCGCCTCTCGCGTGATGGAGTTGGTGGAGAAGTTGCACCGGGCTCACGGACTGACCTCCGTGCTGGCCACACACAACCTGGAGCTGGCACAACGGGCCCAGCGGACGTTGCGCCTCAGCGACGGCAAACTGACGGAAGGGTAGTTCCAGAAGTTCATCAGACCTCCCGGCCCCGCGGCGGGAGGTTCAAACCGGGAACTGAGGAGCTATGTTCGAGAGATATACGGAAAAGGCCCGCCGCGTCATCTTCTTTGCCCGTTACGAAGCCAGCCAGTTTGGCAGCCCCTACATCGAGACCGAGCACCTGCTGCTGGGCCTGCTGCGCGAAGACAAGGCGCTCACCAACCGCTTCCTGCGCTCGCACGCCTCCATCGAATCCATTCGCAAGCAGATCGAGGGTCGCACGACGGTCCGGGAGAAGGTTTCGACCTCCGTCGATCTTCCTTTGTCGCAGGAGTGCAAGCGCGTCCTAGCCTACGCCGCCGAGGAGGCCGAGCGCCTCTCCCACAAGCACATCGGCACCGAGCACCTGCTGCTCGGTCTGCTGCGCGAGGATAAGAGCTTCGCGGCAGAGATTCTCCACGAGCGCGGCCTGCGCCTTCCCACCATCCGCGAAGAACTGAGCCGTGCCCAGAACGAGAAAGTGGCCTCCAACCGCGCCAAGGAGACGTCGCTGCTGGCCGAATTCAGCCGCGACCTGACTCAGGCGGCGATGGAAAACCAACTCGACCCGCTCATCGGGCGCGAGGGCGAACTCGAACGCGTCGTCCAAATCCTCTGCCGGCGCACCAAGAACAACCCGGTGCTGATCGGCGAGCCGGGGGTGGGGAAGACCGCCATTGTCGAAGGCCTCGCGCAACGCATCGCCGATGGCGACGTGCCTTCGTTCCTCGCCGACAAGCGCATCCTGGCGCTCGACCTCTCGCTGATCGTGGCGGGCACGAAGTATCGCGGACAGTTTGAAGAGCGCCTGAAAACCATCATGAAGGAATTGATGGAGTCGCAGAACGCCATCATCTTCATTGACGAGCTGCACACGCTGGTGGGCGCGGGCTCGGCGGAGGGCTCGCTCGACGCCGCGAACATCCTTAAGCCGGCGCTCTCGCGCGGTGAGATCCAATGCATCGGCGCCACGACTCCCGCGGAGTACCGCAAGTCCGTCGAGAAGGACCGGTCGCTCGAGCGGCGCTTCCAGGCCGTCAAGGTCCCGCCACCGACCGAGGCCGATTGCATCAAGATCCTCTTCGGCATCAAGGACCGGTACGAGAAGTTCCATGCCGTGACTTACAACGATGAGGCGCTGCACGGCGCCGTGTACCACTCGAACCGGTACATCCCCGACCGCTTCCTGCCCGACAAGGCCGTGGACCTGATCGATGAGGCCGGCGCGCGCGTCAAGCTCCGGCAGAGCACGCTGCCCGAGGAAATGATCGACGTCCAGAAGCGCATCAAGTTTGTGGTCCACCGCATGGAGAACGCCATCGCCAACCACGAGTTTGAGAAGGCGCGCTTCTACTCGGACGAGGAACGCAAGGAGCGCGAGAACCTCCGCTTGCTGCGCGAGAAGTACAACATCGATGAGACGGCCATGGGCGTGGTCTCGCGCGAGGACATCGAGGAGGTTGTCTCGCGCTGGACGGGCGTGCCGGTGACGGCCATCAAGGAAGAGGAGACGTCCAAGCTCCTCCGCATCGAGGAGGAGCTGCACCGGCGGATTATCAGCCAGGACAAGGCGCTCTCCGCGCTGGCGCGCGCCATCCGGCGCGCGCGCGCGGGCCTGAAGGCTCCCGGGCGGCCCGTGGGATCGTTCTTGTTCCTGGGGCCCACGGGCGTCGGCAAGACGGAAATGGCGCGGTCGCTCGCGGCGTTTCTCTTCGGCAGCGAGCGGGCGCTGATTCGCTTCGACATGTCGGAGTTCATGGAGAAGCACTCTGTTTCCAAGCTGATCGGCTCGCCGCCCGGCTACGTCGGCTACGAGGAAGGCGGCCAGATGACGGAGCGCGTGCGCCGCTCGCCCTATTCGGTGATCCTGCTCGATGAAATCGAGAAGGCGCATCCCGACGTGTTCAACATCCTGCTCCAGGTTTTTGAGGACGGGCAGCTTACCGACGGCCTGGGCAACACCGTCGATTTCAAGAACTGCATCGTGATCATGACCTCCAACATCGGGGCCCGCTACCTCGAGCGACGCACCCAGATGGGTTTCCAGTCGGCCAGTGAGAGCGCCACCGACAAGAAGATCGAAGACCTCGTAATGAGCGAGGTCAAGCGCCTCTTCAACCCGGAATTCCTGAACCGTCTGGATGAGGTCATCGTCTTCAATGCGTTGACTGACAACGATCTGCTCCAGATCATCGAGCTGCTGGTCGGCAGCATCAACCAGAACCTGGTTCCCAAGAACATCTCGATCAGGCTCTCGACCGAAGCGGCGCATTGGATTCTGGAGAAGACGTGTACCGACCGCTCCTACGGAGCGCGGCCCCTGCGGCGGGCCCTGCAGAAGCACGTCGAGGACCCGTTGTCGGAGGCGCTAATTCAAGGAGACATCCAGCCTCCGGCAATCCTGGAAGTCATTGTTGAAAACGAGGCGCTTTACTATCGCTCTGTGAACGACAAGCTGGTCGCGGCCACGCCCCTTTCTCACTAGGGGACCCGCCCGCGTCCATTCCGGGCGCGGCAACCCGCCCCAGGAGACTCCTCGACAGTCCCGTTCACTGAAAGCGCCGGGCAGTGGGCCAACTTCTGGTGGATTCCTGGCATCGGAATGTCTAAGCTCAGAAATCGGCGAGTGGAGAGGACTGTTTGGGGCCGATAAACCCCGCGTCGCAAGGAGTGAGTTTCCGGTGGGCAGGGAGGGTGTCACTTCTGGTGGCGCTGCTGTTCCTGGGCGGCCCGGCTTTGCGAGCACAGGAATCGGGCCGGAAGCAGGGGACTCCCGCTCCTGCCGCGGGCGCCCAGCAAAGCCCACGCGCCGGTTCTCAGGAATCACAGAAACCCTCTCCCCCGCAGCCACCCCAAGAGAAAAAGCCTTCCGAACAGAAACCTGAAGAAGCCCCCGGCCAGCTCCGACTCGAAACTCCCGAGACCGCTCCAGTGCCCGAAACCGCACCACAAGCCCCGGGAAAGGGCCTGGTCCAGCCGGCCGTGCCCGCCGAGGAGCAGCAGCGGAATATCATTGAGGACATCATCATCCGCGGGATGCGCCGCATTCCCGCCGCCACGTTGCGCGCACGGATTTTCACCCACAAGGGCGACGTCTACGACGAGAACGCTCTGGAACGTGATTTCATGGCTCTCTGGAATACGGGCTTCCTGGATGATATCCGTTGTGAGGTCACGGACGGCGAGAAGGGCAAGATCGTGACCTTCTATGTACGCGAGAAGAAGCTGGTGCGGAGCATCGACTACAAGGGCCTGAGCACGGTACCGCAGTCGGACGTGCTGGACGAGTTCAAGAAGCGGAAGGTCGGGCTTTCCATTCAGTCCCAATACGATCCGGTCATCATCAAACGCGCGCAGGTTGTCCTGCAGGAGCTCCTGGGGGCTCACGGCCGGCAGTTCGCGACGGTGCGCGCCCGAACGCGCAACATTCCCCCCAACTCGGTGGCGCTGACGTTCATCGTTGTCGAAGGGCCCAAAGTCAAGATCGGCAAGATCAAGTTCGAGGGCACCAAGGTATTCTCCTCGGGCCGCCTGGTGCGGGTGATGAAATACTCGCGACCGGTCGGCGCGCCGCCGTGGTTCTACTGGTTTCACAAGACCTACGACAAAGACAGAATCCTGGCGGATATGGAACTCAACATCCGGACTCTCTACCAGGATAATGGCTATTTCTACGTCGTCCTGAAAGAGCCGCTGACCAAGATGACGGACACCAAGCACCGCTGGCCCTTCTTCTTCTTCAGCTGGGGCCGGGGCAAGAGAGTGGATGTGACCATTCCCGTGGAGGAAGGGGCCCAGTACCGCCTGGGCCGATTCGTCATCCGCGGCAACAAACTCTTCAAGCAGGAACAACTGGCGCTGGTCCTTCAGCTCAAGACCGGCGACGTCTTCAACCTCGGCAAGGTTCGCAAGAGCATCGAGAACTTCCAGAAGCTCTACGGTGCCTACGGCTACATCAACTTCACGGCTACACCGGACATCGAGCCCGACAACAAGAAGAAGGTCATCAATCTGGCGCTGGATTTCGAGGAAGAGAAACAATACTTCGTGCACCGCATCGAGTTCTCAGGCAACACGAAGACCCGCGACAAAGTCATCCGCCGCGAACTGCTGCTCGACGAGGGCAACATTTTCAGTTCGGAGCTTTGGGACTTGAGCGTCCTGCGCGTCAACCAGCTCGGCTTTTTCGATGAGGTCAAGAAGGAACACTACGAGATCAAGCAGAATAGGAAGGATTCCACGGTTGACATCCTCGTGAAAGTGAAGGAGAAGGGCCGGAACTCCATCGGGTTCTCCGGCGGGGTGAGCGGGCTGGCGGGCAACTTCGTGGGGCTGAACTACGCCACGAACAACTTCCTGGGCCTGGGTGAAACGCTGAGCCTGCAGTTCCAGTGGGGCACTTACCAGAGGCTTTACTCCTTCGGCTTTACCGAGCCCTATCTCTTCGACCGGCCCATCACCAGCGGTTTCACCATCTTCCGGAGCGACTACCGTTACGACCAGCTTCGCCAGGCCGCCTACTACTCCGGGTTGAATCCCAGCACCGTGCAGTCGATCTTCGGGGGCTCGGCCTATCAGAACTTCCAGCAGAACTCCTCCGGGTTCACAGTCTTTGCCAGTTATCCGCTCCGGCGGAGCTTTGCGCGCGTTGGCCTGACGTACAGCTATTCGGTGAGCAGCCTGCAGGCTTTCAGCGAGGCCTCCCAGAATTATTTTGAGGCGTTGAGCTTCCGGGGCATCGCGGGGCCAAATGCGTTGAGCGGCATCACGCAGAGCCAGATCATGCCCACTTATCTCTACAACACGATGAACCATCCCTACGACCCCACGCGCGGGAAGTACATCTACGCCGCCATCGGGTTTTCCGGCAGCGTGCTGGGCGGGAACGTAAACAGCATCCGGCCGGTTGTGGAGGCCAAATACTTTCGCCCCATAGCGAAGAAGAGGGCCGAAAGGCCGCACGTGCTCGCGCTGCGTTTCCTGGGCTCGATGATCACCGGTTTCGGAGGTCGCGTGCCGCCGCCGTATTCTCGATTCTACGTGGGTGGCGAGGAGGACATCCGCGGTTTCTACATTCGGAGTATTAGCCCGATCTCGTTCTATCCAACCATCGCTCAAGTCTGCAACAAGGACGCGACCGGGACACCCATCCCGGCGCTGAATGCCGATGGGACCGTGATCGCAGGTGTTTGCGGCTCTTATACCCGCTACCCGGTCAACACCGTCATCTATCCGGGCGGCGACACCGAGCTCGTCGCCAACGCCGAGTACCGCATCCCGATTGCCGGGCCGGTCACCCTGTCTTATTTTGTGGACGTGGGTACTGCCTTCGCGTGGCGCAATAGCCAACTAAAAGTCCAACAGAGTGCGCTCGAGAGCATCCGCCAGCAATTCCCCTGGTTCCCGCTTCCGACTGAGCTGAAGCCGATCGGACTCACCAATTTCCGCCCGCGGGGCTCCACCGGTCTCGAAGTCCAAGTAGTGCTGCCGATCGTCAACGCCCCGTTCCGGGTCTTCTGGGGTTACAATTTCCTGCGGGTGAACGACACGGTGATTCCTCCGCAGGATTATCCCCCGGAGTCGCTCTTCCCGAACCACGCCACTTACGAGGACGCCATTCGGCTGGGATTCAGCGGCTTCCGCCTGGCCGACCGCCGGTCGCGCGTGGGATTCACCGTGGCGCGCACCTTCTAACCCGGCGGGCTTTGTTGTAGAATGCTCGAATTTGAATCCGCATTCCCAATGTATTGAAGGAGCTTGAATGAAAAATCGAGTTGCCACTTTCATTGTGACCCTTGGCCTGATCCTCTGGCCTGTCCTCGCCTGGGGGCAGGGGGGAGGCAAGGTCGGGGTCATCAACCTGCAGGAAGCGATCGCCAATACCCAGGAGGGTAAAAAGGCCTTCACGGATATTCAGAAGAAGTACCAGCCTCGCCAGCAGGATCTCCAGCGGCAGCAGCAGGATATCCAGGCCCTGCAGGACCAACTGCAGAAGCAGGCGGCAACGCTCAGTGAGGAGGAGCGGGTGCGCCTGAGCCGGGAGCTGGAAGATAAGCAAAAGCTCTTCAAGCGCGCGACGGAGGATGCCACGGCGGAATACCAGGCCGACAACCAGGACGCCCTGCGGCGCTTGGGCCAGAAGATGGTTCGGATCCTCAACGATTACGCGCAGCAGAACGGCTATGCGCTGATTCTGGAAGAGGCGCAGGTCCAGCCTTATTTCGTAACGCGGGATGTTGAGCTGACCGAGGAAATCGCCAAGCGGTACGACGCCGCGAATCCGGTCGAGGGCGCCTCGACCTCCGGAGCGGCGGCCGCCCCCGCCCCGACGCCCAGTACCCCCCGGCCCGCAGCCACACCGCCTGCTGCGAAGCCTCCTGCCCCGGCTGCAACTAAGCCGGCGGAAAACAGACCGAAGCCCTAATTCGGGAGATTCCGCTGCATCGAGGGACGGCCACCCAGCGGCCTCGAGCCGTGGGGTGGGCTTTCTCTCTTTGGAGGAATGCTGTTTCGGGCGAGCCTTTCAGGGCCGCTCCTTCGGCTCAGGGTGGATGCTGATTTTGGAGATCTGCGGAAAGGCCTTGCGGAACTTGAATCCCAGATCCTCCGTGATGTCGTGGACGCGGGCGACGGAGAGGCTCGCATCCACCGTGCAATGCATGCGGACCACGACGGCGCCCCCCACGCGATAGACCTGGACGGAATGGCAGTCGAGTACCCCCGGCGTCTCGCGCGCAATCTCGGAGAGTTGCCGCTCCATCTCGGAATCCACGCCGCGCGCTTCGGTGTCACTCTCGACGTCCTGCACGAGAGGCTCGATGTGGACATTCACCTCGTTGACTTCCGCCACCTCGCGCTGGATCTCTCCCTCGAGGCGGGTCGCCTGATCGTGGGCCTCCTCGAGGGTGAGGCCCGGGTCGACTTCCAGATCCAGGTTGACGCTCACCCGTCCGGCGACTCCGTAAGCCGTCACATCGTGCACCAGGAAATTCCCGCGGTGCGCGATGGCGCGGACGCGTTGGACCAGGTTTTCGGCCGTAGGCTCGCGCGGCGCGGCGTGCACCACCACGTCCGCGCTGGGGAAATGTTCGTGGATTTTCGCCTCCACCACGTCCACCACCGACTGCGCGTGCTCGAACGGAATGTTGCTCTCGAGCGTTAACCGCAAATCGACAAACAGGCGATTGCCGCTCTGGCGCACCCGGATGCGCTCGTGGTTGAGCACCCCCGGGACGCTCGCCACGGCCTCGGCGATGCGCGCGGAGGTGCCGGCCGGCGCCGCGTCCACTAGCGCGTCCACGGTCTTCCTCCCCAACCGCAGCGAAATGTAAACCACGATCCCCGCGACGATCAGGGCAGACACGGGGTCTGCGTGCCGCAGCCAGGGAATGCCCCGGCGCTCGGCAACTGACACCAGCACCAGTCCCAGGATGACCACGCTCGAGCTGTACACATCGGTCGAGAAGTGCAGCGCGTCGGCTTCCAGAGCCTGGCTTTGGTATTTGCGTGCCACACGGGAGAGCGCCCGCGATCGAAACAGGTCGATGGTGATCGAGATGAGCATCACGCCGAAGGCCCAAACCGACGGATCGACGTGGACGCTGCGGAAGAACAAACGGCGAGCTGCCTCAATCACGATCCAGGCGCAGGTGACGAGCAGAAGCGCCGTCTCGAGGAAGGCGGAGAGGTGTTCGATCTTGCCGTGGCCGAAGGGGTGATCGGTGTCCGCAGGTTTATCCGAAACGCGCACCGAGAGATAGGTGACGACAGCGGCGACAAGATCCAGGGCCGAGTGGGCGGCCTCGGAAAGAATCCCCAGACTGCCCGTCGTTACTCCGACCACAATCTTCAGCGTGGTCAGAACGCAGGCCGCAAGGACCGAACTGAGGGCGACCGACTGCTTCTCCTGCGTCGGAATGTTGGCGGCGGTAGCTTGCAGACTGGGCATGGCAATCCATTATAGTGCACGCGGAGCGGCCCGCCACTCGCCCAAGATGAGGCCCCAGCCATCCAAGTCGATTTCACCTCGAGTCTGAGCGCGCCGCACCCACTCCTCATCGGCAATCCGTCCGTATTCGTTCAACTCCATGACGCCGTCAATGATCTTTCCGAACTGTCCCTTCATTTCGTGCATATCGTTACGAAGTATTCTCCGGATTGTGAGTAATCGTGTCCCCTGAGTCTGACCGATCCCCGGTGGTGTGAATCCGCCTCGTACATGCAACCATCCAGGGGCGCAAGGGCTTGCGCCGCTACGACTCGATGGCCAGCTCCGCCAGCGTCCTTTCCAGTTCGCTCTGAGCGTGGCGGTTGCGCTGGCGCCGGGTGACCTCAACGCCCCGGGTGAATACCTCCCTCGCCTCCTCCCGGCGGGCCTGGTTCAGTAGGAACATTCCCGCCTGATAATACGTGGCCGAATACTGCGGATGGTTTTTCAGGAGGTAGTCGAAATGCTCCCAGGCGCGGCCGGGCTGGTCCGACTTCGCGAGTTCCAGCGCCAGCGCATATCTCGCGAAGGTATCCTCGGGGTTTGCGGCCAGCATTTCTTGCAGGAACTCGGCGCGGCTAGTTACCATCGGGACGGTCCGGAGGAGCCTCCGGGCAACGGCCGGCGCCGGAGGACACCCTGCAGGGGATTGGTTGACGACGGGCTTCGCCGAATCGT
>Ga0315280_10006976_pt1 | contig 15388 bp, 5 predicted proteins | sample YL17G06_40_MG_FD_203697 | JGI IMG/M metagenome (GOLD analysis project Ga0315280, IMG submission 203697) | Sediment microbial communities from Yellowstone Lake, YNP, Wyoming, USA - YL17G06_40 | ecosystem: Environmental > Aquatic > Freshwater > Lake > Sediment | place: USA: Wyoming | collected... | reverse complement strand
CTCGGCCGGCCGGCATACTTCACCCAGAACGGAACGGGATACTTTGCGATTCATTGGGACCCGACGACGCACCTGGTTCCGGTCAAGGACGGCAGGGCAGAAACGCCCATCGAGGTCAACCACGGGTACAACTCGCTTGTCGAGTATGACGGCCGGATGTTCGGCCTGGGGTCGCTCGACAAGACAGTCTGGCAAGGCTCGCCTTATGTGGTCGGCAGACTCGGCGATTACGCGGCCAGCAAGTTGGTCGGCGCGCGAGAAGGGGACGACAGCTTCACCTTTACCGCTGGCGCGTTGTATCACGACGCCGTGATAGGTTTGGCCGGAGTCCAGCCCACAAAGTTCCGGTACCCGGCCTCGGATAGTCTCCGCCTGACCTTCAACGGCCTCGGCGGCAACGATGAGATCAGGACCACCTTGTACGACGCGCCCGCAGGAGTCTACGTGACAATCTACGGCGGTGCGGGCAATGACACGCTCAAGATTACCGGTGGGCCGGGCGCCGACGAGTCGAACATTTACCGCTACGGGGTCGTACACACGGGTCCGGGCTATACGGTGTACTCGCCGTACAACACCGGCAGCGTAGAGAACATCATCGTCGACGGCGGCGGGGGGAAGTACGAGAAGGCCACGCTCCACGCCGGCCCAGGCTCAGGCGACAAGTTCACCGCCTTGTCCTATGCCAGGACCGGCTCGATGGTCGGCACCGGGACCGGCAACGTCTACAACAACTCGGTCAAGAACTTCGACCTGATTTACGGGCTAGCCAACGGCGGCGGGACGGGCGCAACGGCCGACCTGACCGACTCCTACGGCAACGACTACTTCGTGTCCAAGCCGGAAGGCGACGCGGGGTACAGCATTATGCGGCCCCTCGGTGGAGACAGCAGGCCCTGCGCCTACCTGTTTGCCGGGGTGGGCTTCTCGACCATCTACGGGCGTTCGACGAGGGGCGGCACCGACGAGGCCGTGCTCAACGGCTCCAGCGGCGACGACACGGTGCTCTTGCAGCCGCAATTTCGGCGCGCCTTCTTGATGAAGGCGGGCGGCGGGCAAACCACCTACGCCGTGGACTTCAAGAAGGTCACCACCTACCCCTTGGACGGCGCCAATGACCAGGCGTACCTGCAAGGCACCACGCTCGACGACGTGTTCACCACCGCCACGGCGGGTATGGCGCAGATGTCGGGGATCATCCCTGCGGTGGGCGTGCCCTACTTGAACATCGCCGCGGACGGCATGGGCGGCCAGCGGTGGGACAAGGTCTACGCCCAGGTCAACGTCGCCGGCGCGACCGGCGGCGTCGACAAGGCGTATCTGAACGGCACGACGGGCGACGACACGCTGACCGTCGTCGGCAAGCCGCACGCGACCGTGTTGGGCGTCGTGGCGGGGAACGCCCAGTTGACGGGGACCGGGTACTGGATCCTGGCGCAGGCGTTCCAGCAGGTCTACGCCGACATGAAGACCGGCAACAAGGACGTCGCCAACCTGTACGACTCCAGCGGCCCCGGAACCGACACCTTCTTCGGCCACCTGCACGACGCGGTGCTGAGCGACGGCACGCTCGATCTGGCCAACGGCAACCTGCTTACCGCCGCCAGCTACTACTTCCGGGTCACCGGCTTGGACAACGCCGCGCTCGATCCCTTAAAGGACACCGTACACCTCTACGGCTCGCTCATCCCGCCGAGCGGTCCCAACAACAAGCACATCATCAATCCGCTGGACTACGTGCTGGCGGTGAGCGGTCCGTGGAGCGACAATTAGTCGGGCCGCTCCCGAGCGGTTCCGAGGCGTTTTCCGGCACGCGTGCCAGGGCGGGGGCGGGTTCGTGCGCTCAGCCGTTGCGACATCGTTCTCAGTGAGTTCGCTGCGTCCGCGAAACGAATCGGCGCGGCGCGAGGTCTCCCCCAAAGCTGGGGTTGCCGGCGCTTCCGGCCCCAACTATCGTCAACATGAGGGTGGCCGGCGCGGGTCCGATAGGTTCGACCCGCACAGGCCGTGGCCGACAGACCATCGTGACGCACATAGACAGGCCAGTTACGGGGGAGGAACCATCATGAGCGATGATTCGTATTTCTCGCCAGGAGTCTTGCTGGCAGGCCGCGAGCGAGGCCGGCTCCTTCTGTGCTTGGCCGTCGCCGCGGCATTGCACTTGGCTGGCGGTTCGTTGTCCAGCGGCGCGATCGAAAAACCTCCGCTTGCGACGCTGGCCCCTGAGTTCATCGCGCCGCCGGCGGGTGGGAAGCTCCCCTCGGAGATTGAGGAGCTTCAGCAGGCGGCGGAGCACTTCCAGAAGCAGGACTACCAGCGCTCGTGGGACCTCTTGGTCGCGGCACGCAAGAAGTATCCCTATCTGCCGCCGCCGAGGCTCATGCTCGCGCGGTTCTTCTTGGTGCACGACCTGTTGCCGCCGGCCCGTGTTGCGCTGGAGCAGGCCGCCGTCGAGGACCCACAGTCTCCCGGCGTTTACCTCACGCTGGCGGAAATGGCCCTGGCGGAGCGGCGCGTGACCGACGCCCTGGTCCACTTCGAAAAGGCCGCCCACCTGGTGGAGAGCGGCAAGTGGCCGGATAGTCAGCGCATCGGGTTTTCTGTCCAAGTGCAATCTGGCTTGGCCTCGGTGGCTGAGGCCCGGCAAGACTGGCGATCGGCCGCGCGGTACCTTGCGACTGTGCTCCAGGTGCAGCCCGCCAACGGCCGCGCCCGCTATCGTCTGGCCCGCGCCCTGTTTGCCCAGGGAGACCTGGCGGGCGCGCAGGCCCATTTGGAGAAGGCGACCAAGGACGATCCGTCGCTGGAGCCCGTCCCGGTGGCTATGGCGTGGTTCCATGCCCACCAGGGCGCCTCCCAGAAGGCGCGGGAGTGGATCGATCGCGCGGTGGCCGATGCCCCCGAGGACGCCCGCACGCGGATCGGCGCGGCCACGTGGTTCTTGTACCATCGCGAGCCGGAAAAGGCGAAGCCCCATGCCGTCGCGGCGGAGCGCCTCGATCCGAAGTCGAAGCAGGCGAGTTTGATCTTCGCCGTTGTCGCCCGACACCTCCGCGACTACACGGCGGCCGAGTCCCGCTTAGAGGCGCTCCATCGCGCGGAGCCGGGCGACCTGGACGTCGCCAACCAACTCGCCCTGGTCCTGGCCGACCAGGCCGACGAGGCAAAGCGTCGCCGGGCCCTGGACCTGGCCGAGAGCGCCGCCAAATCGCACCCCACCTCCGGCGAGGCATTGGCCACTCTGGGTTGGGTCTCCTACCGTCTGGGCCGCTTGGCCGATGCCGAGCAGGCTTTACGGACGGCACAGGCTTCGGGCGGCACGCGCCCGGACACAGGCTACTACCTCGCGCGCGTGCTCGCCGAGCGCGGTCGGACTGCGGAGGCCGGCAAGTTGCTGAAGCAGGCGCTCGACACCCCAGGCACATTTGTCTTCCACGCCGATGCCAAGCGATTGCTCGAAGAGTGGGGCAAGTCTGCTCCGCAGTAGCCCGTGACCCTCGGTTGACAACGGCGCGCCCGGAATGGCCCATGGCGCCGCTTTTTTGCCAACTGATCCTGGCTAAACCGCATCTCCAGGACGTTTGGGAAACCTGGAGAAGATATGTTCAATCGCGTTTTCAGGAAATCCGGGAAATCTACGCAGATAGGCTGTCAGGAACCTGCCTTGGGCGGCCTATAGGGGATGATGGGAAGGCGCTTTGTCAATCTACACATCTTGGGAGGACCTTTATGAACGTATCAAGAGTGACGGTGGCCGTCCTGCTGGTGCTGTTCCTGCCAGCGACGCTCTTTGCCGCCACCGAGGCACAGAAACAGGCGGCCATCGACAACGGGCTGGCTTTCCTGGCCAGTCAGCAGCAACCGTGGGGCGGCTGGGCTGCCACCGCGTATCCAGTCGCTGATACCGGCGCGATTGTGTTAGCCTTTGAGGAAAAGGGCTACCTACCTGGTCCGGCGGGGTACAATGACGTTGTAAGGAGAGGGGTACAGTACATCCTAAGCCAGGGGTCCATGACGGGCACTGGAGTCAGCTTCGGCGGAGGCGGAGAGGAGAGCTATGTGGTCGGCTTCGCCGTGCCTGCCATCGCTAAGTCGGGCTACGCTCCGGGTGCGACGTATACTGGGCCCGGCGCACTCAACGGAATGACTTATGGGGCAATCGTCCAAAGCGCGGTGGACCGCATTGTTGCGGGTCAGAACACCCCAGGGGCTCATTGGCAGCCTGGTGGTGGCTGGGGTTATGATCTCTGGCAGAACAATTACCGTGCCGACAACTCGACCAGCCAGTGGCCGGCAACCGCCTTGCTCTATGCCCCACTAATGGGCGCATCCGTGCCGCAATCGACCAAGGACAACCTCAAGCCCTGGATCAACTGGATTCAGGACTACCCCGGCAGCGGCGCTAGCGCTTATGATTATCCTGGGTCCTACCTGAACGAGTCCAAAACTGGTGGGCTGCTCATCGAGATGACGCTCGCCGGTGGATACGGTCTGGCAAATGCGAAGGAGCTGGCGGCACTCGCTTACCTCAATGCGAATTGGAAGAACACCCCATCGGGCACGTGGTGGGGCAACTTCGGCCATCCGTATGCCATGTGGTCCATCTACAAGGGATTGGAGTTGACCATCGGACTCGATGACACCACCCACATCACCAACTTGCACCCCCCCGGGCCGATGGATCCCGGTGACACGTGGAACTGGTGGGAGGACTACTGCGACTACCTGGTCAACACGCAAAGTGGTGCCGGGTATTGGGGTGGCTACGACTATTGGCCTTGGACGCTAGCCACAGCTTGGGATATCAACATCCTGAACGCGGTCCACATTCCGGGCGGTGTGCCCGAGCCCTCCACGTTTGTCATCTGGGGGAGCCTTGTGGGTATTGGCGCGGGCGCGCGGTGGCTGCGACGCAGGAAACTCGCCTAGCCGTTGGTTCATCTTCCTTACCGCTTCCAGCGAAGGCGGCGGACGATTTTGCGACTCATCCGCGACAGGACCCGTTCCGCGGGTGAGAACCGTTTACGCGAGCGGGTTGTCGCCGGCGCGGCAACCCGCTCTTTTCTCTTTTCTTCCTGTGCTTCGTTACGACGCTCCGCGTCGTAACGCACGCCCCGACGAACCGCGTCCTTATCTCAGCATAGACATCCCGCTATCGGCCGGACGCGGGAGTGTACGGATCATGCCTCCGGCGGCCGGAACGCCGAGGGGGACGTGATCGGCGAGATTGCCCGGACCAAGGCCCTGCCGCGGGGCGCGGCAGCGGCATTGCGCCGCTCGATTCGGTCGGCGATTGGGGCTTGCCAACTCCCGTGGGATACGGCCTGTGTTCCGGTGGCACAGCCGCCATCGGCTGTGCTACCGTTTGCCCCGGCGCCTGCAAGCATGGTACAATACCCGTTGACATTCGCCCCGGGGGAACAACCACAAGAAACCGCGCACCGAGGACTCGGTACCCAGTGTGGTCGGTTTCGGGTTGCTTCCGCAGGCGGGGATCCGCCGTTTTCCCACAAAATGCTGGAATTTCCCGTGAACTTTTCCGCTCCTTACTGTGTCTAGAGGCACAAAGGGGCGATCGGTATCGTTTTGTTCTCTCCAACCGCGCCACAAAGCGCAGAGGTTTCCCATGGATCGGCACATCCACGTCATTAGCGGCCGGAAATCCCACGTCCTGGTTCAAGGGCAGGGTCGGGTCGTCGAGACCGGATTGGCCTTGAATCGCGGAAGCCTGCGCCGGGCCGTGCGGTTTCTTTGCACGCCCCCCTCGACAAAGGGGAGGTGGCCCATGCGCCCGTATGCCGCGAGTAATCGCCCAGGCAGACGGCGCTGTGGCGGCGGTTCATGAGGCGTTCTGGGTAATCCACAACACCTCGTGACAGTCGCTGTGGGACGACTTTCAAAGTCGTCCTACTGATCCGCGGGCCACCGGTCGAACGGGCGTTTCCCGGCGTCGAGCGAGCCTTGCCGCACATCCCCCGTGATTGCCAAGCATCGCTTCCCCGTCGGGCCCCAAGGAGGGCAGACATGCCTGTCCTCCTGGTGAAGGAGAGAACCAATGACGCTCACCACGCAATCGGCCATCTTCGGCAAGGAGCAGCTCATCGCCCTGGTTCAGGCTGCGCAGCAAGGGGACCGCGAGGCGCTGGCGCCCCTGTTCGAGCGCTTCCGCCGGGTGGTCTACGCTACGGCCATGCGCTCGCTGCGCAACCACGCGGAGGCCCAGGAGTTGTGCCAGGAAGTCTTCTGCCAGGCGATGCGGAAGATCGGCCAGTTGCGCAACCCGGTCTGCTTCGGCGGATGGCTGCGGTCGATTACGCGGCGCATGGCAATCAATCGCGCCGTGCGTCGGGCGCCGGAGGTCTGCGCCGAGGCCGGACGGTCCGCGCCCGGCCTGGTCGAGCGCGAGACCCCCTTGGGCGAGGTCCTCGCCCGGGAGCGGGCCAGCCAACTCCACAAGGGGCTGAGCCGGCTCGGCGATCTGGACCGGGCCACCTTGGTGGCGTTCTACTTCCGGGGCCAGTCGCTGGTGGAGATGAGCCACCAGTTCCGCTCTCCGGTGGGGACGATCAAGCGTCGCTTGCACGTCGCCCGAAAGCGGCTGGCCCGGGAGCTGGAGACGCTGGCTCCGGCCTGAGAAGGGCTGATATGGGGAAACAAAGACTCCCGAAGTCTTACGGACTTCGGGAGTCTGATTCTCCAAGCTGAAAGCTGACAGCTATCACGGCGTCGGCTGCGTGCCGAGCACGGCTTGCTCTTCCTCTTCCTGGATGATGATTCGCGGCGTGACCATCATCATCAGGCTTTGGGTTTCCCGGCCGATGCCGACGTTCTTGAAGAGCCGGTTCAGATAGGGAATCTTGTCGAGGATCGGCACGCCGGCTTCCTTGCGTCCTTCGGTGAGCCGCTTGATGCCGCCCATGAGCACCGTGCCGCCGTCGGGGACGCTGACGGTGGTGGTCACGGTCACGAACGAGAAGGTCGGCAACTGCACGGTCGTGCCTTCCGTGTGGATTTGCTGTTGATTGTTCTTCTTCGTGGCGTCGTTCGGCTTGTCCTGGACGCCTTGGGTGGACGTGTCGTTCACCGTGGTCGTCGAGCCCTGGAAGGTGAACGTATCCACCTTGCCGATGTGGCTGAAGAACGGCACCAGCGTCAGTCGCACGAAGCGGCGGTCCGCGGAGACCACCGCCTGGACCGTCAGGAAGGTCCCCTCGGAAAGGACGACGATCACCGGTTGCTGGGCGGCGGCAAAATCGCCCACGTAGGGGATCACGCTCACGACGAACGGGCTCTGCGACGTGTCGGAGACGTACGCCTGCTGGCCGTTGAACAGCGTGACCTTGGGGGCCTGAAGCACGTTGGTCCGCTGGTCGGTCTGGGCGGCATTGATAAAGAAGAAGGCCTCGATGTCGCTGAGGATGGCGAATCCCATCTGCAGCCCGGCCGTGGGGTCGAAGTTGCTGACCGGCGGGGTCGCCAAGCCGAAGCTGTTTTGCTGGAAGGGGATGTCGAGGTCGCCGGTGAATTGCCCCAGGGCGCCGTTCCAGCCCACGGTGACGCTGGACTCGCGTCCGAACTCCTTGAAGATCCCTTGTCGAACGTCGCGTGCGGGCTCCACGCCGGGATTGCCGGGGGTGCCGGGAGTGGTCAAGTTGCCGAAGCTCATGCCCAAATGATTGATGTTGTCGTTGAGCTTCGCGTCGAAGTCGACGCCGATCCGCTCCCAGAACGAGTCGCTGAGGGTGATGAACCGCACTTCGATGGTGACCTGGAGGTCCTGCATGCGCCGCAACTGCTCCAAGAGATCGACGATTTGCTCGTGGACCTCCTGGGTGTTGCTGATCACCAGGCTCAGGTTGATGTCGAAGGGGGCGATCGAGCCGTTCCCGGCCCCGGTCTCGCTCCACGTGTCGGGCTGGATCGTGTTCTCGATCAGGTCGATCAGGGTGTCGAAATCGGCCATCGCCGCACCGCCGAGGTTGCCCGGCCCGTTGGAGATCGGCAAGGTGCTGGGCGCGCCGCCGCGGCTGCCGCCGGACAATTGGGCCATGACCGTCGGATCGATCATGCCGCTGGCCGGACGGCCCTCGCGGCTGGCGACGACGGCCAGCGGTGTGGCGTTGCTGCTGGCAAAGGGGCTCGCCGTGCCGTAGTTCACGTTGGCCATCGCGCCCCGGTAGGCCCCGTCCAGCCCCAGCCCGCCGTGAGGCACGAAATTCGGGATCGGAATCACCAAGTCAGCGACGTTATAGACCACCTGGTACACCTCGCCCTTGCGGGCCTGCTCGCTGGTGATCTTGAGGACCTCGTCCTTGATCACGTAGGTCAGGCGGCGGGGCCCGAGGATCAGGTTCAGCGCGCTTTCGAGCTTGATTTCCTGGCGGAGGTCGATGTTGATCGGGGTGTCCGTGGAGACGCCCTCTTCGGCCAGGCCTTGCGGATCGAGGTAGACGTTGATCCCCGCCAGTTGAGCCAAGGAGTCGACCACCTTGCTCAAGGGGGCGTTCTCGAACTGCAGCGAAACCGGCGTCTTCAGCTTGTTGCGGATCTCGATCTCCCGCTCCGAGAGTCGCCGGCCCTGCTCTTTGCCGTACCTGGAGCGCCGGCCGCTCAGCTCCCGCCATTTCTTGGCCTCGGGGAACACGTAAGGATTCCCGTCGTCGATGGGGATGGAGGCCTCGTCCACTCGGCCCAACTGGGCCAAGAATCCGTCCTCCTTCTTCTCCTTGATGGCCATCTGGTTCTCATACTGGCGCCGGATCTTGGCTTCCGTCACGATCTGCAAGGCCACGGGGTTCTCGGGGGCGAGCTCCAGGGCCTGCTTGGCGACCACCTCGGCCTCGGCAAAGCGCCGGTCGTGCAGCAGGCTGTTGTACTCGTCCACCTTCCGAGCGAACTTGGTCTCCCGGTCCACCAGGGCCTGACGCTCGCGATCGAGATCCTGCCGCACCCGCCGGTTGTTCTCGTCCATTTCAATCCGCGGACGGTTCTCGGAGATGTATCGCCGCACCTCCACGAGGTCGCGGTCGATCTGCCGCACCAATTGCTCGCGGGCCGCGTTATCCAAGCCCGCGGATTCGACCTTCGTCCGGATTTGCTCCAACGTGGCCATCGCGGCCTTGGGGTCGAGCTCCCGCTGGCGAAGCGACATGCTCTTCGCGTGCGCGACCTCGGCCGCCATCTGCCGGGCCAGCAACTGCTGCTTCACGGCCACTTCGTCCACCGCGGACGGTGGCCCGGCCGGCTGGCGGGCCGCAGCGGCCGCCGCCGCCTGGAGCGACTGCAAGTGGTCCTGCAATCGCCGTGCCGTCTCCGGATCCAGGTCGCCCACGTACTGATATGCCTGGCGGAACAACTGCAGGGCCGCCCGAGTGTCGTGCGCCTTCAGTGCCGCTTCCCCCTGCTGGTACAGGGCCATCCCCGGACCGGCCTGTTCTCTCACGCCGGGAGAAGACACGGCGCCGGGGCCGCTCGGCCCGGGCTCCTGGTTCTGGGCCCAAATGTTCCGCGTCCGGTCACTGGTAGGATCGTAGACCGCGCGCTCGGCGCGCCGGTCAAATCCGTTGCCGGTCGCCGGCGTGACCATCTCGGCCCCGGCCGGCACCACGGCCCCGACCCGCTCTTGCCGCCGGATCGCCGCAACGTGCTGCAGTAGGTTCTCCGGCTTCGTTTCGTACGGGCTGAACTGGACCCGGAGCCTCTGCGCCTCGCTGGCCAGCCGCTCGGCCTCATCCAGGTCTCGCCAGCGGAGCAGTCCGTCGGCTTGATCCATCAGCAACCGGGCTTCGTCCCGGCGCCACGACTCGGTCGCGCCCTGGTCGGCCTTCCGGGCTTTCACCTCGGCGTAGCGCCCGATCAGGGCATCCACTCGGTCCGGGGTGTCGTCCGTGGGGCTATACTGAACGTTCTGAGCCCTGGCCTGCTGGACGAACTCCCGCGCCCGCCGCACGTCGCCCAAGGCCAAAGCGCGCCGGGCTTCCAAGAGGAGGCCGCCGGGGCCGCGTTGAGCGCCGGCCCGACCGGACGTTCCCGAGACGGAAGGAGAAAGCCTCGGCACGGCCGGACGCGCGTCCGGCGGCACGGGCAGCGGTCCGGTGGGTTCCAGCGGCGGAAGCGGCACGACCGCCCTGGAGCCGGCCAGTCCAGCAGGCCCCGGCGTCTCTTCCAGTGACCCGCCCGCGCGGCGGATGTCCCCGGCGACCTTCTCGGGGGAGTCCTCGCCCGGAGCAAAGGTCGCCGGGTACTTCATGGCCTCGCGGTACCAGTACCCGGCCGCCAGGGCGTTCCCCTGGTCAAGCTCTCGACGGGCCTTGAAGATGCACAACTTGGCCTGGGTCTTGGGGTCGGCCAGAGGAGAGGCAACCCGCGACAAATCGCCGTCCCGTCCGGCAAACGGATCCACCGGGGTCCGATCGAGCCCGCCCGCCGACCGGGAAGCCCCGATCCCGCCGGGACGACCGGCAAGCCTCCCGGTGGCCTGCAGTTTGCGGTCCAGTTCGCGGCGGAGCTTCTTCGGGGTGTCACCAAAAGACATCGGGCTGTACGGTGCGTCCAGCGCCTCAGCTTGCGAAATCAAACGGTCCGCGGTCTCCAGGTCGTTCTCCGTCATCGCTTGGCGGGCGCGCCGAAGAAGGTCGTCGGCCTGCTGACGCTTATCGTCGAAACGAAATCCGCCGGGCCGGGCCGCGCTTCCTATATCGAATGCCGCGTTCGGATCGCTGGTTACCGGCTCCGCCGAGGCCCGCGCCAGCGATACAGCCAGGGCTATTGCGATCAGGCCGGGGAGCATTCTTGCGGTCGTTTTCAACACACGATTCTCCTTTCGAGACTCGCAGAGTTCCCTTTGCGGTTTGGACGGGTTCAAGTCGGGTGGTTCCGCGTTTCTTGCCGCAGGGGCAGGCATTCTCAACGAAAGGGGACGTCTCGATCGAAGGATGCCACCCATGCCCCAGCGGCCGACGATCCGCCCACGGAACACCGGCGACGATAGGCTCTTCGCATTCGGTTCCAGGGATTTGCTAGAAGAGAGCGGGATAAATACTCGCGGGGAAAAAACCGGTCAAGGGCAGTTCTTGTCGATTTCCCTCCCGGAGCGGTTTCTCCGGCCATCCGACGATGGCCGTTCGTCCCGCCAATCCGCAGTTGCGACAAACTGCGCAAGCTGGGGAGGCAATCTGAAGAGATGCCCGGTAGGTGTGCCACTGCTCCGCCGGAAGCAGTGCGCCGGCAGACTTCCGAAGTCTCCAAGACTTCGGAAGTCTCATCCCTTGCTCACCTTGCCCGGCGGCAGGCCGCCGCACACCGACGAAAAAACCCCGCGATGCGCGGGCACCGCGGGGCCGCCGTTTCCACCAGAGCAGGTCGCTGCCGACCCGCGCGACGGGCATTTCGCCCTTCAGTCGCCTCGGCTCCTCCGGGTCCGGTTGCTGTCGTACATGTCCGGCACGCTGGGGTACCCCCCGCTGCCGCCTTTCGTCGGATAGCCGTAGCCCTTTCCTCCAGCCCCTGGCGGCGGTGTATAGCCGCCGGGCGGATAAGGAGAAGAGGATGGGGCAGCCGACTTCCCTCCGCCCTTCCCGCCCTGATAACCCGGGGGCATCGGATAGCCGGGAGGCATCGGATACCCGCCAGGACCTGTCTTGGCTTTCCCCTTCTGTTTGCCCGTCTGCGGCCCTCCCAAGTCCGAAGACGAATAGGGGGTCCCCGCGCCAAGGAGCGGCTCCGGCGCGATGAAGCGGGAGCATTCGGTCAGGTCATCCAGCTCACTGCGGACGACCAGGTTCCCGGCGCGGTCTGCCAAGAGAATGCTCCGCGGCTCGAGCAGGTCCTTGCCGTCGGGCTCCCGCTTCCCCGGCAGAACGCCCCCGCCCGACAGGTCCAAGAGGATGGTCTCGGTGAGGTAGTCCACTTTGACCGGCGGTCCCATGAGCCTTGCGTCGGGGCCCGTGATTAGGTTGCGTCCGCCGCCCCCGGGTCCGGGCAGCGGATACCGGCGGCGCGGGTCGTCCCCGGACACCGCCTCCTCCTTGAACTCGACGCCCCGGTAGTTCAGCAACTGGCCCCGCTCCGCGGAGAATTCGTGATACGCCTCCATGCCGTCCTTCTCGTCGAAGTGTACCAGCAGCAACTCGGCGGTCCCGCCGCTGCGGCCCTTCGCCGGCGCCAACAGCACCCGCGAATCCAGCGGCACCGCGACGATCGAGGTCGGCGCGCTCCAGACGGCGTCCAGGTGCGGTCTGACCGCCAGTTGCTCCGATTCCACAAACTGCGGAGGAAATCCATAGTTGGGATTCACCAGCCAGAGCTTCACCCGGTACCGGTAGTACTTTCCTTTCTCGACCGTGAAATCGAAGAACCGGAACATCAAGACCTTCGGCATCTCCTCGCCCGTCATGGCACCGGACATTTCGCCGCCATAGGCCCCGCCGCTCCGCATTGGCCCATAGTCCCCGCCAATTGCCGGAGAGCCTCCGCGCGGCCCCGGGTAGCCCCCGCCGCCATAAGGGCTGCCGTACGGCCCCGCCTTCCCGTAGCCGCCACCGTATCCTTTCGCGAAGGGAGACACTCCGGGCCGCAGGCTTGAGCCTGCCGTGGGCCGCACCCCCTCGTCGCCGCCCATGGGACCGCCCATCCGACCCATGCCTGGAGCGCTAGGCAACTCGGGCTCATCCGCCTCCTGGATCGCCGCAGGGCCGGCCGGACGCTTCGACGGTGCCGCCTTGTCGTCCTTATTTCCGGCGCCCGTGCCCGGCTCCGACTTCTCGTCTGCCGTGGCGCCCGGGCGACCCCGCGGACCCCGCGCACCATAGGGCCCCGCGATCGTCTCTGAAGGGTCCAAGAGCGGGATATCGGGATGATAGACTTCCGGGCCCCAGGAGCGGTTCGCCAGGGGGCCGAGTGGGAAGACGAACTGCAGCGGGCAATTCGCGTCCGTCGGAATCGACAAGTAGTTTCGGTCCACGAGCACGTCGCCCTGGCTCCCTCCCCGCTCTCCGCCCCCGGAGCCGCCTCCCCACGTATAGGTCCGCTCCGCCATCCGCCTCACGTCGATCCGCTGCCAGCTCGACTCGGGGGGAAGGCCCTCGTCCTGAGGGGCCACCTCCGCCCGTTGCACGTAGTAATAGCTGTACGTAGGGAAGTCTGATTGCCGCTCCTGCGGCAGGGTATCCTTGAACGCGTTTTCGTAGGCATCGACCTGGTTCCTGAACGGAATCAGGCCAGTGATCACCACCCAGCGCTCGCCCTGGACCAGGTTCAGGCCCATTTCCGATCTCCGGTCCATCGACGCCCTCATCACGCTGAACGCGCCGTTGCCGGCGGCGGCATGTGGCTTGTCGAGGGCATAGAGAATCGGTTTCGGCCGCTTCCTCGCCGTGGGGATGATGGGCCTGTCCCACATGGTCGAGTGTAGGTAAGGGTCGGCGGATATCTCTTCGCGGAATTTCCCCATAGGCTTCCGCTCCGGCGGATCCGCCTTCGCACTCTGAACGTAGTCTTGCACTTTCTTCGCCTCCCGATCCAAGTCGTCGGGCGTGAAATTGATCGGCCGCTCGCGGGCGATCGCCCGGTACACGAAGAACAGGAAGCAGAGGACCACCAGGCCGAACACCACCTTCTCCACGTGTTCGACCAACGACCGTTGGATCGTGTTGGCGTCGAGCTTCAGTTTGAGTTTCATCGCGTACTCTCCTGCTTGTTCCGTGCCGAAAAGGGTTTCGTGACCAAGCACCCACCGCTTACGTCTTTGTTGGGGCCGCGCTTGGCCCCACAGGGCCAGCCGGCGGAGTCCCCGGACCAGCCGGCGGCGCCACAGGACCAGCCGGCGGCGCCACAGGACCAGCCGGCGGCGCCACAGGACCAGCCGGCGGCGCCACAGGACCAGCCGGCGGCGCCACAGGACCAGCCGGCGGAGTCGCCGGACCAGCCGCAGCCGGTGCCGCCCCCGTCGGCGCTGGACCCGTCGTCCCGGGCGCTGCGGCGGTCGGACCGGGCTGCCCCGCCGCCGTGGCCGTTTCGGTCCCAATGTCCTTCTTGTTCGGCTGATTGAAGATGTAAATGATCCCCTGGATCTCCACCACCATCTCGTCCGTCGAGCTCTCAATCATTTGTGTACCCGGGACGGCGTCCGAAGAGGACCCCGGCGTTGGGCGATAGCCTCCACTGCCCCCCATCCCGGCTCTGGAAGCACCACCGTACCCGCCGTACCCTCCCGACGACGGCATACCCCCCGTGGGGCCCGGGTAGCCCGAGCGCATGCCCTCAGACGACGCAGGGCCGCCGGGGCCGCTTCCTGAACCCGACACGTCCACCTGCCCGCCTTCCTCCGGCCGAATGGCGACGCGCCGGACGACCACCGGCATGCTCGAATTGGCGCAGTTGGCCAGCAACCGCGGAAGCTCCCGCTGGTCGATGCCCAGCCTCATGCACACGGGCATCATCTTGAACTGCTTGAAAGGCGGAGCCACGTAGTAGGGCAACGGCTGCCCGAACTGGTCTACGTATCGGCCGTGTTTCAGGCCCACGGCCACTTGTTCGTCTTCAGAGAGGGGCGCCGTAGGGCCGCCGGCCGCTCCGGGCGTCACGTCGCCGGTCGATCCGGGCATGGTGGTGCTGCCTGGGGGCATCGTCGTGGGCATACCCGTTCGGCCGTACCCTCCCGTCAATCCTGCGCTGGGCATGACCATCGCGCCGCCCATGTCGCCACCGCCCATTGCGCCACCTTTCGGGGCCACTGGGGGCGGGGAGTAGCCGGCCGGCCTCCCGCCCGAACCCGGCGGCATCAAGGCTGGACCTCCGCTCCCCCCGCCATAGCCGCCGTAACCCTTTGCTCCGCCGTACGCCGCCCCGGCCCCTCCTCCCGTCTCCGACCCGTATCCCATGCCCATGCCGTAGCCCCGGAAGACGCGATCCTGGGAGCTGGCCATCTCCACGGCCGCCAACTGGCCGATGGTCAGGGAGTAGATCGTTTTGACCGGCGCGTTGTACTGGCTGGTCGCGTTCTTGTTGGTCTCCTTGATAATCCGCACCAAGGCCTCAAGGACCCAAAGGTCTTCCTGCGCCAAGCGGACCTGGCTGGACGTGGGCCGGCGGTCCCAAGAGAATCGCTGCTCCATCTGTCGTCGATCCGCCTCGTTCCAGTCCACGATCCCCGTAGGCTCATCGATCGTGGTCGGTTTCGCGCTCCCGGCGGCCTGGCCGGGTGCGGTCTTGGCGCCCGGGGCGTTGGGATCCGTCTTGGCGTTCGGGTCGGCATCCGGTTTCTTCTTCTGGAACGTCTTGGGGACCTTCTTGTCGGCAACGCGGTCCTGGTACCATTTCCTCTCCTCCTGCGTCATGCGGACATCCAGCCCCCCCATCTCTTTGAGAAAGAGCGTCGGGATGTGCTTGC
>Ga0315280_10006975_pt1 | contig 15392 bp, 12 predicted proteins | sample YL17G06_40_MG_FD_203697 | JGI IMG/M metagenome (GOLD analysis project Ga0315280, IMG submission 203697) | Sediment microbial communities from Yellowstone Lake, YNP, Wyoming, USA - YL17G06_40 | ecosystem: Environmental > Aquatic > Freshwater > Lake > Sediment | place: USA: Wyoming | collected... | reverse complement strand
CGTACGGGCGCGGAACTTCTTTGCCCGACACCTGGAGCTGGTTTTTGTGGTCCTGGTGGGCGTGATGGTGGTGACGGTCTTCTACTACTTCCCTTACAAGATTGCGTTTCTGAATTTCTTCTATTTGCCCGTGCTGGCTGCGGCCTATTTCATGGGGAGGCGGAAGGCGGTGCTGGGCGCCACGCTCTGCATTCTGCTGATGGTGTTCCTCGCCTATCTGCATCCCGATTGGTTCACGGTGGTGGGCACGCGGCTGAACACCTTGCTGCTGCTGGCGACCTGGGGCGGCTTCCTGATTCTTGCCAGTGCCGGGGTGGGCTCCCTGCAGGAGAGGCTGGCCCTCGGTTTTGAGGAGACGCACCAGTTGCTGGAGGAGTTGAAGCGCAGCCGCGTGGTCCAGGAGATGAAGGAAAAAGTGGAAAAGACCCTGTATTCGACGCTGGATCCGGTGGTGGCGCGGCTGGCGACGGAGGGCAAGCTCCGTTACGAAAAGCGCGAAGTCAGCATCATGTTTACGGACCTCACCAACTTCACCACGTACTCGGACCAGAACCGCCCCGACGTGGTGTTGGAAGACCTCAACCGCTTTCTCGGCCAGATCGAGCCGATCATCGAGCAGTTCCGTGGGCACATTGACAAGTATATGGGCGACGGCGTGATGGTCGAGTTTGGCGCGCCCATCGACTACGAGCGGCACGCCCTGCTGGCCGTGATCGCGGGGCTCAAGATGCAGGAGAAAGTGAAGGCGCTCCAGTTTCCCTGGCGGCTGCGCCTGGGCATCGCCACGGGGAGCGTGATCGTGGGGATGATGGGGGTACGGCGGCAAGCGTATAGTGCAGTGGGCGACCGCGTGAACATCGCCAAACGGCTCGAAGAGATTTGCCAGCCGGACAAGGTCTATATCGACGAACCCACCTACTTGGCGGTTCAGCCCTTTGTGCATGCCACCAAACTCCGCAACGCGGGTTACAGCCGCCAGCAGGATATCGAGCAGTTGGAACGCCTGCGGTGTCAGGAGGACCGGTTGGGCCGCGAGGGCGAAAGTCCGGAACTGCTGTTCGAGATGGGCCAGACGCATTTTGCCTTGCGGGATGCGACGTCCGCCATTCGCTGTTATGAACGCGCCCTGACCCTGGACCCCAACGCGACGGCGATCAAGCTGGCCTATGCAGACGCCAGCATCAAGAAGGATGAGTTCGAGAAGGTTCAGCTCAAGGGCAAATTACGCAAGATTACCGTTTACGATGTGATCGGCCTGAAGGATCGGTGGGAAGACCCGGACGTGATTCCCCCGGCCCTCGCGGCGAAGTACCGTGACGTGGAGGCGCAGAGCGAAGTGCCCCACGATCAGATGCTGGCCGTGCAGGCCCTGGATGGCTCGATTGGACATGGACGGGTGGTGGGCCTGCTTGCCTATGCCATCGCCGACCACCTCAAGGCGAGTGAGGCTTTGAAGAAGCTCGTCTTGCAGGCAGGTTTTGTGCAGGACATCGGCAAGGAGGCGGTCCCGCACCACATTCTCAACCGGCCCGGGAGCCTGACCGAACAGGAGAGCAAACTCCTGGAAAACTATGTCCAGGAGAGCGTGGCGACGCTGAAGCGGTTGGGATACGTCGATCCCCGGCTGTTGGAAATCGTCAATCATCACCATGAGGCCTGGAATGGCACCGGCTATCCCGCGGGTTTGCGCGGGGAGGCCATCCCGATCGGCGCGCGCATCACGACGGTGGCCGAAGCCTACAGCGCCTTGACGGCCTGGCGTCCTTATCGGGAGGCGTGGGATTCCCGTATGGCCATCAGCGCCATCCGCAAGGAAGTGGAAAAAGGACGTCTCGACCCTAACGTTGTCGCCGCCCTTCTCGAACTTCTGCAGGCTTATTCTTAATCTGCGTGGGTCTGCTTCCCTGTGATTAGCGGCGCCAGGAGGGTTCTTCCGGCCCGCGGAACAAACGGACAAGCCCTTCCCGCCCGGTGAACTAAACGAGTTCTTCAGGCATCTAATAAATTGAAGAGGATGACGTCGCTCCTGGGGGGGCTAGGTGGGTACGCAGGGACAGAGCCGTGCCCAGGCACGAGTTGGGAGCCTTGATGGTGGACGTTCGACTAGCTTCCCGGCGGCGGTTCTGAGCCCATGGCGATGCCGGCCGAGAATTGCCTTCCCCGCAGCTTCGGCGGGGACATAGGCGGATCCCTCAAATTGATACTTATCAGTGGAGCGTCCAGCTCTTTGCTTCCGGTAGGTAAGGGAGTGCGTCGATAGATACAGGAGGAAGTGGAATATGCGAGAGATGAGAAAACAGTTTCTGCGGGAGAATTTACTGGGTATCAGCCTGACGCTGATCGGGGTGCTTTGTCTATCGCTGGCGGCCGTGGTCTATCTGGGCCAGAGATACAATCCCTACTTTGCCTTGGCCGATGGCCAAGGCTTGGAGGGTCCGGAGATTGAAGTGCTCGAAAAGGAGAACCGGGCCTTCGAACGGATCGCGCAGGCGGTTACGCCCGCGATCGTGAACATCCGGACCACGCAGGTCATTAAGGTCCAACAATCCCCATTTTTCACGGACCCCTTTTTCCGGCAGTTCTTTGGCGACATGTTTGGCGGTCAGGGCGTGCCCCGGGAGCAGCGAGAGCACGCGCTGGGCAGCGGCGTGATCGTCGCGCCGGACGGATATATTGTGACTAACAATCACGTGATTGCCAAAGCCACCGAGATTGAAGTGATGCTTTCTGACAAGAGGACCTTCAAAGGCAAAGTCGTAGGGGCCGACCCCCAAACGGACGTGGCCGTGGTCAAAGTTGACGGCAAGAACCTGCCCACCGTCCCCTGGGGGGATTCTTCCACGCTGCACGTTGGCGCCGTCGTGATGGCCTTCGGGAATCCCTTTGGTCTGAATTTCACCGTGACCCGCGGCAGCGTGAGCGCCGTGGGGCGCTCGGGCCTGGGGATCGAGCAATATGAAGACTTCATTCAGACTGACGCCGCCATCAATCCTGGTAACTCCGGCGGAGCCCTGGTCAACGTCCGCGGCCAAGTGGTCGGCATCAATACGGCCATCCTGAGTCCCAGCCAGGGACCGGACGGGCAGGGCGGTTGGGCGGGCGTCGGGTTTGCCATTCCTTCGAACTCTGTCAAACACGTGATGGAGAGCCTGATTAAGACCGGCAAGGTCGAGCGGGGATACTTGGGAATCGTGCCGGGTGAATTGACGCCCGATCTGGCCGCGCAGTTCAAGGTCCCCGATGTCGCCGGCGTTTTGATTAACCAGGTAACTCCGGGATCGCCGGCGGATAAAGCAGGACTGAAAGACGGCGACGTGCTCCGGACCTTCAATGGCCAGCGCGTGGAGAATATGGGTAGCTTCCGCTCCCTGGTGGCGGGAATGAATCCCGGCACCGAAATCAGCCTCGGCATTCTCCGAAACGGCGAACCGCTCACCATCAAGGTGACGCTGGAACAGCAACCGGCCAACATGGCGAGTCTGGGCGGCGGGCCGACCGAAGGGACGCTGCGGGGAATCCAGGTGCAGAACCTTACCCCGTCCATTCGTGACCAGCTTGGGTTGTCCACCACCGTTCACGGCGTCGTCATCAGTGACCTCGACCCGGACAGCCCGGCAGCCCAGAAGGGCTTGCAGCCCGGCGACGTGATTGAGAGTATCGAGCGCCAGCCGGTCCATTCGGTGGTGGACTTCAATCGCCTAGCGGCCCAGGCCAAAGCCAAAGTCCTGCTGCGGGTCAATCGTCAGGGTTACTCGCAGTGGGTTGTGGTCCGTCCAGAGGGAGAGTAACCACTTCAGTATACCCGTCGCCCGCGGCCGGTCCTGCCGACCGGCCGCGGCACTCCTTACCACTGCCCTTTACTTGTCTTGTAAGCACCGATTTGAGCGTCCGCCGTGAGTGCCGCGGCGAAGCAGCCATCGGCCGGCTTGACCCTTGACAAAGTCCCGCGCGGTGCCGAGGATGGAGCGTCCACTCTTGCGTGGTGGGACTAATCTTGCAAGTTAAAAGGCTGGCTATGTACGCGGTGCTTGCCATTGGGCTGGGATTACTCCTGGTCGCCGGGGTCGTTCGGACTATTGAGAAAAGTCTCATCTACCTTCCGCCGCGCTATCCGCTCGGATTTGAGCCTCCTGAGAAACACGGTTTGCATCTCGAGGAGGTGTGGATTCGGGCGGTGGATGGCGTGCGGCTGAACGCTTTCTACCTCTCGAACCCGTCAAGCCGCAAGGTGCTTTTATGGTTCCACGGCAATGCCGAGAACATTGGCTACGGTCTGGAACAGATGAAGGCCTTTACCGAGTTGGGCGTCAGCATCCTCGAGGTTGATTACCGAGGCTACGGCAAGAGCGAAGGGAAACCCGATGAGGCCGGCCTTTATCGCGACGCCGAAGCGGCTTACCGTTATTTGCTAGACGCTCGTCGCTTCCCACCGGAGGAGGTCATCTTCTTCGGCCAATCCTTGGGCGGCGCGGTGGCCGTGGACTTGGCCAGCCGGCATCCTTGCGGGGGCCTGATTCTCCAGAGCACATTCACTTCGGCCCGCGACATGGCGCGCCGCATGTTCGCGATTCCTCTTTTCGCCTACGTCATCAAGAGTCGGTTCGATTCCGTCGGCAAGATGGCCCGCGTGCGCGCGCCGGTCCTGATTGTCCACGGAACCAACGACGAGATCGTCCCTTTTGTGATGGGCCAGCAGCTCTACGCTCTGGCGCCTGAGCCGAAATCCTTTCTGGCTGTCGAAGGCGCGGGACACAACGACCTCAGGGAAGTCGCGGGCAGCGTTATCTGGACAGCTTGAAGCGGTTCGTCAGCGGAAAGGCGAAGCAGTAAGTATGAAGTATGAAGTGTGAAGTATGAAGTATGAAGGCTGAAGGGTGACCGCTGAGGGGGAAGTACAGATCTCCCGGGAGAGAACGATGGGGGCTGAAAAGGACAAGCTGTGGGATATTCGTGAACGCTCGTTTGCTTATGCTCTCCGCGCTATCAAACTTTTTCAGGCTTTGGTGAGAGGGAGGGATAGAACGGGTGGGGTCATTGGCAGGCAGTTTCTTCGCTCTGCAACTTCCATAGGAGCCAATATTGAAGAGGCCCAGGCCGGCGAAAGCAGAGCGGACTTCATTCATAAGTATGGCATTGCCCAGAAGGAAGCCAAAGAAAGCCTATACTGGCTCCGCCTTCTAGGAAAGTCAGGGATCGTGCCAGAGGACCGGCTGATATCCATCATGCAAGAGACTGAAGAACTCATTGCTGTCCTAACGGCCATCATCATCAAAGCGAAGAGGAAGAGCCCTTGATTCAGTGGGATTTCCAACCTGACGGAGATCGCCCTTGACACTTCATCCTTCAGACTTCAAACTTCAGACTTAATGAAGTACGTTGAGGTTTTTCGTCACAGCAAACGCGGGGAAGGGAAGGGGCTGAGCGAGGAGGGCAGGGAACTGGCCCGGCGGGCCCGGTCGCTGCTGGCGCCGCACTACGACCTCGTCGTTTCCAGCCCGAAAGAACGCGCGCTCGAGACCCTCGAGGCCCTCGGCTTCGAACGCTATGAAGTGGACGCGGCGTTCACCGCCGTCAATCCTTGGGGACCTTTTGACGCGCAGGCCACCAAGCTGGCCAAGGAGCGGAGTATCATCCCGCTGGCCGCCTGCTGGCTGGTTCCCGAAGCGCTCAACTACTTGCGCTTGGAAGGTGAGACTTTCCTGCGCGCGGTCATGCGCGTCGCGCGTAAGTTGCCCGAGGAGGGCCGCGCCCTCGTCGTCTCGCACGGGGGCATCCTCGAAGCCGCGGCCCTGCACGGCTGCCCGCGCTACGACCTCGCCGAACTCGGCGGCGAAATCGGCTTCTGCGAAGGCGTGGTCTTTAAGTTCGATGGTGAGCAGTTGGCAGGGGTCGAAGTGAAGCGCTTGCCAAAAACGTAGGCCGGGTTTATCCCGCCACCTGCCCGCTTCCGAGAATGTGCTAATATCCACACAACGTTCATTTCCGCCGAGGTGGAATTTCATGCGAGCCCGAAGGGGATCGACTCTCTTCGCCTCAATCTTGGCGTTAATTCTGGGCGTGTCTTTGCAGGGCCAGGCACCGCGGAAGGCACCAGCCACACCAGGGAAAGGACCTATCGCCCCAAGACCCATCTTCCAGGAACCGGAGATGGCGCGCATTCCCGCGGGCGAGTTCCTGATGGGTGCGGACAATACACCCTTCGAAAGGGAAAGGCCCGTGCACCGAGTCTATGTTTCCGAGTTCTATATTGTGAAGTACGTAGTGAGCAACGCGGAATACAAGCGGTTTACCGACGCCAGCGGCCATCGGCCGCCCATTAACTACCGTGGGGAGCGAAGTGAATACACGTTGTGGAAAGGAGGAAGCTTCCCACCTGGAATCGCCCGCCAGCCGGTAATCAACGTGAGTTGGGATGATGCCGACGCCTACTGTCGCTGGCTAAGCCAGGCGACGGGGAAACAGTACCGGTTACCGACCGAAGCGGAGTGGGAGAAAGCCGCGCGCGGCGGGTTGGAGCAGAAGGAATATCCGTGGGGTGTTGAGGCCCCAGATGCCCGGAGAGCGTGGTTCGGTAAAGGTTTCATCAGAACCTGGAAGACGGTGGATACCCTGCGGGACGTGGACTACGGAATCCCAAACGGCTATGGGCTTTACGGGATGGCGGGCAATGTTTGGCAGTGGGTCGCGGATTGGTACCTCGAGGGGTACTATCGGAAATCCCCCGCACAGGACCCGCAGGGCCCTGGGCGCGATGACGCGCAGGTGCCCGGCAAGCTTCCGCTTCCTCCGGAGAAGGTGCTCCGAGGCGGTTCGTGGGCTAACGCTGCGGTTCACCTCCGCTGCGCCTTTCGCGAGCCTATGGTTCCGGAACAACGAGACTGCATTGTGGGGTTTCGCGTAGCACGCCAGTAACGGGTCGCGTGGACTTGTTCTCTAAGTCCGCGGCACTCCACGGCTGCCCGCGCTGCGACCTCGCCGGACTCGGCGGCGAAATCGGCTTCTGCGAAGGCGCGGTCTTCAAATTCGATGGCGAGCAATTGGGGGGCGTCGAACTGAAGCGCCTGGCAAAGCTGTAAGGGCGGTCTGCGACCACTTGGTCACCTGCGTGGCCGACCGAACCTTCTTCGTAGTGGTAAATCTCCGGCGGAGAGAAGCCGACCACGCGACTACTTGTATGAGTATCGGACCGTCATGCCTACGCGAATCGGAACCTCCTCCATGGATGAGGAAAAGTAGTGATAGGGCAGCTCATCCAAGGGGTTGGGGAACGGCTCTTGGACTCTTGGTTCGGCTGCGGAGATAACAGAATCCACGCCGGTAATCTGCGCTTTCATGTGGCGGGCGATGTCCTCCGCGACGTCTCGAGCCTTGTCTATCGCTCGCTGGCGGGCCTCCTTCTCGTAAGACGACGGATCTTTCACGGTAAAAGCGACGACGGAGGTGCCTCCCATCGAGATCCTGGAAATCGGGGTTTCATTCGGGGATGCCCCCAATTTGCCAAGCTCGTCCAGAAGCGTACTGACTCGGGTGTTGAGTTGAGTGACATCGTTGAGTTCTGGTCCGTCCACAAGAACGAAGACGAAGTTGTAAACGTCGAAACCCGTAGGCCGCTGGCCGCCATAGAAAATACCGCCGCCCGCCGGCGCAAATCGGTTTCCTGAAAACTTGACCTTGTCATCTTTGTAGCCCAGAGCGGCCAATCGGCTTTTGACCTCTTCGACCCTTTTGTTGTTTTGGCTGAGAGCGTCCGCGGCCAGGGGAGCCGTTGATTTGATGCTCAAACAGACCACCGCCAGATCTGCTTTGGCGGCTACCTTACCTGTAGATTCCACGCTAATGGCTGGCTTCTGAACTTCTTCAGCTCTTAGGACGGCCGATCCGAGGATAACACCAAGGATTGAAAACAGAAGAAACCATCTCTTCATGACCATCACTCCTTTCTGCGAAATCAAATCCTACTGCACCTCGTAGGTGGCTCGCAGGCTGACGGAAACCTCCACCGCCTGCGGTCGAGAAGACTTGGGTTGGTCGGGCAGTTCTTCGATGGTGGATTGCCCACTCAAAGGGTCGCAATGCACAGCAGTGAGTCGGAGCTGCCTTTTCGGAGAGACCGCCCGGAGTTCTTGCAAGCCCTCTTGAATTTGTGTCCAGGCCTGGGCAAGCGCGCGCTGGTAAAGTGCCTTACCTTCAGCTTCTCCAACGGAGAAGACCACGCCCTCGGCGCGACTCGCTCAACCGCTTCCGATGCAGGTGACGCAATGGGAATTATAGCGCGCACCCAGATCCTCTAGCTTTGCGATGATTTGATCAAGTTCACCGCGGCTCATGTCGGACCCGAGGGGCGGGAGGTCGAAGACGACGTTTCGAGTATACACAAAACCCGACAGCACACCCCGGCCCCCCTGCGCCGTCGTGATAACGTTGTTGTGCACGTGATAGATGAGGCCTGGAATCTTCAGACCGTCGACAGCGGCCAGAAACTCCGTGAGCTGTTTCTCGCCACGGCTTGTGGCGTCGGCAGCCTGCGCCCCCTCATATTCGAATTTCATCATTAAGTGGATGAGCTCGGGCGGGGCAGCTGCTCTACCGACAGACTCGATGATCCAGCGCCGGGCGTCGGTTTGCGCGTGAACATCTTGGGCAAGAATGGTCTGCAGAGGGACGAATTCAACTAAAACAACTGTCAGCGGCAAGAGAAGTTTTCCCAACCGGTGATTCTCCAAACTTCACCTCCCTTTGCGCAAACGCATCACCAGATCTTGCAGGGCCGAGTCAAGCGTTTCCAGAGACTGTTTGGTTGCTCCTTCGTATCGCAGAACGACCTTTCCCTCGGAGGAGAGAACGATGACCACCGGGATTTGTTTGACACCCCACCGGGCAGCTTCCGCTTTTGCGTGGTCGAAGTCGAAGGCCTTTAACTCTACGCAATGTCTGTTTTTGGCGGCGAACTTTTCCAAAATCGGTGCAACCGCGTGGCATGGTTCACACCAGGAGGCAGTGAAGAACAGTATGGTGAGTTCGGGTGTGGCCTTCGCTTGGTCAGAGGTCGCGCGTTGGTTTGAGCTGGCCGACGCCTGGAGAAAACAGGTTAGACAAACCGAGAGAATTACCCGGCCTAGCATGGCTTGGACCCACGGCGGAACTTCTACTGACCGAAGTCTATCATCTGATCATCTCTAGTTCAATTGTATTTACACTCCGTTAGGGCGCTGGGTTTGCAACGATCTCACAGGACGTAGTGGTGGCTGCTGGGAAGGCGGCGTGTCTGGCGAACATGGTCCGCCGTTGCAGCGCTACGTCGCATCGGATGGCAGCGAACGGTTGGAGTCTGGAGGTTTCGCTGAAGGAGGACCGCCAGACGGCGGACCGGACTTGGCTGCTGCCCCGTGGCACTTCTTATATTTCTTGCCGCTGCCGCAGGGGCAGGGGTCGTTGCGGCCGATCTTCTCGCGGCGGATGACCTGCTGAGGCTTTTCGCTGGCGCCCGCGCCGATCATTTGCATTTGGGCCTGCTCGCGGCGTTTGCGGCGCTGGTACTGGCGGATCATCTCCTCTTCTTCCTCGGGAGTCCGCAGCAGGAAGAGGTAGCGCAAGGTCTCATCCTCCACCCTATCCATCATTTCCTCGAAGATGGAGAACGACTCCCTCTTATACTCGACCAGGGGGTCCCGCTGGCTATAGCCGCGCAGGCCGATGCCTTCCTTCAAGTGGTCCATGGCCAGCAGGTGGTCTTTCCACTGGACATCCACCACCTGGAGCATGATCATGCGCTCGTGCAGGCGCATGCGCTCAGCGCCCCAGACCTTCTCCCGTTCCTCGTAGCGCTCGCGCACCAGCCGCTTGACTTCCTCGGTGAGTTGCGCCAGCGCCTTGGGATCAAAATTCAGTTCATATTTCCGCAGGTCAAGACCAAACCGTCCCCACAATTCGGCGCGCAGGCCCTCGGTGTTCCACTGCGCGGGGTGTTCCTTGGGGCAGAAGCTGGAGATCAACCATTCGACCACGCGATCGGTGGCGTCGAGGATAAAGTCCTTTTGCTCCTCGCCTTCCAGCAGTTGGCGGCGCAGGCCGTAGACCGTCTCGCGCTGCCGGTTCATTACGTCGTCGTACTCGAGCAGGTGCTTGCGGGAGTCGAAGTTCCGGGCCTCGACCGTCCGCTGGGCGGCTTCAATGCGTTTGGAGATCAGCCGCGACTCGATGGGGACGTCCTCCTCCATGCCCAGCTTGTGCATCAGGTTCGAGATGCGCTCGCCGGCGAAGATGCGGAGCAGGTCGTCCTCGAGGGAGAGGTAAAAGCGGGACGAGCCCGGATCGCCCTGGCGCCCGGCGCGCCCTCGCAACTGGTTATCGATACGGCGAGCCTCGTGCCGCTCGGTGCCCAGGATGTGCAGCCCGCCGAGTTCCACCACTTGGTCATGTTCCTGGTCGGTCGTAGTCTTAAACTGGTTGATAAACTTCGCCCAAGTCTCACGCCAGCGCGTGTAAGCTTCGGTATATTGCCGGAAGACCTGGTCGTGTTGTTCCTGGGCCAGGCGTTTGAGCTGGCCGCGCAGCTCCTCGCGCGAGACGCCCTCGGCTTTCACGTCGTGCTGCCAGATATCCACGTCGAAGCGCGCGATCATTTCCGCTCGCAGGCCCGCCATGTCCCACTGGTCGGGGCTCTTCTCCCTGGGGCAACAGGCTCCCACGAGCGCGTCAATCGTGTGCAGCGGCACCGCCGGCGGGCGCTCGGGCGGCTCGGGGTCGATCCCCTGCTCCCGGTACTTATCGGGCATGCGGCGGAATTCCTCGCGCGCCAGCGTCTCCGGGTTGCCGCCCAGCAGGATATCGGTGCCGCGGCCCGCCATGTTTGTGGAAATAGTGATGGATCCCACGCGCCCGGCTTGCGCCACAATCTGAGCCTCGCGCTCATGCTGCTTCGCGTTCAGGATGTTGTGCTTGAGCTCGCGGTTCTCCAGTACTTCGACCAGTCGTTGCGGCCGACAGTGAATGGCAATAAGGTAATCCAGCACAGGCAGGATCCTGGCGTCGACGCTCTGCGCCATATCGACGAGCTGCGGAACAAGCGATTCGTCGGCCGCAGGCAGCGTCGCGTGCGCGTAATCGAGTTGCGCGCTCTTGAGCAGGGCCCGCAGAAATTCTCCGCGCTTGCCGTCCGCGCCTGCCACGAGCGCCTGTGCGTTTTCTTTGCTCAGCTTCTCTTGAACGTTCGACGCCATGACCCCGGCGCGAATCAGCCAGTCGAGGGCTGTCGTGTGGCGCTCGGCCAGTTGCCCCGCCCATTTCTCGAGCTTCGGCCCCTCGAGTCCTGCCGCCCGGGCGAGTTCCACGAGCCGTGCGGGCAGGAGCCCGGACTTGCGCAGTTGCGCGCTCAGCTTCTCCGATTTCTCGATGGCGATGGTGCCCACCAGCGCCGGTTGGCCGCGCAGGTGATATTCCTTGATCTCCTCGATGACGGCCTTGAATTTCTCGCGTTCCGTGCGGTAAACGACGTCCCGATGCTCGTGGCGGATCAGCGTTTGGTTGGTCGGGATCACCACGACTTCCAGGTTGTAGATCTTCTCGAACTCCGCCGCCTCCGTCTCCGCCGTACCCGTCATGCCGGCCAACTTCTTGTACATGCGGAAATAGTTCTGAAAGGTAATGGTGGCGAGCGTCTGGTTCTCCTGCTCGATCTTGACGCCTTCCTTGGCCTCGATGGCCTGGTGCAGCCCGTCGCTCCAGCGGCGGCCGGGCATCAAGCGGCCGGTGAATTCGTCGACGATAATGACCTCGTTATCCTTCACCACGTAATCGCGATCGCGTTGAAAGAGCGTGTGGGCCTTCAGGCCCTGGTAGACGTGGTGGATGTAGTCCATGTTGGCCGGGTCGTACATGTTCTCCAGGCCCAGCAGCTTCTCACACTTGGCCACGCCCGTTTCCTTGATGGTGGCGGTGCGGTTTTTTTCGTCCACCTCGAAGTCTTCGCCTGCCTGGAGGTTCGGGATGATTTTGTCGACGCGGTAATACTTGTCCGTGGATTCTTCCGAAGCGCCGGAGATGATGAGCGGGGTGCGCGCCTCGTCGATCAAGATCGAGTCCACTTCGTCCACGATGGCGTAGTGGTGGCCGCGCTGGACGCAGTCCCCCAGCTCGAACTTCATATTGTCGCGCAGGTAATCGAAGCCGAACTCATTGTTGGTGCCGTAGGTTACGTCGCCGCTGTAGGCGGCGCGGCGCTCGTCGTCCGAGAGGTCGTGGACAATCACGCCCACCGTCAAGCCCAGCAGGCGGTAGATGGGACCCATCCAGGCGGCATCGCGCTTGGCCAGGTAATCGTTCACCGTCACCACGTGCACGCCCTTGCCCTCGAGCGCGTTCAGGTAAACCGGCAGGGTGGCCACCAGCGTCTTGCCCTCGCCGGTCTTCATCTCCGCGATCGTGCCCTCGTGCAGCACCATGCCGCCGATGAGCTGCACGTCGAAATGGCGCATGTTCAGGGTGCGGCGGCCCGCCTCGCGGCAGAGCGCAAAGGCTTCGTTCAGCAGGCCGTCGAGGGTCTCTCCGTTGGCCAGCCGCTCCTTCAGCTCCGCGGTCTTGGCCGGAAAGGCGGAGTCGGGCAACTCTTGCATCGCGGGCTCGAGCGCGTTGATCTCCGCCAGCCGCGCGCTCAATCGCTTCAACTCGCGCTCGTTCTTCGTCCCGATGACTTTCCCTAAGGCGAATTGAAAGAATTGTCCCATGGAGTCTGTACAGTCAGTCCCCGACGCAGGTTCCACCTTTCATTCTAAGAGCCCTTGGCCAGATTAGCAAGGTGATGCGCAGTGGGGTGGTGGGCTAATTGAGTGTTGCCGATTATTTTGTCTTTGGGTTTGATGTTCGTAAAGCAAACGGCTAAAGGCTGCTTACCTCCTGGAGCACTCATTATTGTGTTGACATAGGTGGCACTATATGGCAGTATAGAGACGGCCCCGAATGCGGTGGATATCTCGGTGGTGTCTTTAGGCACGGGCTGAGATAGACGAAATCGCATCTCTGGGCTTTTTTATTTCGGATGCCAAAACCAGAGTCTATATTTATGGTGGGTTGCCTTCGTGTAGTCCGCCATGTTAATTCTGTTTTGATACTCCCTAGAATACAACCTTGTGAGAGGTTGCCAGTAATCCTTCTCCAAGCTCGGTAGCTCCAAAATCTCCTTCATTTTCTCTGTTACCCTATTCTTGTGGATCATTCTTGGCCCTTTCGCAGTTTTGATGAGCCCGTTTAATGTAGCCCCAAGAAGCACGTCGCACACTTGCAGCAAGCCGTAGGTTTCATCTGCAGAACTGACTTCTTGGATGTGCTTTAATTTGGGCGGGGTCACACTGAGGTCGTGGTCATAGATGGTGCGCTGAAATCTCTCCTTCATGACCTCCACAAATTCATCCTCCTGTCCAAGTGCGCCTTTGCAACGGGTTAGGTTATCAGCGAAAAGTATCCCTTCTGCTAGTTCTGGACTGTTGTATTCAATCAACATCTCAGCGAATTTCTTGTAGGCGCGCGCACGCCTTATTTTTTCAAGTTCATAGGATTTTCCAAAGTAACGCAAATCGAATTGAGCGAGAGGGACAATCACTGCCCTAAAGTAGCAGCGGTGTGCCTTGAATGTCTGGATTGCCTTGATTGCCGCTCTCTCATACTTTGGGTACTTTATCTTTGAATACTTCAATTCACGCAGGGAACCATCGGGACGAGCAAATTTCTCCTCACGCTTTAAACTGTTGAACGATTCAAGGAAGATGTCGTGGTCACTCAAGACAAATAAAGCACCAAGGAGAAAATACACGCCGGTCCAATCATATGTCTCGTCCAGATAGATAATCATAGTGCCTCGCCATCTGCTTCACCGCGGGCTGGCGCAGAGCGTTCGCTCCGCGCGCCGCAGGCGTGGCAACATTGCGGGTAGCCACGTTCCGTGATTGACCGAGGGCTCTTCTCTATCCACAAGAACCCACGGTCAGCAAAGGCACTGACCGTGGCTACCAGCTGCGAAATTAGCGCAGGTCCCTAGTTGCCGTATACCAGTTCCTGAATCTTCGTCGCAACGACCTCAATGAACTTTGCCACGTCCTCCGGGTAGTTGATTATGGTGCCCGTTTGTAGCGGAGCGGCGGCGACCGCAACCTGAACTGCTAGTTTCACACTTTCTGGATCTAGAGTCTTTGCCACTTGACACCTCCATGAACAATTCGCATGATTTTACCACGGCGGAAAAAGAATCAGAACGCCCTCGGGTGGCGTATACATGCTGCCTGTTGGCATGTGTGCGAATTCAGCTGGGTAGCGAGGTAGCGCGGAGTTTGGGCGGGTTGGCGCAGAGCGTTCGCTCTGCGCGCCGCAGGCGTGGCAACATAGCGCGCGGACCTGCCCGCCCCGGCGCTTCGCTTTGGGGACGGGCCGGGGTTCTCTAGGTCTGCGGCAGCCTGCCTAAATTGCCGCGACTCAGCAGAGTGTTTGGAGAGATAATTGCCCACAACGAAACGGAGGAATCGTGGCCAACGATAAGCTGAGCGAACTTTTGAAGGAGTTCGAGACGCTTGCAGCGAATGAAGAGATTGTGCTCACCGGGACCATGTGTGATCCTGAACGACAGAATAGAACGGTCTATTTGTTAAATCTGAGAAGATGGGCGGAAACTATTAGAGAATCGCTCAAATAGAAAAGCCCGGATGCCAGGCCGGGCTTGAAAAACGTTCTGCTGCCCTTGCCATAGGCAACTCATTTCTGCCCGACTTCACAGCAAGGTAGCGCGGACCTGTTGTCCAAGGTCCGCGGCTTTTCACGACCGCACGCACGAGAGCCGCAGACCTCAAAGGCGAGGTCTGCGCTACTCGCTGCGCGACTCGCTTTTCAAGACCACACGCCCAAGAACCGCAGCGCGGATCTTTAGATCCGCGTTTTTTTGCTTGTAGGGGCAGGCCTTGTGCCTGCCCTCATTCTTGGGCACCCACAAGGGGTGCCCCTACGGCATTTTCGGGCGTCCGCGAGGGCAGGCGCGGTATTGGCACGCGCCCCTACTTCTCGCTTGGCCATATTTCTTCCAACAGGTCTTCAACTTCCTTGTCCGCATCTGGCACGGGGGGCTTTTTGAGCGCTTGCGCCAGGGCCGACGCGATATTCGGAAGGCGCTGCGCGTATTCCATCTCATACGCGGGCTTGAAATCCTTCACCGCTTTCCAGATTTCCGGCCGGCCCTCGGTCCGGAGCCGCAGCAGTTTGCGCAGTTGCGTCTCGATGCAAACTTGAAAAGCCCGCATGCGTTCGAAGCGGTGGCTGTCGTCGAACAGCGCGTCCCAAAGCGCCGTGGCCCGGTCGCGAGTCTCGTAAGGGCTCAGGTTTTCCGCCGTCGGCGTGGAGTCCACCAGGCTCCGCAG
>Ga0315280_10006974_pt1 | contig 15394 bp, 16 predicted proteins | sample YL17G06_40_MG_FD_203697 | JGI IMG/M metagenome (GOLD analysis project Ga0315280, IMG submission 203697) | Sediment microbial communities from Yellowstone Lake, YNP, Wyoming, USA - YL17G06_40 | ecosystem: Environmental > Aquatic > Freshwater > Lake > Sediment | place: USA: Wyoming | collected... | reverse complement strand
ATTCAATCTAACCTTCTAACACTCCAACAATCCCACATACATACTTTTAATCTTCTTTAATTCGATACATTAGGGCTTCGGCTAAATTGTCGAAGCTAATTTTTTCTGCGCCTTCTAAATCAGCAATGGTTCGAGCCACTTTTAAGACCCGATGATAGCCCCGGGCTGACAATTTTCCGGAATTGACATATTTTCTTAATAAATCTTGAGATTTTAAATCAATCTGGCAATATTTCTCAATTTTTTTCAAAGGCATTTCCGAATTGGTTGAAATTTTTGTTCCCGAAAATCTCTCTCTTTGGATTTGGCGAGCCGCCTCTACTTTTTCTCTAATTTTTTCGCTTAGATTTTCCGAATCTTTGGCCACTAATTTCTCATATTTTAAAGATGGAACCTCGATAAAAAGATCGATTCGATCCATCAGGGGTCCGGATAATTTTCTCCGATACATTGCAATCTGAGAAGGAGTGCAGGTGCATTTTTTCTCTGGGTTATTTAAATTTCCACAAGGACAGGGATTAGTGGCTGCTACCAGAGTAAAACGGGCTGGCCAAGTCAAGGAATGTCTTGCCCGAGAGATGGTAATTTTTCCTTCTTCTAATGGTTGCCTCAAAGATTCGAGGCTACGGACAATGGTCTATTTTTAAGAACAAAAAGCTCATTTATAACGGGATCTTCAATAGGGATATATCCTATTATTGTAGCATGTTTTTCGTTTGAATCTAATATAATTTCGTCTAAAAGATATCTTAAAATTTGTTGTTTTTGCTCTAGATTTAAAGCTTGAAGCTTTTCTCTAGCTAAGCTGCAGAAATGATGGATATTCTCAATAACTACTGGTTTATTGAAAGTTTGAGATAATTTTAACTCTATCTCTCCTAACTCTTTCTTAATCTGTTCTTCTTCCTGGCTATAGACTTCCATTTTTCTAAGGAATTGATCTTTGCCTATTCCTCCCTCAGTGTAGATTTCAAGAAGCCTGTCTTTTTTTTGGGTTAGACCGCTCATTTCCTTAAGTAATTCGTCTTTCTTTTCTTTCAGATAGCACTCATCTTTAGCCATTTCATTGGCTAGAAATGAAATATGAGCAATGAGAATTTTAGGGTTCATTATTGCTTTGCTGACAGCATCCCAAACAGCATTATCTAATTCTTCTTTTCTCATATGCTTTACATGGCAGTTCTGAGGGAGAGGAAACCGTTTTCGACGATTGCTACATCTGTAATAAGGATGTTTTCCATTCCCTGCTCCTGTAAAAGTTGAACCGCAATTTGCACACCTTATTAATCCGCTTAACAAATAGAAATACTTGCTTTTGCCAAAAGGTTTAAATTTCTTTGCAAGAATTTCTTGAGCTAAATCAAATTGATTTTTATCTACAATTTGAGGAAACTTTACTTTTATCCATTCTTCTTTAGGCCTTATTCTTATTCCATTTTTTATCTTCTTTTGGTACTTCTTTCCGTTGTCTCTTGCAACGCTTTGGCGTTTATTGTAGTAGCCGTTGCCTGTATACGATTCATTTCTCAAGATTTGCCCTATTGTGCTCCGACACCATTTTTCAGCTTTTCTAGGCTTGATCTTCATTGAAGCCAACTCCTTTTGGACTCCAGTGATACTTTGGAAGCTAATGTAAAAGTCGAAAATCAACTTAACTATTTTTGCCTCCCTTTTGTTTATTATAAAACAGCTTTCTTCATTTGATTCCTTTTTGACATAGTCATACCCATAAGGCGGCATGTAACCTACGATTCCTTTTTCTCTTGCTTTAAATAATCTTCCTCTTCTAGTTCTTTCCAATATTTTTTCTTTCTCATATTCTGCTACAGCACCCATAATGTTGAACATAAATTTGCCGTCAGGTGTATCAGCTATAGGTTTATCTTTAATAAAGATTTCTATTTCTTTCTTCTTTAATTCTTCAACTATAATACCCTGGTGGTAAAGGTTTCTTGACAGCCTATCAGCAGAATGAACATATAAAGCTTCAAATAGCCCTTCTTTAACGTCATGTCTTAATTGGTCTAATCCCGGTCTGTCTAATGTTGCTCCGCTCCAGCCATCATCTATATATTCTTTGACAATCTGAACACCTTGACTTTTACAAATTTCTCTTAACTCAGCCAACTGAGAGTCAATTGTTTTTTCTTGTTCTTGGAGGGCTGTTGAGACACGACAATAAATAGCTATTTTTTTCGTAGGGTTAAATACTGAATTGCAAATATTAGCCCCTCGAACACTTTTTAATGTTGATTTCTCCATTTTTAGCAGTTAAAATTACTTTGTCTCCGATATTAAAACCAAATCTATACAGCCATAAACCAGCAACTCGAATAGCAGGCACTCTTCCGTACCGGTTTCCAGCTGGAAATTCAAAGACCTTTAATGTTTTTCCATTTTTTCTTTTTTCGTCATCTCTAACCTGGCTGATATGAGCCAATTTTCTACCTCTTTCTTCTTGTGCTACTTGTTTTTCAAGTTCTTCTTTGATGAAGTAATTAGTCATATGCGCCTATTAATACCATCTCCTTATCCAGAAGATAGGTCAACAGCTTTGCTTGCTGATAACATCTTTCTAATTACAGTGGAAGAACTTAATAAAACTTAACAATTTACAGTAAAAAAACTTTAATACCTGTCTTTTATGAATGTTATGAACATTATGAACTTGTTTTAGATACGTAATAAAGCTTATTTAAGGCATCTAAAATGCTTAAAACTACCTGTAAAAATGTTCACAATATTCATAATGTTCATTCGAAAGGAGGTTTAAGTGTACCGGCTTCTTTGCTTTCTTCTTCAGGCCCCCCGAATTCCTCCGGATGTTCTTTCTCTAATTCATCAGCTTCTCTTTGAAGCTCCTCTTGGCTTCTTTCTTCTAGGTCCTCTTTTAAGCCAAATTTTGCTTTTAATCGGATGATTTTTTCTCTTTCTGTGAAAGGAACTACAAATCCCTTTCCGGTTCTTTTAAGGTGCAGTCTTAGGTCTTTTCTGACACTTTCGCCGATTTGCCTTGCTGTAAATCTTTTACCATGATAATAAAGATCGTTATATCCATACTTTTCATTAAGGTTTTCTGCAATTTCTTTCATTGTTGGTTCTCCTTTTTTCAGGCGTTCGTCGATTATCTCTACTATATCTGCCTCTATTTGCATACCTCGATCAAACAACAGCTGTTTATCGTATTCTCGTACAAAGACCCTCAATTCATTTTTTATTTTTTCATCCTCAATAATGGAAAGAAGAGGAATAAGAATTTGGTTAAGACGAGGTTCAATAGATTTATCTTCTAATTTTGGATTAAGTCTTGTTCTCTTTAGGTTTCTAAATCGCCACATCAGTAGTTTGTTTCTAATTTGAGTTGCCTCTTTCCAAAATTCATCAGGAAGATTAATAGGGATGTCGTCTCTTGTTTTCTTTTCCATTTCTTCTGTGATACAGCGGCTTTCAAAAGCTTGATCTTCAAAAAGATGCCGGCTTGCTATAATCTTTGGGCCGAATATATTGAATCCCTTAGGTTCATGTTCTTTTCCCACGCATCTTAATACTGGATTTTGCCGTTCAAAACCACAATTTAATATTTTCACAATATCTGACCAGGCTTCGCTGTTTTTAAAATCTGCTTCATCAATGATAAAGGTTCCTTTGATTTCCTGTAAGATCCTGAAAATCGGTGCCGAAGTTATGGCTCCACCGGCAAAGATAGGTTTATAAGAAATACTTCCGATAGTTTTTTCAGCTCGACTTTTGCCTGTCCCCCAGTCTCCTAATAGTTTTAAGTAGGGAAGTTCGTTGAATCTATCGTAAACCCAAGTAAACGGAACATAATAAGTAGCTATTTTTTCAAAAGAAGGACTAAACTGCACGTACTTGTGAATGAACTCTTGAATTCCCTTAAAGAGCTCTTCGTCACTTTCATATTCCTCCGCTTTCGCAGGAAATAAAACTACGTTATTCTTTATAATGTCTCTTTCGGATGGTATCGGTTTCAAAATTTTTCCATTCGGTAGCTTAATGGATTTTTGATATGTAACCTCCTCGTCTTTAAAAACGGCAAACTTAGTTTCTTTACCTTCTGGGTTATAAACCATCTCAATAATTGAGCCATCGTTCAAGATAACAGAGCAAACATAGTCTACTTCCTGCCTCTTCTCTTTATCTTTTTTTGAAAATAACGAAAGTATGTTATCCATAATATTTAGATAAGACTTTAAGAGTTTCTTTAAAGTCTAAACCTTCTTTTAATTGAATAAATGTGAATACATCACCGTGCGCACCACAGCCGTAGCAATGGAAATGATCTTTATAGACATGGAATGAAGGATTCTTCTCTGGATGGAACGGGCACAATCCAAGCCAACGTCTTCCAATTTTTCTTAGTTTTACTCCGCTTTTTTCTATTATTTCTTTAAGGTCTACAATCTCTTTAATTTTTTCAGCATTAATTCGCTTAAGATTTCTAAGACTTTTTGGATCAGTCATTAATTTATGTTGAAAAATTAATTTATTTAATCTCCTTTGGAGAGGTTGAAGTTCGTTTTCCCAAATAAGTTCAGCTGTCGCTTCACAAATAGGCTTTGCCTCTGGAGATTTTAAGCTGCGCCAATAAGAACTAAAAATACGAAAGCGTGCATCTATGACTCTATCGAGTGTTTCCAAGATTTGCTCTCGGAGGACTTTTGGAGCCTCAGGGAATATCTCTAGCAGTTCCTTGTTCGTAAATCTAAGCAAGGAATTTCGCCACTGTTTTTCTAAATTTAGTATGTGGTTATTAGATTCTCCGCTCATAGTTGTTATTAATTTCATTACCTCTCTCTTTTAATTTAAGTTGATTTCTGCGTTTCTCTAGTTGTTTTCGGAAGAATAAAAGGACATCCTTTTCGTCCAATAGAATTGAAAGCGCTTTAAACACCCTAAAACTCGTTTCTAAGGAAGATTTGCAGGCAATTTCTACTTTTATCCCTTTTTTCTTTTTTCTTCCAATTTTCTTCCGATTTTTTACGATTTTAGGCATAAATTTCCCTCTTTTTGCTATTAACCTTTAATAAAAATGACTCTAGTATTTTCTAGAGTCATTTTACAAAATGCAAAATTTACCGATGTGACACTAATTTTCTATTTTTCCTTTTTGAATCTTTTCTCCATCTGTTTTTTAATTCGTTCTTTTATTTTTCTCAAGTTTTGATAATTTTTTCGATAATCCTCTTTAGTAGGACTACTAATTTTCTCATCAACCATCTTTTCGGATAGATTTCTCAAGGATATTCTAGTTTTAATATTTTTTTCTTCTACATGGTTATAGCTTTCAATAACCCGAGGATTAAATCTCAAAGCCTTCATTCCTATTTTGAAATTCCTTAATTTCCTAAACTTATTTTTCCCTAGTTTATCAATTTTTTTACAACATTCTTTATAAATTAACCGGAGTTTCTTTGAAGCCTTACCCTTTGGGTTTAACTCTAAAATACCACGAAGCGTACCTCTTAAAAATTTCCTTTCACCGGTAGTTAATGATGCTTTTATATTCGAAATAAAATTTATAAGGACTATAAATTCAAAAAACCTCTTTCGTTTGTAGTAATCTAGTTCCCTTGTTTTCTTATGCCATTTTCCTAATGCTTTTTTACAGCGAGCTTCTGCCTCTTCTTTTGTGGTTAACCAATCGTAATCGAAAATAGCATCTCCTATATAACTATAGTCGAACTTACTATAAAGAATATAATATTTGAGAATATTGTGAAAACTAGCTGGTAGACCAAGTTTCTTTAATAACGAAGTTAATCGCTTATCAAATTTTTTTTGGATTGCTTTAGGTAAACTTCTAAGCCAGTTCGATTCCCATCTAAAATCTTCTTCTCCTAGAGGAGCAGCGATATTAAAATCTATAAAATCGCCATCCGGAAAAAGGTTTGGATTAAGGTTTGTTATGTTGAAATCCTTACGAATTGAGCATACTTCTTCTTTTAAAGTTGTGTCTTCTTGTAAGAATTTAACTTTTTCTTTATTTAACCTTCGACGAACACCAAAATATTTATTAAATTGTTTCTCTAATTCCGCAAAATACTTTTCTGCTCGTTTTTCGAGTTCTTCTAGCTCCATTTTTGTTAAGGCGGTTTTTGATTTAACTAGTATAGCAAAAATGAAGCTACTTGTCAGATGTTGTACTAGAGGTTGGTAAAAAAGATTTTATAGATTATAATTAAACCAGGAAGCTAAATATTTAAACTGCCTAAGTCCTAATAGGATATGGCATCAAAAACCGGTGAAGGATAGAAAGCTCCTCGTCCAGAGCACCTTCACCGGTCATATTCCGAAAGGAGTATGGGTAGCGAAAGCTATCACTGGCGGGGAGCTTTGTGTTTTCCGCTAATCAAAATACTATGGAGAAAACAATTAAAGAAAAATTAAATATCGGAGCTGGATTTATAATATTAGTATTATTAATATGGCTTTCGATTCAAAGTATTATCGAGCTCCCGTCGTTAAACTTTGAATCTCCAGAAATAGCTGGTTATCTTTTGGGCAGGGTTGTAATTTGGATTTTGATTATTTGGCTCGGAAAATATCTATACAAAAAGATTAAAGAATAAATTTATGAAAGAAAAGGCTAGAGAAATCTTACGTATTTTGTTAACGGTCTCATTATTTGGCGTAGGTTTTTACATTGTTGAAGGAAACATTCGTTATGTTATCGAAAATAGCCGATATTTCTCAATAAGTATTACATTGGGCTTGTTTCTTCTTTTTCTCTATTTTCATAGGAAACAAGAGAAAGAGGCAGAATTGTTTGCAGAAATGATGAGAATCAACGAGGATTTAGAAGGAATTAAGGAAAGCTTAGAAGCTTTTTATGATGAATATAAAGATGAGCTGGCTAAAGAGGGCGAGCTTGTTTCCTGGATAGAAGAAATAAAAGAGGATGTCGACTCAATTTTAAATGCTTTAGAAAATTTAGAAAATAAAATCTAAGCGTTATCTATGAAAGAAAAAATCAAAAGCCTCGAGAGAGATAACGAAGGGCGTCTCCTTCCTACCTTAAGAAACAAAGATATTATTGAAGGAATTTCAGATGAATGTGGTCGTGATTATAACAAGATTATAAAAACTATTGGTAAACAATTATATCTTGAATATACAAAAGCTGCGCTATTTAACCCTAAAAATAAAAATGTTTATTGGCCAACAAAAAAAAGAGCAATAGAGGGCATGCAGCGAGCTCGGCTTATTGATGAGTATAACAAGAAGTATCTAGAAGAGAAAAAGATTTCCTCTAGAGACAAAGAAGCTATAAAAGGGCCTCTTTCGTTTATAAGAGAATTCTTATCGTTCGTTCATGTACTTATTTCCTTGATTTTATTGCCTTTATTAGTAATTTCAGATATTTTTTATGAAGCCATAAAAGACATAGACCTCAAGAAACCCAAATCTTTGATACCACTTTTATTCTTGATTCTAATCATAGCTTTTATAGTTTTGATAGGGGCCTATTTTAGGTGAATATTAGTAGTTAAAATACCCTTAATTAGAGGCGAAATCTCATCGGTTTCGCTTTTTTAATCAATAATCCTACAGGTTGCGCCTACTTATTTCTAAAATAAAAAGCTCATTGATAATGGGCGTTTTTTCAAATACGAAGGTTTATAGATTTTATTATTTTATATTTTCTTTTTCGCTTTTTTAATAGCCATACTTACGAGATTTTTTGGTCCAACTAAATATTTTTTTAGTTAACTTTGAATGATTAAGTTTCTTCTCTATCGTCATCAATTTTATTGTAGGTTAGTTTTTCTAAAAATAAAAAGCCCCTCACTGGGCAACTTTTAATATCATTTTGGTTTTGAGAAGAAAAATTATTTGATTTCTTTAATAGTTTTTAATTCCTCTACTATAGCATCGTAAACTTTTGGCAGCCATTCCCCTATTTCTTTATTTGAAAATCCTAAAATTCTCAAAACTGTTTTATCCAGTTCTACTCTTGCCCAAAACCTTTTTTCTATCTGCTCTATAATCGAAGGGAATTCTATGTTTCTTATTTTTTCGAATAAATTCAATAAAATTTGTTTTTCATCTATTGAAAGATTTTGAATATTAAATAGATTAAATAATTCTAAGTCTTCAGCTTTTATATCCGTATATTGTCCGGTTGTTTGTTGCATATTGGATATTAGTTTAGCAAATGCCAAGATGCTGTTTAAATAGATGCAAATAAAAATCGCGCTTTCCTTATCACATTTTAATATCTTAAATGCATCAGTTGGTACAAAGTTTATTTCAGAATAGAAAGATAAAATAAAGGTATTAGGGGACACAGGATTAAACCTTCTGAAGACTGTTACATGTGTTCCCTTCCCCTCTACATTTCTTTTTATAGTCCCCCAATTAAATTTCTCTTTATCTTTATATAGCGAAAGTGTTAGAACTTTCTCAAAACCATCAAATTTATCTAAAATTAAATAGTCTTGAAGTTTTGATATATCTATTCGTTTTATACTTGTGACAGTTTTTAAGGATTTAATTATTTTGTCTTTACTAACCTTAAATTCTTCATTAGTATTTCTTAATTTAAGATAAATAAAGTCATCAGATTCTTTCTCAAATGTTAGGAAAGACCTTTCTGTTCTGCTTTTGTCAATCGGGTCTGTGATAAAAACTAATTGGGAAATTCCCTTAGGCGATGTATGAAAGCCTTCTTTTAAATTTTCGGCATCTATTTTTGTCAATTTATCTTTTCCAGTTTTTTCTATTTGTTCACAAAAGGTATTTACGATGGATAAATTTCTATAACTCGTAGCCCAAATCCACTCGATAAAATTTTTTTTACGGAAATCTCGATATCTAACGGTAAACATTTCACATAAATTGTCTTTATAATAATCTTCTTTTTTACCTCTAAGCTTCCCAACGATATTTTTCACTTCTTCCAAAGATATTATTCTTATAGATTTCTTCAAAAATATTATCGTAGTTATATCGTCGTTTAATGGTTTCCTTTTTTCTGCAATCAGCAAAATATCTCTAAATGCCGCAGATTCACTAAAACCAAAATCTTTTGTTGATTTTATTATGTATTTTATATGATAATTCTCTAAGAGGTAATTTCTAATTTTTTCCGTAGCTTTTCCTCTTGTAATATTAATTGGAACTACAATGGCAACTCTTCCATTTGGTTTTAACATTAAATCAGCTAAAGATAAAAAGTAACCCCATAAATTAATTAAATGACCACATTTCTCTCCCAAGATTTTTCCAAAATCAGTTCCATCACTTAATTTTTCTTTGTAATCTTTTGGGAGTTTTTCTCTATCTGAAAAAGGGGGATTCATAATCACGACATCAGCGGGTCTTATATAAAATTCTTCTCCTTCTCCTTTAGGAGAAATAGGTTCTATTCTTTGCCTTAATGTTTTTCCTTTACTAAAAAGAGCGAGTTGAATTGTTTCACCGAAAGATTTTAATAAAACCCCATTTTCTTTAAATTTCGGAGAGAGAAGAGAGGGGGCTAATTCCAATGAATCAGCTCGTGCAATTCTTACTTTTTCTGTGGGCTGCTCTAATTTTTGCAAGGATAAATTAATAGCACTTAAATGGGTGGCAAATGGCATTATGTCTATTCCAGTTATATCTTCTTCGATAAATTTTTTATGCAATTTTTTTAATACTTCTTCATCTAATTCTTTTTTCAATTGCTCTTCAGAGAGTTCTAATTTTCTCCTATATACTGCCGACAGTAAAGTTCCAGAGCCACAGGCGGGGTCAATAACTGTTTCATCCCACTTATTAATTGCTAAATGAGCTAAAATTTGTGCGGCAATAGGATTGGTGTAAAAAGCTGCCCAAGTTTTTGCTACTTCTTTGGGAAGAAGTGCGTGAAAAAATCTCCCCGCCAGGTCTTGAGTGATATATTCTGCCCTTAAAACAATGAGGTTTTTAATAGCGTCATTAATAAGAGTTAGAGTGTCATTATTTTCAGGAATTCTTTCTATTAAATGGATATTATAAATTGGTTGATAGTCTATATCTGTGATTTTTTTAAAATATTCTTGGATTTCTTTCAACGACTTTACTGGTTTTAATTCTGGTAATGATTGGTCTCTACTTTTCGTTTTATAAATTTGATAGAAAAGCAATTGATTAAAAAAAAGGTAGGAAGAAAGCATACTTACTTGAGATTCAGCTTTTTGTTTATCTTTAATTTCTCCTAAGCCGGCGAATAATTCTAATTTCTCAGCTACTTCTTCAAAAATTTCTCCTGTTTTTGCTTGTTTAATAACCTCAAATAAATCTTGGACTATTTCTCTAATCGCCTTGATAATAGAGTTGAAGTCAATGAGCTTTTCTTTGTTTTCAAATGCTTTTTTTAACTCTCTAATTATTTCCCCAAATTTTTTATCTTCAATCCATGTATCTAAATAATCTGTGTGAATCCATCCTCTAACTTTCTGCGAGATAAGTTCTTGTTTGAACTTTTCTATATCAACAATCATCTGCCCGCTTTTGATATGAGGAAAAACTAAAACAACAACATTTCTTGTTCCATAATCTAAAGCGTAATCTACAACTTGGGCCACAGCTTTAGTAAATGCTTTTTCTTCTCTGCCCAACTTTATCTCGGCGATAAAAGGAGAAGCATCTAATTTAAAGAAAATATCTAAATAACCCCTCTTGACTCCCACTTCAGAAATTGTTTTTGCATTTGCTTCTTTTTCGAGATACTCTGAAAGGGGTAAATAAAGTGTTCTTTCGGTAAGTTTAATTGGCATATCTAATTTTATTTTTACATAAATTTCCAAATTTATCTATTCCATTAAGCCCGCCGAAGTATACAAAAAGTTCACCGCTGGGCAATTTTCATTCTCTAAACATCAACCTTTGGTATTCTTTTTGGTATTTAATATCTTCCTCAATGATTTTATTCCATAACTCATTTGCCTCTGGGCTACCTTTCGCCATCGCATTATAAGTTTCGGCGTCTTGGGTGTATATTTTAAACAATCTTTGTTCAAGTTCGGTTTTCAAATCTCCTTCTCCTATTGGGTAATGTTTCATTACTAAATTCCACGCCTGGGCTTCTACCGTATAAGCATAATTTTCTGAATCAAAAAGTTGTGCCTGAAATTCTTCAAATGTTTTAACTGGATTTTGAGTATGCCAGTAATTATGGGCGACTTCGTGATAGAAGATAGGTATCCATAATTCAGGCTTTAAACTCACTGAAGAATCGATGTAAATACCTTTGATTTTAACTCCGTGATACATTAAGGCTTTCCCTTTCAGTTTTGGAGAGATTTGATAAAGTTTAAATTCGCCTTCTTGATTCTGCTTAATCAAAAAGTCATGGACTTCTCTTAATTCTTTCGGCGCCTCCTCTTTTATTGAATCTATCATATTCGCTGCTTCAGTTAATACTTCTAAGGTTCGTTTCACATTTAGGGCTTGCTTTTTTTCTTTGTTCTGAAAATAGACAAAGATGAAAACACTTACTATAAGAAGCATTAAACAAATTAGAAGAATTTTTTTAGTTAACTTTGAATGATTAAGTTTCTTCTCTATCGTCATCAATTTTATTATAAGTTAGTTTTTCTAAAACAAAAAAGCCCATTGCTGGGCAGTTTTTATTTTCTTACTTTATTTCTTTTATCCAAATGCCAAATTTTCGTAAGCTTCTTTAATCAGATTTAGGGCGTCATTTAATTGATCTTCGGACCTAATTTTAAACGCTATTTTATATTCATCTTCTTCTTTAACCTTTCTTTTAAATCCAATTTTTGTTGACGTTTTTATCTCGTTTATTCGTAAATCCCCATGAATTTCATTTGTTCTGGGATGTAAGTAGGCAAATGTTTTACCCTGTTTTCTATAAATAACTGACCACTTGCCGAATGCTTCTTTAATATCTTCTCCGAAGCGGGGAATTTCTTCTCTTAATTTATTTAACAAATCTTTCATCCTGGGAGAGGTTTTTCTTCGCCTAAATATTTCTTCAAGGGTATAAGGTTTTATTTCTTTACTGACTTGCTCGATAATTTTGCTTTTTGGGGCAATTGTCCCAATAGACTCTCTGGCGACAGGAGGTTTAACTTGTTCATAAAGGATAGTGTTATTTTCATACAAACTTACTTTCCATAATTCAATTGGTAAATCTTTAAAAGCAATAGCGCTTTGTTGGTAGACAGTGAATTGAGGAGAGATAAAGATGATTTTAGACTGACGCCAATCAATATCAGATTTTTTTAAGTTGGCTTTTTTCTTTTCGTTGTATTCCAAAACAAAGTCAGCTTGATTATTAAGCATTGCTCCTAAATAAGCATAGCCCTGGTCAATTACTGAAAAAGCTTTATCCTTTTTATATTCAATTATTACAAAGGATTTCGCTTCTGGGTCAAAAGCTAATGTATCAATATAGAAATCTTGCTGAGCTCCTTTTACACAAAATTCATTATTTAACGAACCGCTAACAAATTCTAACCCAAAAATTGTTTGCAAATTTTTTTCTGTTAAGGTTTGTAGATATTTTTCTAAATCAACCCGACTTTCTTTTATAAGGGTTAACTTTGAGCCATCTATTTTAAAGATTGGCATAAATGTGATTATTATTAAACTTCATTTCTAACTAAGATCTTAACAAATTATTGAGACACTGTCTATAATAAAAAAGCCCATCGCTGGGCAGCTTTGTTGTTTTCCATATTGATTCTTAAGATCTATTTTGTTATTCGGGAAGTTCACTATTTAATTATTTTAAGCAGTTTTAATAAGATAATCTTTATGCTGTTCTGCCATGTTTTGAAACCACTCGATAACCTTTTGAATCCTGGGATTAAAATCATTAAAGCCTATCATATCCCAATATTTGATTGTTGCATTCAAAGCCATAATAGAAGGAGCAAACAACATATGGGGCATTGGCTCCATAAACTTAACATTTGGGTAACGCATGCCAGATTTATCTTTTTTGGGGCTAAGATGATTAAAGTCAAGATCGTGCCAAGAGCCATGCACATGTGCTGAAGTGCGTTTAAAAATTAGCTCGTAAATCTCATATAAACCTACATCTTTTGCCTTCCCACTGATTTTTAGATGCTCTTTCTTTAAACCCCATTCTGTTTTTTTGAGTTCATTTTCTTCGAGTCTTAAACCCGATCTTTTAAAAGTCTTGTTAAGACTTTTAACCATTTTGTCCTGAAGAGGTTTCGGTCCTAACCCCCTTTCCCGATAATAGTCAACCATAAATTTTTTAAACTTCCGGTCAAGTGAGAGAGAGGCTCGTTTATATTTTTTAAAAACCTCTGTGTTTAAATACTTGAGTAGATATTCAAAATTAATAATAGTTTCTGTTAAACACCTTGAAATAATAAACGCTAATTCACCTCTTTTTTCGACAATCATTAAAATATATGTGTCGTAAAGTTTAAAAATCCTAACCATATGACCAGCTAAGATTTCTGCTTTATATGCCGGAATTTGCGTTGAACAGATTTGGCTACTTGTCAGTAAAATCCTTCGCACAATATTACTAACTTTTACTAAATCTTTCATAAAATCATTATTTGTTTTTCCCTCTTTTTTGATCACTGGCAAAGTAAAATCTGTAAAGACCTCTACTATTTTTTCTGCAGTTTTTTTTGAATTATTTATCGTCATAAAAGTTCCTATCTTTGAAGATGAAGATAAATTCAAAACCTCTTTTTTATAATAACTCATCATCGCCAAAACAAAAACCCAAGAAGAACTCTCGGACGAGTGGTTTCTCAGGCAAAACTTGAATCTCTAAACCCTTACTTCCAACTCAAACTTAAGATAATTGTTGGGCTAATGGAGATAATAATATATCGCACTTCGCTAATTTTGAGGAGAAAGTTTTCTCAAATCCTGCATCTATTTAGTTTCTCTTATACCATCTAATTTCTTTTTGAGTTCGTAAGGATTTTCGATATGTTTTAACACAACTATTGGTGAAGGCTGTCCAGGCTGGTATCTCGATATAACTTCGTGAGACCCAGTTCCAGCTGTGTTGATGTTCATATAGCCAGTCTTACAGATTGATTTTTCAAAAAACGGCTCTCCAACATAAATATCGGTTATCTTATCATAATCTATACTAATTAGATGGGTGGAAAGCCAGCCTTTATGGATTAAGACCCTTTTGTTGGTAAATGCAAAAGCATTAGCTTTCTTTAAATACCAACCCATAAAAAGCATAAGTAAAAACAATATTATTGAAAAAATCCAGAGGATAGGAAGAAATATTAGTCCGAAAAACCCAATCAATATTTGAACAAATAGTATATATTTCCTTCCAAGTGTGAATTCTTCAACAACATTTTCTCCTGGACTTAATACTTTTTTCCAAACATTTTCGTATTTCATAAGTAACCTTTCATAACATTATTTCGACCTTTACTAAATTATACCAAACAACCCCGAGAGAAAAACTCTCGGGCAGCGGCTCCCCCCGATGGACGATTTAGAATCTATTTTTTAACTTTATAATGAAGTTGAATTTCATTCTGTGAAAGTTTCTTCGTTTCAACGAGTTCTAAATTTGCTTCAAAATCAGTTTCTGCGAATAATCTTATCCCTTTTCCAAAAACAATAGGTTCAATATCAAGGTAAATTTCATCAATTAAGTCCTCCTTCATGAAACTTGCATTTAACCCTCCACCGCCACAAACCATTATGGTTTCAAATCCTTGAGTGCGTAAAATATCAATAGCTTCCTTAGGCGATTTCGCTGTAAAGATAAATTGTGGATTATGGATTTTAAGTAATTCTCCCTTGTGTGCCAATACCACTGTCTTTATCTCATTAAGATTAGATATATTAAACTCATTGTTCTTTAACATAATCTCATAGGTTCTTCTTCCGATAATCATATTGCCGTATTTCTTAATCATACCGCTAAAACTTTCCCATTCGGTTTCAGTAACCCAACCGGTATCGTCGCCTTCTTTAGCTATCATTCCGTTCGGTGTTATTGCCATGTATAGAATAACCTTCATATACTTTTATTTTACCAAAAAACCGCCTGTTTGGCGATTTTCTGAATCGTCTTTCAGAAATTAAAAACCTTTCAATATCCACTTAAGGTTTTCTTTATTCTTTTAATTTCCAAACTTGCCTTTTTATTTTTCAATAGTTTTTCTATTTTTTCATTATCATAAGATATTAAGTCCTGAGTCCCTTTTAATAATATATCATTTAAAAGTTGGAGCTGTTTCTTCGCCTTATAACGGTTTACATAATTATTGGGAGTAATCAGATGATTACTCCTTTTTTTAATGCCGACGTAAACTGCGTTTTGTTTATTAGTCTCCATCTTCTTAAAAATAGATTGAAGTCTTCTTGTGTGCAGAGGGTCAAAATAGTTACTAAAGAAGAACATTTGCTTGCCTTT
>Ga0315280_10006972_pt1 | contig 15397 bp, 15 predicted proteins | sample YL17G06_40_MG_FD_203697 | JGI IMG/M metagenome (GOLD analysis project Ga0315280, IMG submission 203697) | Sediment microbial communities from Yellowstone Lake, YNP, Wyoming, USA - YL17G06_40 | ecosystem: Environmental > Aquatic > Freshwater > Lake > Sediment | place: USA: Wyoming | collected... | reverse complement strand
TTATTCCCCGAAAAGTTGCTTTTTCGTTGAAAAAATAAAGCTGAAAAAGGCCAAGTATTCACTTTCAAATGTTGAGGATCTGCCAACCTTTATAATTATTGATGATGAGCAGCTGCTTTTGCTTATTGGAAGGAATGGAAAAAAGAAAGTTGCAGCCTTATGGACGAATTATGATGCTTTCGTGAAAGCTTTAAAAGCACTTTTCCTCGAATTGTGGAACAATGATTCATAGATTTTTGGTCTAATCCTAGACCTAATTTCTTGCCATGTGAAATTAGCTAGTTCTCTAGCCTCTCTGTCAATTGCCATTAGCAAGGTGAAATAGAGAATTGCTCCTATTGTTGTTATGCCTAAAGTTAAGGATAGCTGCTGGAAATTGAATAATCGAAAATTTAGAGCATAGTTTCGGCTTAAACACGTATGATTTTATCGATGATTTTTGTTAACTCATCTATATTCTTGTTCCAGTTCAATCTTGTTCTTACAGTCTCTTCAGCTTCTACTTGTAGCGTCTTTCGGAGTTTGTGATCGCTAGCTAACAAAAGAATCTTCTCTACAATGCTTTTGGAGTTTGCGACAGGAACTAGAAGGCCATTCATTCCATCTCTAATCCACTCTTTGTTTCCATTAATTTCTGTAACAACTGGTGCTAAAGAACATGCCATTGCCTCCAACAGGCTTGCGGATGCTCCATCTGAAAATGATGTGGAGACATAAATGTCTGCAGCACTTAGGTAGTCCGCAATGTTTTCGTGTGGAACAGCGCCAACAAATTTCACTTCACCACTTTTTATGAATTTGTCTGCTCTTAGTTTGAAGTTTTCTGTTAGTGGCCCTTCGCCCAGAACGAGGAATTTTATGCTTTTGTTTTCCTTCAAGATGTGAGGAATCGCATTAATTAAATACTCAACACCGTAAATTGGTTTGTGATGTCTCAGGCTTATAACGACAATATCGTCATTGCCCCATCCGCATTCTCTTCTAATTTTTACCCGCTGGCTTTGATTCCCGCTAAATTCGTTTAAGTTGACCCATGGAAATTTCACGATTTTTTGAGGATCGCATCCGAGTTCTATCGTTGCTTCCTTTTGAACTTCGCTGTCGACAACGACGACATCAGCTTTTCTTAAAGAGTAGACAATAAGAGGCTTGAGCGGAAAATATTTTCTCGGGAAAACTAGTACGTCTGAACCCCAAATGAAGAGTATAAAAGGATGAAAGTTGGAGTAGGCTGAATAAAAACCATAAGTGCTCGCCCAGCAGCCTATAAGCGCATCAGGTTTAATTCGAGTCAAGTTTTTCTTTAAAATTCGTGCCCTCATAATGGTTAAAAGATGTTTCCGCATTCCTTCGAAGGGGTGAAGATTTGTCTCTGGAATAAGTTCCGCCATTTTAATGGTTTTAATCCCGGAAGGAATACAAGTCGGTGAATGATGAAACGTGAGAACGTAAATGTCATACTTCTCCCTCAGCGCGCTTAGAAAAAGCGCATCATAAGTGCTTATCCCATCGTGAGCATACACAAGTTTAGCCAATAATTCTCACCCTGTTGTGTGAATTACAATCAAAGGCTAGCTATAAAATTGTTTATACGTATTTTAATAAGCATTTTAAAGCCAAGATTTTTAATAAAGAAAACGAGTTTTATTCAAGTCCAAAAATGGTTAATTCAAGGGTGAGACGGTGCACAATCTAAAGATTCTGATTACTGGTGGAGCAGGCTTTGTTGGAAGCCATCTTGTTGACCACTTTTTGAAGGGTGGATATGAAACTGTGGTTTTTGACAACTTCTATTCCGGCAAGATTGAAAATATAAGGCAGTATATGAACAACAAAAGTTTCCATTTAATCAAAGGAGATGTTAGAAGTTTAAAAGATGTTGAAAAGGCTGTCAAAAGCGTAGATGTTGTATGTCATTTGGCTGCAATTGTGTCCCCTCCGCTGTCTATAGAAAATCCGTTACTCACAGAAGATGTGAATGTTAAGGGAACGTTGAACCTGCTGGAGGCGTGTGTAAAACACAATGTACAACGCTTTGTGTATGTGTCCACGTGTGCCGTCTATGGAGAGGCGCGCTATCTACCTATAGATGAGGAGCACCCAATAAATCCCCTGTCACCTTATGGAGCGTCAAAGCTTGCAGCAGAGCACTACTGCAACATCTTTAAACGAATATATGGCTTGCAAACTGTTTGTTTAAGATTTCTCAATGTTTACGGTTCAAGACAACCCAGTGGACCCTACGGAGGCGTTATAACAACTTTTCTTGAATCACTAAAAAAGGGAGAGCCACTTGTTATCTATGGAGATGGAAACCAAACACGAGATTTCCTATACGTTGCAGATGCAGCCAAAGCATGTATGCTTGCACTTCAACGCAAAAATTGCTCAGGAAAAACGTTCAACATAGGGACAGGGGTTCAAACATCGATAAACGAACTTGCGCAAATCTTGATTAAACTTATGGATAGACCGAAGACAAAGGTGATTTATGCTGACGAACGAAAAGGAGACATTAGAAAAAGCTACGCTAACATTAGCAGAGCAAAAAAGGAACTGGGGTTTAAATGGGACTATTCAATCTCTGAAGGCTTGAAAAAAATGGTTGAGGAGCTTGACTAGTTTTTATTGGACCTCTTGACTTTTCATATAAGTAGTAAACTTCTTCAGGCCCTCTCTGAATTTGATTTTTGGCTTCCAGTTTAGTAGTTGTTGAGCTTTTTTGATGTTGATAACTGCTCCTTTAAAGTCATGAGGTCTCTGCGGTGCATGTTCAACCTTTAATTTTTTGAAGTTTTCACGTAAAGCTTCAACTATATTATTTATGGTAACAAATTCAACTCCCGCAAGGTTAAAAACTTGGTTACGGGCAGACGGTTGCAGTGCAGCAACATTTCCCATCGCTAAATCCTCAACATGAATGAAGCATCTGCCCTGATTTCCATCGCCAAAAACTGTGATAGGTTCCTTCTTCATAGCCTTTCTTACGAAAATAGCGATGGCCATGTTGGCTCTCATGCGTGGTCCATAGGGAATGTCATATCTCAAAATTGTGTATGGTAACCCGGTGTGCTTCTCCCATGCAATGAATAGGTGTTCTTGACCTATTTTTGTTTTCGTGTATATATGGTCTGGAGGTGGTATAGGGGTGTTTTCGTCTACTGTGCCTTCTGTTTTTCCGTAGACCCATGTTGTTGAAGCAAGTATCACTCGTTCCACTTCCATTGCTGAGGCCGCGTTCAGCAAATTCATTGTCCCAATTTCATTTACTTGTAGGCATAAAGCTGGGTGAGATAAGGCTATGTTCACGTCTGCTATGGCTGCGAGATGATAAATGAACTCTGTGTCTTTGCATGCTTCTAGGGCTTCGTTTTCGTTTAGCAAGTTTCCCTTTATCCATTCAACATCGTCTCTTAACGGCTTTCGCTCGTCAAACACGCGAACACTGTATCCTTGCTCCACGAGTTTGTCCACGATGTGGCTTCCAATGAAGCCTGAACCGCCAGTTACAAGGACATTCATAATCAATCACCTGACTTTACATTTCGGATAATGTTTCCCTTAACTTTTCGATCACGTATTGTTCCTCTTTTATGGTCATTTGGGCGTATAAGGGTAGGCATATCATTCTTTTGCATGCATCTTCGGCTTGTGGCAAGTCTCCTTCTTTTGTGCCTAGTATTTGTTTGTATATTGGTTCGAGGTGTAGTGGTGGCCAGTAAACTTCGCCGCTACATCTTACGCCTTCTGCTCTAAGCTTCTCTTTTAGTTTTTCTCTGTCTATGCCTTTTTCCAAGAAAGCCACATACTTGTAGTAATTGTTAAGAATGTTTGGCGGAGTTTTTAAGGGTGCTATTCTACCCATTTTTTCCAGTTCTTTATCATAGTATTTCGCAATTTTGTTGCGTTTTTCAATTATCTCGGGAAGCCTTTTAAGCTGTGTTAAGCCTATTGCCGCATTTATTTCCGGTAGTCTCCAGTTGTAACCCAATTCGATGATTATGTTGCTGTTGAAGTTTTCTTTTCCTTGGTCTCTTAGGATTCGTGCTTTTTCTGCTATTTCATCGTTGTTTGTTGTTATCATGCCGCCTTCGCCCGTGGTCATTACTTTTGTTGGGTAGAAGCTGAAGCATCCAGCGTCTCCAAGAGCGCCGGCTGGTTTCTTGTTTATGGTTGAGCCTTGGGCGTGTGCGGCATCCTCTACTAAAAAGAGTTTTTTGTCTTGGCATAGCTCTCTTATTTCTTTGATTTCTGGGCATATTAACCCGCCAATGTGGACGGCTATTACTCCTCTTGTTTTTTGGGTTATGTTTTTCTGGACGTTTTCCATGTCAATGCAGAGGTTTTTCGGATCTATGTCGGTTAGTTTTGGCTTTGCTCCTGCGAAAATCACTGCAGCGGCTGTAGCTGAAAAGGTGTTTGTTGGAACAAGTACCTCATCTTGTGGCTTGAGCTTCATTGTGCGCAAGGTGATTTCTAGGGCGCTTGTTCCCGAGTTTACGGCTATGGCGTGTTTTACGCCGCAAAGTTTTGCAAATTGATTTTCAAATTCCTTTGTGTATGTGTGGAGTGTGAGCATTCCGGACTGAAGGATTTTTTCTACGTCGTTTTTTATTTGTTCGATGTCTTCTTTTGGGAAGTATGGCTTTACTGGCGGTACGACTTTGGACAAGTTTCCACCTTAAGTGTAGTATTGCATAAGCGCTTTGGACGAAAATAAAGGTTCTGTTGAGCTTCAATTTTTAAGGATTTTTTCTATGAGTCCGCTTTGTTCCACGAGAACTTGCCAGTCGAATTGGCATGCGAGTTTCAAGTTATTTTTACGCATTTCCTCTGCTAGTTTTTTGTTAGAGACGATAGTTCTTATTTTGTCTGCAAGATCTTCGGCGTTTCCGGGTTCATAGAGGAGTACGTTTTTGTTTGGGACAAGGTAGGCTTCTCTTTCCTTTACGCTGGCCATTATTATGGGTTTGCCTAAACCTAAGTAGTCCTTGACTTTTCTTTGTGACCAGTAGGAAGTTGTTGTGTAAGCTTTTTTGTAAGGAGCTATTGTTGCATCACATAGGCTTGTGATTTTTAAAGCGTCAAACTTTGGCAGTTTCCCTAAAAACCTTACATTACCCCATGCTTTCTTATACTCGTTTAGTTTGGGTCCTTCTCCGATGACGACCATGTTAACTTCTGCCAATTTAGCTCCCTTAAACATTGTCTCCATGTCTAGTTGTCTCTCCCAGTTTCCTAAAAAGCCCATAAGCGGTTTTTCCTTTGGAATACGATGCGTTGAATAGAGTTTTTCCTTCTCATTTTCTGCTTCCTGAATGGCTTTTTTGCTTTCGTTGATGTCAATTCCGTTTTCTAAAACTATGCTTTTTGCTCTCTCTTTTTGTCCAAGCGAATCCTTGATTCCTCTACTGACGCAAATTATGGCGCTGGAGTGCGCTACGCTCATTCTTTCTACAAGATAGTAAAAGGCAACTTTGAGTTTGTTGTATAATGTTTTTTCGTAGAAAAATTCGATTTCTCGAAAGAGCCAACCGTGAAAATCTAAAATGATTTTTTTTCCAAGGATTTTCAGTGGTGAGAGAAAAAAGCTGAGGAGGCCTCCTCTAACGATGATGGTGTCATAGGAATAGCTGAGGGTTTTGGCGTAGGTATGCAGAAGGATTTTCATTCTTGAAACATGCTTTGATCCGCTTATTTGATGGGTCTTTAGCCCTTCTAATCTTTCGCCCTTTCTTCCTATGACTTCTACTTTGAAATTTTTCTTCTGCAATGATTTGGCTATATAGATGAATCGCGATGGGGGAGCCTCAGAGAATGTTAATTTGCCATCTATTATGAACATAACTTTGCTTCGCATGCTTTTTGCCGTTTCCCTTAGCTTTTTCGTATATTATTCTTTTTATTATTAATGTTTATGAGCTGTTTGAAGGTTTTGGTTATATGGTATTCAAAAACTCGCGAGTTACATATATGTAATCTTGAAAAACCGCCCAATAATCGAAAGTGGTGTTACTATTCAAGATTTTGTTGTTATAGGCAAAGATGGCTCGCAAAAAGCAGTAAGAAGAACCTGGATTGGAAAAGGCACAAGGTTCCTGACTGGAGCCATAATATATTCTGGTTGTGATATAGGCAAAAACTGTTTGATTGCGGATCATGCAAGTATTCGAGAAAACTGTATACTCGGAGACAATACAGTTATAGGGAGAAACGTCTGTGTCGAAATGAACACGAAAATAGGCGCCCACGTCTTAATTGAAACACAAGCTCACATTACAGGTAATATGGTCATAGAAGACTACGCGTTCATTGGTCCAAACGTCACAACAATGAATGACAAGATAATGGGACACCCAGTTAAGTTCAGACCAAAACTAAAGGGTAAGATAGAACTTGTAGGACCTACGATAAAGAGAGGTGCACGCATCGGTTCAGCAGCTTGCATCCTACCGGGTGTTGTGATAGGAGAAGAAGCAGTTGTAGGCGCTGGGGCAGTAGTAACGAAAGACGTTTCCCCCTACACTGTTGTTGTGAAAGCCCCTGCTATAGAACTAAAGAAGGTCCCTCAAGATGAATGGCTGCGCGTCTAAACCAGAAGGAAAGGTGGCGTTAATTACAGGTTCTTCCAGAGGAATCGGCAAAGCAACTGCCTTACATCTTGCAGAAGACAGGGTAAATATTATAATTAATTATTTGAGTCGTCATGAAGAAGTAGGGTCAACTGCACAAAAAATCAGGAAAATGGGATGCAAAGCCTTCACATTTCAAGCTGACATTCGAAACTTTGAAGAAACTCAAAAACTAGTAAATTTTACGGTTGAAAAATTTGGAAAAATAGACATTCTAGTGAATAACGCTGGTATCGTATAAGATAGAACATTGCAAAAGATGAGTTTAGGAAAATGGGAAAACGTTATTAGAACAAACCTAACTGGAGTTTTCTACTGTTCAAAATTAGTAACGCAAGAGATGGTTAAACAAAAAAGTGGTCGAATAATTAATATCTGTTCAGTTATAGGGCAGATAGGCAATTTTGGACAGACAAACTACGCCGCAACAAAGGCTGGTATTTTGGGTTTTACTAAATCACTGGCTCTTGAAGTGGCTGATTTAGGAATAACCGTTAATGCTGTTTGCCCAGGCTTCATTGAAACAGATATGCTTCGCAAACTGCCAGATAAAATTAACGAAGAGATTTTGCAGAGAATCCCATTAAAACGGTTTGGGCAGCCAAGAGAAGTTGCTGAGCTCATAGCTTTTTTGGCATCTGAACGAAGCAGTTACATAACGGGACAAATGTTTAGCATTAATGGTGGAATGTTTATGGGAACGGTTTAAATGACATTGAAAGAAGTAGTAGCAAACCATGTTGGATTAAACAACAGTTTATAATGTGCTCGATAATTGTTCCAAAATTTTTTCCATATGGTCACCAAAAGCTTCGATGGTAAAGTCACGCGGTATCGAAGCGGCTTCTTCACTTTTCTTAAGGAGATAAGCTGAGTTTAGTCGTGCAAGAATTTGTTGCGCTCCTATTTCAGGATCTCTGTCGATCAAGAACCCACCTGGCTGTTCCATCTTTATCTTTGAGTGGCGTCTGAAATAGATTACTGGTGTTCCACATAGCAGAGACTCGTGGTTTGCCTGCCCATCCCACGGAACAATTATGTGTGTGGCTGGAAAAAACGTGAGGTCAGCGGCTGAGTAATATTCAGGAAGCAGTTCTCTATCTATCCATCCGTAGATTTTAACTTTGTCTTTGAGATTGTATTGGCTGATTCTTCTTTCGAACTCTTCCATTCCTTGTCCGCGTCCAAAAACATGCAACTTCACTTTCGGATTTTTTTCAGCCAGATGTCGAAAGACTTCAAGAGCGGTGAAAGGATCTTTTTCGTAATCTCTACTTGAAGCGATCCGCTCCAGAGTCTCGATTCTTGATACCATCACGATGTTTATTTCATTTCTGTCGAATCTTACTTTTTTTGCAGAAGCGTTCTTATCGAGTCTTCGGAAAAGTTTGTCATCAATTATGAATTCTTTAAAATTTATAACTTTGTCCTTGGGCAGTTTCAGAACTTTGAAAAGGTAATACTTGTGTTCTACATTTAGGTTGATTAAAATTAACGATGCGAGACGTAGACTTAAGCGGTAGACCGAGACAAAAACGCAATATTTCCATCTACCTAATCGCTCATACCAGCCGAGTGAACCTCCAAGCCACATAACCATAGTTGGTCTGAAAATTCTCAAGATCAGGTTTACGAATGGGATTTCATAATCCCAAAGATGCAAAATAACATATACATCAACCCTGTCCCGATGTAGCCGCCGTATAACACGAAACACATACGCTAGGTTTTCCAAACCAACGATGATTTTGCGGGTGGTGCTCTTGCCTATTCTTCGAGCAAGCTTGCTCAGAAGTGGAATTGAGCAGGGCAGAACTATCAAATGTGTTTTTCCATCAGTATGCTGGAGGCTAAAGGGTTTGTCTAGGTTTGTGGAAGCGTAACTTATGTTTTCGATGTTATGCATTAATAGAGCTTCGCAGAACATGCATCTCAGCTTGAGAGTTGGGTCATCATAACGTGCGTGTGCTGTGTTAAAGAAGGCAACCTTCATGATGGGTAAACTCCAGCATTATAAGGCTAGAGACATTAAAATCCCTCCTTATAATAAACATTTTTGTGGCATCTAAGCATCGAATTTGTTATGGACTACTAGGAAGAGTATGTGGGAAAACGTGTGAGGATGGGAAAAGGTAATTATCAACTAATTGAAATGATGCATGAGTAGGTGGTGTGCACGTCTAATTACAGATATTATGGTAAGTATATTTTGCATAAGGATGAGGTTGTCAGCAACTTTCTGCGTGTCATTGAAAAGGGGTTTATCGCTTTTGACAGGGATCATGTGATGGTGACAAAACAGAATGATCCAAATTATCCGCCACATATGTATACTCCTACTGGAATTGCTAATTATGGTTTGATAAGGTACAATGATCTGATTGAAAACACAAACAGACTAAAATCTAAGGTTGATAGTAGAGTTGCTATTGAAAGACAAGCTCGGTGGCTGATCAAAAATAGAATAGATAAGGAGAATATGAGCTTCTACCACTTTAACTTTCCAGCTCCCGAGCACGGTTGTAAGCCGCCGTGGAAGTCTGCTATGAGTCAAGGCTTGATATTGAGTTTATTATCAAGAGTGTATCGTCTCACTAAAAATATAGAATACTCTAAGCTTGCAGAAAGAGTTGCCATTTCAATGAAGACCCCCACTTCTGAAGGTGGTTTCCTATACATGGATGATAATGGTGATTACTGGTACCAAGAATATATGGGGAACTACGGGTTCGTATTAAACGGTTTTATATATGCTATGTGGGGTGTTTATGATTATTATTTGTACTCTAGCGATGAAGAATATGGAATGATTTTTGATAGATGCATCGATACGCTTAGGAAAAACTTAGAAAAATATGATTGGAGAATTGGTATATCAAAATGGACGGTTTACGATTTGAAAGATAGAAATCCCGTTGATCTGTTCTATCACAAATTGCATATCGGTTTGTTGAGAGATTTGTACACGATAACAAAGGAAGAATTCTTAATCGTTTATGCCGATCGCTGGGAAAGCTATATCAGACAACCAAATATGCTGCTTGTTAGCATAACAAAACACGCACGCGCACAGGTCCTAGAACTATTAAAGATGTTGAGGAAGGATTTTTCACCTCTATAGTTCTTTTTATGGTCACCTCAGACAAGAAAGTGAGAATCTTTATCTTATTCATTAAGAATTCCATAAAGTGCCTTCCGAAAAGCTTGTTTGGGTGATGACATTTACTGTAAAAATTCGGGCAAAAACTGATAATCTTAGAAGGATCATTAAGTACACGAAGAATCCTCTGAACTGTATTCTTGCATATGCCTTCCATAATAAGAAAAGGATAAAATTTAGGTGGGGTTTTTCTGGGGATTTTGACTGGAAATCTATTTGGTTTATTTTGAAGCTTGCCGAGGCAGAATGGTGTCTATGTGATCATAAAGATCTGTTCGCATTCACCGATGGAAAGTTTAGTTTTTATGTAAGCAACTTCGATGATGTTGGCTCATTGATCGACAAACCTAGCCCTTTGCATTGCTTCGACTATAGAAATGCTGTTGTGCTGGACGTAGGAGCCTTCACTGGAGACTCTGTCGTTTTGTTTTTTAAATGGGGAGCGAGGAAAGTAATTGCCTATGAACCAGTTCCTAAAAACGTGAAGCTAATGAAGCTAAATGTCAAAGTAAACAAACTTGAAGAGAAGGTCACAGTGATGCCTTATGCTGTTTCTGATGAAAAGGGTTTTGCAGAGTTCAGTTATGATGATTTTGACAATTCTTTCGGACTTAATCCTGGGAAATTCAAAATAAAGTTTCCGAGTGTGTCATTTGAACAAGTACTAAACAGAATAGAAGATGTGGATATAGCGAAAGTGAACTGCGAAGGATGTGAAAAACACCTTTTAGAAGTCAACGACCTGAGAATACATAGATGGGTCATTCAAGTTCATCACGCTTATCTTTTACCATTATTAATCAACCATTTTAAAAACAGAGGATTCGATGTAGCTGTAAATAAAGAATCTATTCCTCCTTTGCTCCAGTGTAAAAAAAAGGAATAGATTCTTAGGATCATCTTGACCAATGAAGAATTATGCGTATATATGGGCATATCGAGCATACGCATTAATAACCTGTTGAAGAATAAATCAATTGTATTCATTTAAACCAGCTATATGACGCAAAAACCGCCAGTTTTCTGAACTTTTACCATTTACATCTAAAAGCAACATACTTATCGCATATTTCATTTTTCTTCTTCTCTTTATATATGCATACGCGCGCGAGATACTCACTTCAATTGGGTCTAATCATCCTAATGCTTTAAGCTCACGTAACTTCTTTAAAATAAACGTCATAATGCGCACACGCTGTTCCAATTTTCTAACAATTCCAGGGGTCCTTAGAGCTGTGTACATGTACACGAGCCGAGAGTAGTATTTTTGATAATCGAAACGTTTAACTAACTTACCCCCAAAACTTTTTTTGAAAAGGTTTATGGTATACCTTGGATCACTCTTATTTGAACCTGTGTAGTATCCACCCATGTCAAATTCTTTTATTCCTTTTTCCTTCGCATTCTTTATCGCTTCCCAAATGATCAGATGATTTGCATTCCCTATTAATATCGCTTTGTTCTTCTCAACCTCGAACCTTTTTGATGCAGCGGAGACCCATCTAATAGTATTCGTGTTTTCTAAGAAAAAGGCACCGGCAACAGTTTCACCATCAAACTCTGCAGCAAACAGAGTTCCATACTTCTTCATAAAATCAACGCTTGGACCTATGGGCGAAAATCCCTTGCGTTCCCTGAATCGCCGATCTATATTATAAAAATCCTCATAATTTTCATTTAACTTTACTTTTACTCCATCCCTTATTGCCCGTTTTATCGCGTATCTACAGGACTTTCTGTCCATTCTCCTCCAGATCTCTTCTAAGTTTAATGTCAAATCTATAATTAAAGTAGAAAACTCCTTACAGGAAAATCCAGGGATAGCCACCTTGTTCTTACAACCATAGAAGAAAACTACGTGACAATCCTCAACATCGAAAGGATAATCGGCGAACGATATTATTTTCCTTTTAGCAATCAATCCTTTCGATTCGATTATTAACGTCATTTCAATCATCCATTTTAAATATTTTTAGCCTCTCAAATTTTTGTTGTTCATGTTTCATGCTTTTATCTTCTTTAAAATATACGTCATAATGCGCGCGTTCCAACTTCTTTTTATAGTCGTTACCCATCTAGATCCCTTTTAAGATGTGATAGCGCGCGGGCTATCCGAAGAGAGCGAGAAATTTTTGCTAAAAATGCTGTACATGCTGGGATAGAGTATACTTTTTTGGGGTTTTTGTCTCCATATTTCCTATTGAAGGTTTCTGCATATTCCTGAGAGATAACAAAAGCCACGTTTTCTTTGCTAGATGCATAGCCCAACAGCCAATCAAGCCTTTGCAAGACATCTTTTCTGTCAGCATCAGGACTATGCAGATAAATAACAATTGCTACTGGACTCCAATTTTCTCTTAAATTATAGTAATAATCAAACACATTTTTAATTCGATTTTTCTCTTCATAAGGCCATAATACTTTATCGTTTGTGAAAGTTAGTGACTTGAGGGACATGCTAATTCTTGGGGGTAAAATCGTTTGCGGTATTAGCAAAATATGGGAATCTCCTAATTGTAAGATATTTTCTCTATTCGGGCGATATGGCTGATAATATCTCGCTCCAGTCCAATCAGACTTACCAACTGGTTTGTAAAATGGAAGATTAATATCTACGGAATAGCCCAAGTTCTCTAGTATCCTTAGCGTAGTTCCATCTTCACTTTCTGCCCATCTGCCTGCGACAAATGTCTTTGGTCGAATGCCTATGCACTCATGAATTGTATTGGTAAGTTCCTTAATTAGTTTACATTGTTCTTCTTCAGCAAGCATGTTTATTGTGTAGTTATCGATGTTACTTGTACCGTTTTTAAATTTTTTATATTTTATGCCAAAAAATATCTCAGGATGTAGATGCGCGCCTACCTCGTCTTTTATCCCTGACTCATCATAAGTTCCAATGCAAAAATCTTTCAAAGAAAAACGATACACTTTTGAAAGTTCGCAATTTGAATTCCCAAAGTTTAATGCAACATCCTGGGTGACTACCCATGTTACTGGCATTTTATGAGAGTGAGAAATTTTTGCTATCATCGGCAAAGTTTTACCATTTGCGTCTAACGGTGGCTCCGTATGAACAACGAGCATAAGATATACCATTTTGTCGTTCATGAAACCATCTCTAATTTAGTAATCTGAACGGGTCTACTTATCTACTTATATTCTTCCTCAAACGAGGAGCCTTTTCTACTTCATATTTTTCTTAAGATGGAAATCACTTTTGGAGTAGTGTTCTCCATTAGCATTTCTGGTGGTACTCTTGTTATTTTTTGGCAATTCCATACCACATCTAATCCACAAAGTAAAGCTTCATATGGCATTTTGGGATATCCATCATGAATTGTCATTCTAATCAGACGTCGATGTTTGGCGTATAACAATGGCATTTTATCATAAGGAGCGGATGGAATAATTTCAACATTAGGCATGTTAACTGTGCCTTTGTAACCTACTATCGTGACGGTTTCATTTGGGTGCTTTTTGGCATAATCTAAAATCCATTTCAATCTAAAAACTCTGGGATCAGGGCAGTAATACAAAATGTCACGTTTTTCACCGGTATACTCTTGTTTCTTGAATATTTTTGTGTCTACTGGAATTGGAATTATCTTGCCTTTTTTAAATCCCATAGTTTCTTTTAGCTCCCTTGTAACAAAAAATACTTCTTCACTTTGACTAAGTATTAAATCCCATAATCTTTTCCTAGTTCGCTCCAATCCGCTACGTGCACGCTCATACCTAAATGCATCACTTCCAATCACATGAATCACGTACTTCTTTCTTAACAATTTGACTGCAAGAAAGGAACCACAGAAATCCATAAGATAAACACCGTAAACAACGTCCAAACCTTTATAGTGGAAAGGGTTTAAGAACAACCTGGAAGGAAGTAACACGTGGGCATCAATACCGTAATAGCGAAACTGCCTAGCTAGAATGAAAGCATTACCGGTTCCAACGAGCAACACTTTCGTCTTCTTACACCACAAATTAAGCACGTTTTGAAACACTTATCTTTAACGTAATCATTATAGATGGAGCCCTACAATTACGTAGATAAAGCATGGGCCAAAATATCGTAAACAGGAATGCATACAGTTTATATTCCTCAAGCCCTTACGCTACGCCTGTTCGTTTTTTAGGTCGTCGCATACATTCGATCGCTATTTCTAAAGCATGCATGCATTCTACAAAAAAACACTCGGCTACAAAACAGGAGACTTCCCCATCGCCGAACAAGCATCCAGAGAAGTTTTATCACTGCCCATTTACTCCACAATCACCAAGACACAAATAGACTACGTAGTAAAAGAAATAAGTAAAATTATGAAATGAAAAACCATAGACATCAACACTTTTCGTCACCCACATTGCCAAGTGCTCGAATAAACTAACACTCAATGTTTAAGAACGCATATCTGCCCTTGTTTTAGGTACGCCCACATACCCCCCTTTTACAAGGGTTTCAAGTTTCTTCTCCAAATCTTCAATCCTTCCTCTCTCCTCCTCACTAAGCATTCCCTCCTTCTCAAGAATCTTTTTCACTCCACTCAAAAGTTCAAGATAAAGCGGCGTAAAAGCTTCCTGCCAATATCCTGGATACATCTTGTAAAGGTAAGGATTCGCTTCCACAGTTATATCCACTTCAGACTTCCAAAGGGAACTACCTTTCATATGAAACCACCCAATAAGACAAGCAGTTGGAACACCCACAATCAATGCAACCACCGCAAATAACCCAAAATGCGGAAACACAGCTTGAAGCGGAGGCATATTGGTTATTGCCAAATAGTACACAGTAACAAACGTTGTTGCAAAACCCAGAAGAAAACTCAAGTAAGTACTGTAACCAACTCTAAAATAGTACCACATCCTAAAGGCAAAATTTGAAGCTTTCATTCTAAATCCTCACATAACCATTCTTCAACAACCAAATATAAAAACTACACTCTCATGAATCAACCCTTCATACCTAATTATATCTACTTGGCTCCAAATAGACGGGCCTAAACCAATTGTACGCACGCACACACAAAATCCACAGGTTTCATGAAAACTTAATTATATTTGTTCAATCAAAGTCTTCTAAGAGAAGATGAAACACATGCATAAAGTTTCTTTCATCGGCATGGGCTATGTTGGCCTTTGCACTGCTGTATGTTTCGCAAACAAAGGATTCAAAACCATAATCTCAACGAACGACCCCCAAAAAATAGAAACGATTAACAAAGGAATCCCCCCATTCTACGAACCCCAACTTGAAACTTTGCTCAAAAAAGTCATAAAAAACAAAAATTTAAAAGCCGTCATTGGACGAAAAGAAGCTATTCTAGAAACAGACACCTCATTCATAACAGTTGGAACCCCGTCAAACCCCGACGGAAGCGTCAACCTCAGATTCGTAGAGGAAACCTCTAAGGAAATAGGAAAAGCACTAAAAAAGAAAGAAGACGGCCACCTCGTAGTTGTGAAAAGCACGGTCCCGCCAGGCACAACAGAAAAACTCGTCAAAACAAACCTAGAAAAACAAAGCGGAAAAACCTGCGGCAAACACTTACTATTATGCTTTAACCCAGAATTCCTACGCGAAGGCAACGCAATCTAC
>Ga0315280_10006970_pt1 | contig 15402 bp, 14 predicted proteins | sample YL17G06_40_MG_FD_203697 | JGI IMG/M metagenome (GOLD analysis project Ga0315280, IMG submission 203697) | Sediment microbial communities from Yellowstone Lake, YNP, Wyoming, USA - YL17G06_40 | ecosystem: Environmental > Aquatic > Freshwater > Lake > Sediment | place: USA: Wyoming | collected... | reverse complement strand
TGGAAGAACGAATACGGAAACAGACCGATCAACTGACGGCATTAATGAAAAGTTCCACAGAAATGCTCCAGACAACAGACTTACGAAAAAGACTTAAGGCAATTGCAGAGGCGGTTCGTAGACTCGGCTGGAGACGAGTTGTAATTCACCTGAAAGATGAAAATCTTGAAACAATTGATTTGGTTAGTGCTGGATTGTCGCCAGAAGATGAGAAGTATCTATGGAACCATATGTCACATGGGCATGTATGGCAAGAACGGTTAGGTCCCAAGTTTGAAAGATTTCGATTAGGCGAATTCTATTATCTACCTTGGAGCGACCCATTTGTTCAAGAACAGTTTAAGTACGCGCTTACAAGTAAGATTCCACCTAAAGAGATGGTTGACTGGAACCCAGATGACTTATTGTACATTCCCTTACGCTTGCCAGATGGACGCATTGTTGGCGTAATTAGCATAGATGACCCAGTAGACGGGCGGCGCCCTACTAAAGAGTCTCTTGCTCCTTTCGAACTCTTTGCACACCAAGCTGCAGTTGTGATTGAAAATGCCCGTCTGATTAGCGACTTGAAGAAAACACGTTCTCAGGTGAAGGAGTACGCAGAAAAACTGGAAACGAAAGTAGAAGAGAGAACACGAGATTTAAGAAGAAGCGAGGAGAAGCTCAGAAGCATATTTGCTGCCTCTCCAGATGCAATCACAGTTTGTGACCTAGATGCAAACATAACTGAATGCAACCAAGCAGCAGTAGAATTGTATGATCTCTCATCGAAAGAAGATGCGATTGGTAAAAATGGTTTTGAATTTGTTGCAAAAAAAGACCATAAGAGAGCAATGGAAAATCTGAAGAAAACTTTAGAGAAAGGCCCAGAAAGAAATGCTGAGTACACTTTCTTAACCAAGAATTGTTGTGAGTTCCAAGCGGAACTTTCTGCAAGTGTTGTACGAGATTCTTCAGGCAACCCTACAGCTCTTGTCGCAGTGACCAAAGACATCACCGAACGCAAACGGATGGAACAACAACTTCTCAAATCTGAGAGATTGGCCGCCATCGGAGAAATAGCAGCAATGGTAGGACGTGACCTTCGCAATCCCCTAACTGGCATTAGAGGCGCCACATATTACCTTAAGATGAAATGGGATTCAAAACTAGACAAGAAATCAAAAGAAATGCTTGACCTTATCGAGAGCGATGTAGAATACTCCAACAAAATCGTAAACGACCTCTTAGACTTTTCAAAACAGATACAATTGCAACAAGGCATTATTAATATCAAGTCTTTAGTAAACGAACTACTGTCCAAAACCAAAGTGCCCAAGAAAGTGAAAGTCATAAATCTCACAAAGAAAACTCATAGGGCATGTCTTGATGCTGACCTAATGAAGAGAGTATTCAAAAATTTAATAAAAAATGCGTTCGACGCCATGCCAAATGGTGGAACACTTGCAATAAAATCAGAAAAAGCGGGAGATTTCATCAAGATCTTCGTGCAAGACACTGGAGAAGGAATACCTAAACAAAGCTTGGGCAAAATGTTCATGCCTCTTTTCACAACGAAGGCGAAAGGTGTAGGCTTGGGGTTGCCAATCTGCAAACGCTTGGTTGAGGCACATGGAGGCACAATCACAGTGGAAAGTGAGGAAGGAAAGGGCACATGTTTCACGATTACTGTGCCGATTAGCGAACAAAAAAGAGTTGGAGGTGAAAAAATATGGGAAGAAAAGGAAACATCCTTATTGTCGATGATGACTCCAGCATTAGAAAAGTTCTCTCAGCCATACTAGAAGAAAAAGGCTACAATGTAGAAACAGTTGAAAATGGAAGAAAGGCAATAGAGAAAACAAAAACAAAATTCTACAACCTAGCCTTAATTGACATTCGCCTACCAGACATGGAAGGCACTGCGCTGTTGACTGAAATAAAAGAAAACCTGCCAAAAATGGTTAAAATCATGATAACTGGTTACCCATCTTTGCAAAATGCAGTTGAAGCAATCAATAAAGGGGCAGACGCCTACATCATCAAACCCATCGACATAGACAAAGCTTTGAACACCATAGAAGAGCATCTGGAAAAGCAGCAAAAAGCCCAAAAAATGACAGAAGATAACCTTGTAGATTTCCTTGAAACACGAGTACGCCAACTTGAACGAGAAAAAGTAGCAAGATAAAAAAACCTAAAATTCTTCATTTTTTTAAATAAACATATTCTTCTATCTTGTCTTCACAGTTTTGGATAGAAATATCCATAAGAAATTAGTGATTCTATGTAACTAAATTCGTATGAATGTGAGGAAAGATGCTGAAAAAGATTAAGGTTGTTCCCTTGGCTGCAGAGAGTTTCGGCGTTAGGTCAATGTGCACCTATGTAGAAACAGCAGACGTGAAGATTCTTCTAGATGCAGGTGCTTCTTTGGCGCCATCACGTTTTGGTCTTCCACCTCACCCAAAAGAGTATGAAGCACTCATCGAGTGTCGCAGAAAAATTGCCGATGCCGCAGAAAAGGCAGATGTTGTGACATTAAGCCATTATCATTTTGACCATCATACACCGTCTTATACAGATTGGCTTTGCAACTGGTCTTCTGCAGAGGTTGCAAGACAAATTTATGAGGGAAAAATTGTTCTTGCAAAAAGCTACAAGGATAAAGTGAATTTCAGTCAAAGACGTCGAGGATGGATGTTCAGTAAAACTGGAGGCAAATATGCAAAGAAACTTGAGAGTGCGGATGGCAAGACATTTGAGTTCGGTGACACTAAACTTAAGTTTTCTGAGCCTGTGTTTCATGGACCCACAAACTCTGTGTTAGGTTGGCTTCTAATGACAACAATAGAATGTGACAGTGAAAGAATATTATTTGCATCTGATGTTCAAGGACCAATGCACAATCCTACTTTAGATATTATTCTTGCCCAAACGCCTCAACTAATCATAATCGGTGGACCACCAACCTACTTAGCCTGGACCAAAATTGATGAAAAACATTTGGAGCAAGGAATGAAAAACTTAGAAACTATAGGAAAATATGTTCCATTCACCGTTTTGGAACATCACCTTCTTAGAGACGAAAAATGGATGGAATATTCGCAGCCAATTTTCAACGAAGCAACAAGAGTTGGGCATAGAGTCGTTACAGCTGCTGAGCATGTGCAAAGAGAGAATAACTTCTTAGAGTTTCGAAGAAAATATTTGTTTGAAACTGAACCGCCCGATGCTCAATTTGAAAAATGGATGAAACTACCGCTTTCAGAAAGGAAACTGGTTAAGCCTCCAATTTGAGACTTGAGTGTGAGAGTGAGTCAAAAATAAATTTGGTTCTTCTTCTTCTTCACTGAGAAATTAGCTTTCTTTCTTCGGCACAAGGATAGCATTCACGGTTCCGTCTTGTCCTGGCCTAGAAGTCACGCGGGCAACGCCTAAAGAAGTTTCAATAATTGTCCCTCTTGTAATAACTCCTCTGCGGTCATAATCCACGTTAGCTGGATTCTTCATCACTCGTGTAATCTCGACTTTTTCAGTTTTCCCAGTTGAGAGATCAGAAATATTAGCGTGCGATGTACTTTGTAGACGAATTTTTATGTTGCCTCCTCTTCTGCGGCTGGATTTCTTTTTTGTTTCTCCCAGTAACGTTTCTGTTGGAAATGCTCCTCTTTCAAATCTTCTCTTCATTCTAAACTGACGTTTTTTGCCGCCTGAAGGCTTCCTCTTATGCAGGTCGCCATGCCATACTGACAAGTTTTCAACGCCTCAACACTTTAATGACTTCATCAGACTAACAGAACACACCATATAAGTTTATCCCCAGTCTCAGCCATTATGATGCATACTTGATTTGCTCACGTAGAAGCATATTGTTTTGTATTCCATTTCTTATTTTAAAGGCTCAGGTCCGAATATTATATCTGCTGCATTGATTGCTCCTATATGAAGAAGGCGAGGCGAACGTTGGAAGCAGAATATGACGCGGTTGTTGCAGGAGCTAGCTTAGGCGGTTTAACGGCTGCGGCACTACTTTCAAGAGAAGGCTTTTCAACGTTGGTTATTGAAAAACTTCCACGCATTGGTGGACGTTTCGCCAATATTCCCTACAAAGGTTTTCAGTTAACAACTGGAGCCCTGCATTTAATACCGCATCAAAGAGGCGTTGCAAAACGTCTCTTCAAAGATAAGTTAAAGTGCGATTTAGAATTCATAGATACAGGTCCAACAAGAATGATGTTTGAAGGTTCAATAGTTGAAGTTGCCAGTGAACTTCATGCAGTGTTCGACTCAATTTTTAGATTTTCTGTAGGGCTCAAGATTCGAGAGACACCTATCTGTGAAGCAATAAAATTCTTGGTTAAGACCATAGTAGCTGGAAAACCATGTATGCCTAAAGGCGGATGCGGAAGCATCATACAAGCTCTCGAAAAAATAATCATAGACAACAAAGGAGAAATAGCCACAAAAACATCCTTAAGCAAAATAAAGATACAAAACTGTAAAATCGCTACTGCTAGAATCGAAAGAATGAACGGTTCAACCTCGACTATTAAAACATCACTATTGACAAGTGATATAGGCCCTCGAAATACTTTAAAGGCCCTTCAAGATGGAAACATAAAAGAAGTTTTTCAACGCCAATTGAGCAAAATTAAGCCAGCAGAAGGTATAAAAATCACCATCGAAAGCAACAGACCTGTTCTCAACAAAATAGTCGGAGAAGAAGTAGGCTTAATATTTACACCATCATGCAAACGAGTTGCTGGCATCGTAGAACCATCATCCATGGATCCTGATTTAGCACCTCATGGTAAAAGCTTGCTAATGACACATCAAGAGATCTTATGTTCTAACGTCCAAGAAGAGATACAGATTGGAATCAATGATTTGAAGAAAATAATTCCAGACTTTAAGAAAAATTGTCGCGTTCTTGCAATCCAAGTTTTTAAGGGAAACTGGCCTGTTAATCATGCTCGTCAAGGTCAAGACGCCTCTCAGACGACTCCCATAAACGGTTTGTATCTTGTTGGAGATGGCGCCAAACCATCAGGGTTCATCATGGCTGAAAGTGTGGTCGAAAGTGCTAGAAGAGTTGTAGAATGTATCCTACGTACCTAGCTATCCTTAGACTTCACTTTTAACAGAGTCTTCTTCTGTTGTCTCAGTTTTGGCGAAATCTTCAAATGAACTTTTTAACTTGCGCTTCATAGTTCGCAAATCATGGCTTAAGCCAAAGTAATCGGCAAAAAACTCAGTAGTTCTAATCATCCTTGACTTTCCAACTCTTTCACGAACAATCAAACCTTGATCTTCCAGTTCTTTAAGATGCCCATAGGCATGTTCACCACGTACATCAATCACTTGCGATTGAAGAACTGGTTGCCGATAGGCGATGTATGACAAGGTTTTCAATGGTCCCACTGGAAGAAGAGGTCTCAATGAAAGTCTGCGAACACGAGGCGTAAATTCAGACTTCAATTGCAAAACAAATCGTTGATCGTCTAATTTGAGAATTTCAAGAGCGGTATCACGTTTTTTATATTCGTCTATTAGAGTCTCTGCAAGTTTTTCTGCCTTTTTCTTAGATCGGGGTTCGATGAGTGAGCTTAATGCCCTCAAGTCAAGGGGGCGACCAGCAACATAAAGTGCTGCTTCTATCAAAGCCAAATCATGCTTCAATTTTTCTTGTTCAGATGTTTCAGACGATTTCTCTGGGTTCTCCAAGAGGTTCCCCTTCTGAAAGGGTTATGTAAATTTCATCATAGCCCTCTTTTTGCCAAAGATTGACTTTCCCCTTTTGCGCAAGAAATAATAGAGTGATAAATGTTTTTATCGCTTCCAGTTTTTCGAGCCCAGCTAGAAGTGTGGAGAAAACAACTATTTTCCCTTCAGTGGCAAGTTGAACTATTGATTGTAGCAAATTACTCATTTTATCTTCAATTTCTATCAAATACATGTCAACGGGTGGAACAATCTCACTGAATGGTAGCAAAGGTTCTTGAGGCGCCTTTATAGGAAATAGATGCTCACCTTTCAATACTTCATCTAGTACGCTTATTAGATGTTGAATTGTCGTGGACGTTAATTCATAACGAAGCGGAAGGAAAAGTGGCGGAGGCAAAAAGTCTGGAAAAGCTTTAGGAGGCTCTGGCGGTTCTTCCAGTTTCAGCAAAAGTTTGGTCTTCATAAGATATATTGTAGCAGACGAATCAAGTGCAACTCCTGATGCCCTAAAATTGACCTCGCCTGCTCTCGCCATCTCTTCTAAAAAAGATGAGAGAAGGAAGGAAATATTGACATCCCAAGGATGTATTTTTTGAAATTTGTGTAACTCGAAGAGGATGTTCAATGGTGGGGTAAGGTAGAAAGGTTTCCCAGCTGAAGTTGATGCCGAGACAGAAGAAACCACTACGCTGCCTCCTGAAGGGTTGGCTGCGAAGATTCCTTGAAAGTTGCAGAAACAATGTGGGATACTCCATTGCGAGCATAAATTCCGTATACTCTTTCAGCTTTTTGAACCATTTCGGGTTTCAAAGTGATAACGAGAAATTGCGATTTTGCTGACTCTTCAACTAAGAGCTCTCCTAATTTGCTGACGTGTAATGAATCTAGATGGGCGTCTACTTCGTCTAGCAAGTAAAATGTAGCTGGCGTAAAGTCTTGCAAAGCAAATATGAATGCAACTGCACTCACTGACCTTTCACCGCTGCTGGCTCCACTGACAAGAATTGGAGACTTGCCTGGAAATTGCACAATCATGTCTATTCCGCCGGAGAAAGTTTCTTCTGGATTCTCCAGTTTCAGCGCAGCTTCTCCGCCATCTGTAAGTTTTGCAAAGTATCTACTGATGTTCTCGTTTATTCGGTTGAAGGCTTCCATGAAAACCTTCTGTTTCTTGCGTTCTATTTCTTCCATGAAAGAAATTATGGCTTGTTTTTCCTTCTCTAATTCGTTCATGCGTAGGGATAATTCTCTGTAGCGCGAAATCTGCTCGTCATAGTGTAATGGGGCTAGTTGATTTACTGCTCCTTGCCGTTCTAGTTCTAGTCGCATGAGTTTGAGGGATGATTCTGCCATTTGAAGTTGTTCGGGCAAGACTTCTATGGGCTCTTCGTAGCCAAGCTCCTTTAAGCGGCGAAAATCTTGATCCAACTGTAACTGAAAGGTCTGCGCTTTAAGTTGAAGACTATTAAGGATTTGACTGGCTTTCTCATGTTCCTCATCATACCGTTTCAGTCTACTGTCAATGTAGTCAATTTGAGAAGTGAAGCGTTTGGATTCTTCTCTGGCATTTAATACGGAGCGGGACAGTTCTTCCTTAGATTTCTCCAGTTCCGATAGTTCATTTTCTAAAGTCTCTTTTTGTTGAATCGCCTCAGAAACTTCCTTCTCTACCGCAGAAAGCTGATGTTCCACTTTTCGAAGTTGAATTCTAATGTTATCCGCACCTATTTTGAGGACATTAGTCATTTTTGATTTAAGAGTTGAAAGTTCTATCTCCATACTGCCAAGTGTCTGTCGTGATGCAATGATTTCTTCTGCTATTCTTCCTCGTTGAATCTCCATCTCTTGAATTCGCGACAAATCTACCTTCTGTCTTAAAATGCCCAGTTCGCTACGTAGTTTTTGCATTTCTTTTTGGATTGCATCTCGATGAGTTTTTTGGAGAACCATTTCAGTTCTTTCTTTTTCGAGATGCCCTTGAATATTCAGTATTTGTTTGCCAATGTGTTTTACATTCTGTTCAGTGGTTTTGATGTTTCTTCGTATTCTGGCAATTTCTCCTTCAACTGTACCAATCATTTCTGTTAATCGGGTGATATCTACTCGCGTCCTGTCCATGTCTTCTTCTAAAGTTGTAACGTCACTTTCTCTTCTAGTCAAATGCTCTTGAAGTGCCTTAACCGCTTGGTCTAAACTTTGCACTGCATTTTCACTTGGAATTATTGCGGAAAAATCAAAAGGCGCTCGGTAATAGCCGCATTCAATGCCGCCTCCCGGCTCATATAAGTCTCCGTTTACAGTCACTGCTCTATAGCCGTCGCGAGAAGCTGCAAGAGCCGCTTTATCATGTCTTGCTATGAATGTGTCTCCAAAAACAAATGTTACTGCTGGCGCATATTTATCAGAATACTTAACGTAGGCAGAGGCAGCGCCGCCCACTTCCTCAATTTTCGGAGTTGTTTTTACAGGTTTTATATTATTAGGCAATCCTTGAAGTGGAATAATCTTAACTCTGCCAAGTTTTAGACGTCTCAATGTTTCCGTACATGTAAAGGCTGCATCAAAGTCTTGAACTACTATGGAGTCTAACCAACCTACTGCAGCGGCTTCTATTGCACGTTCATAACCTCTATCTACTTTTATGAGGTTTCTGAGGCGTCCATGAATGCCGGAAATCACTCCAAGTTCTCCAAGTTCTTCAATATTTCGCAATGCTTTTTCTTCTTGCGCAATTTTCTCCGCTATCTCTCGTTGAGTTGCAAATTCTACAACGGCTTCTCGAGCTGATTTGGCAATTTTGCCCGCGTCAACAATTTCTCTTTCTGCAGCCTCTTTCTGAGCTATTTTCCTATCCAACGAGTGTTGAAGTGCTTCAAGCTGGTTTTCTTGTTCTTTCTTTACTCTTTGAAGGTCATTGGAGGATTGTTTCAGTTCATTTAGAGTAGATGCAAATCTTTCTTTTCTGGTGTTTAGGTCGTTCATTCTGCGAGAAAGATTTTGCAGCGTCGCTTGGCTTTTCGCATAATTGTTTCGAAGTTCATTTAGGTCTTGATTTAGGTCGTCTAATTTCTGCTGGGTTTCCAATATTTTTTTACTGTTTTCTCCAAGATTTGCCCGTAAACCTGAGATTTCTTCAGAACTTGTGTCGTGTTGCGCTTGTTTAGATGCAATTTCGCTGGCTAGTTGGTCATGAGTTTTTTCAAGTTCGCGGGCTCTCTTTGTGTTCTCTGAAATTTCGTTTTCGATGGCTGTTAACTGCTGAATGCTATTGTCTCTAACTTTGCGAAGCCCCTCATTGCTTGTCTTTCCAGCATCTATCCTTGTTGTCAGCTCGGTTAATTTCGATTTCAAGTCGCCTATCTTAACTTGGACTTCGAAAACTCGTGTTCCACCTTCGTCAACTCCTTCAGAACTTGCTTGCGACCATTTTGCCTCTATTTCGTGACGTTGAGTTCTCAAGCCTTCTCTTAGTTGCCGCAGCTTCTCAACTCTTGATGAAACTTCCTCGAGTTTAGATGAGAGATCAGTGGCTTCTTTTTTAATTTCTGCGATTTCATGGGAGACTTTCATGGCTTCAAAGCGTTTTATTTCATTTTGAACGAAATTGTATCGAATTAGTTCGTTGCGTTCCCTCTCCAAGTCGTCTACTCTTCTCTGCACTTCATCTATTCTGCCCATTGCGGTTCGAATCGAGATTTCGGCAGCTCGAAGTTTTTCTTCTGCCTCAGCTTTCTCAGCATCATACTGTCCTATACCGACCAAATCTTCTATGACCTTTCTGCGTTCGAGGGGAGCGATTTCAGCCATATGTGTAATTGTTCCCTGTGCAACCACGTTGTAGCCAGAAGAACTAATTCCAGCCATAGACAAAATATCAATAAGATTAGCCCTAGAAACTCTTCTTCCATTAAGCCTAAAGACGCTTTCACCGTTTCTATGAAGTTCACGGGAAATGGTCACGGTGCTTGTTTCGACAGGTATGCGGCTGTCACTGTTGTCAAATTGTATGACAACCTTTGCAGTTTTTGCTTTTTCAACTCCTGCGTCTGGGGAACCGTGAAATATCAGTTTTGCAAAATTTTCTGCACGAAGCCTTCTGGAACTTAGTTCACCCAATCCAAATAATATAGCATCTACTATGTTGGTTTTTCCACTCCCATTTGGTCCAGTGAAAACTGTAAAGCCCTTATCTAAGGCAATGTGAGTGGTCTTTGCACTCCCGAACATTTTAAAGTCTTTTAACTCAACTTTCTTTATGAATGGCGTCGTGAAGTCGCCTCCTCCTTTTGTTGATTCATCAAGTTAGCTAAGATTCCTCTATAACACTATTCTATAAATAAAGTCAAGTCGTTTTAACTGTTTTGCATGCAAAAGGCTCAAAGTTTTCATTGTTTTCTTGTGCGATTAGATTTTGCAGCCATTTTTTTGACAAACGCCTTTATATTTTCGTCATCACCGTAAACGAGCATATATCCATCCATTTGCATTTTTTGCGACAGACTGTTTTCCTCAGCCAATTTTTCAATTTCTTTTCTCGGAGTGTCTTCTGAAATTTGAACTCGCACCCAATGCTTATCTCTTGGAACTCCGGAAACAAATCTCGCAGGCTCTTCTTTCTCTTCAGAAACTTTTCGTCTAGCTTCTTCAAGTTTTTTCATCCACTTTTCCGCAAATTCTGGTCCAACTTTCTCTTGTGCCATAGAAATTAGTTGAGCTTCCATGCTTTCTAGATAGCCTTCAATTCTTGGGATATTTTCGGTGCGAGTGGTATCAGCCTTGAAAACTTGTATCAGTGTTTTGGCTGAATGCAAATCGTTCATTACATTAACTGGAATTGTTTGCCCTTTCTTTCGAAGCTCAGTAATCAAGTTTTCAAGAACATTCCAAACTTCTTCATAGTTCATTTTTCGTCGCCTCAAATTATTCTTAATATTGCAGACACTCAAATTTAGGCTATGATATTTCGTTTCCTCAAGTCTTCAGCTATTTCTTTAAGCCCGAGTTTAACTAATGTCTTGTAACGTGGTTTTCCTTCTTTATCCCATCCTCTGAGGCGATAGTATTTGCCCAAGCATTTTTCAAAATCTTCTTTGGAGATGAAGGCCTGGCATCCCTTTGCCTTTCCTTCTGGCGTTGGCTCATTCATCTGTCTTGGCGGTAGCTTGTCATCTTTGCGGCTAAAGCCTTCTCTTACGTTGAATGCTCTTGTGAGGGTGTGGATTCTTTCGCCAGTTTCTAGGTATTCATCTGGGGTTAGTTTCCATCCAGTCACCAAATTGAGCAGATTTGCTGTTTCTTCCCATTCGATATTTAGGAACATGCATAGGCCGTTTGAGTCGCGGAAATCTGCCTTATTCTGCGATATGATAAACTTGTTGACTTTACGCACTGCTGATGCGTTTGGCGGTTCTGAGCCGTTAACCCAGCCTTTTGTGTGGAAGCCGCCGCCTTCGCAGAGTGCATACATTAGTCCTCTGCCTCTTACGCCTCGGGCTTCCCATGCGGGCAGTTCTGCTCCTTTCACATGGACCGCAAATTTTTCGGAGCCTTTTCCGATTTTTTCTGCTGCTCGCTTGACTCCTTCTGCGAGTAGGTTGCCTATTCCTTCTCGATAGGCTATTTTCTTTATTAGTGGCATCATTGCTTCTACGTTTCCGAAAGTTGGTTTTAGTCCGTCTAGTTCTTTGGCTGTTAGGATGCCTTTCTCGTAGCATTCCATTATGAATCCTATGACTACGCCTGTTGAAATTGTGTCTAATCCAAGTTGGTCACAGAGGAGGTTTGCGTAAGCGATTGCGCCTAGGTCGCTTATTCCACAGTTTGAGCCCATCATGCCTAAGGTTTCGTATTCTGGACCTACAAGTGTTGTGCCTTTCCAGGGTCCATGCTTTATGACGGAGAGTTTGCCACATGCCCGTGTGCAGTTGTAGCATGGCACGTCTCTTGCGATTATTTCTTTACGCATGGTTTCGCCATTAATTTTATCTGCTTCTTCATACCATCCTTGCTGAAAGTTTCTTGTAGGCAATGACGAAGTGTCCTGTGCCTCTTGCAATACGCCTGGTGTGCCTAGTCGGTCGATTCGGTTTTTCTTGTAGATATCAACTATTGCTTTGAGAAGTTTTTCTCTTTTGGCTATGGGCACTTGTTTTGTGCCGTAGACTGCTATGGCTTTTAGTTTTTTTGAGCCGAGAACTGCGCCTGAACCTCCGCGTCCAGCGTTTCTATAAAGGTCGTTTGTGACACATGCGTAGCGGACTAGGTTTTCGCCCCCTTGCCCAATAGAGGCGATTGAGGCTTTCTTGTTTATGTCTTTGTGAATGATATTCTCTGTTTCGTGGGTTGTTTTGCCCCACAAATGCCTAGCGTCTAGCAGTTGAGATGACCCCTCCTCTATATATAGGAAATATGGTTTGTCCGTTTTTCCTTCTATTACTATAGAATCGTAGCCTGCGAAACGAAGGTAGGGACCGAAAAATCCGCCACTGTTAGTGTCCACATAACTGTTTGATAGAGGCGACTTGGTCACGATTGCATAACGGCAGCCTAAAGGAACTGGAGTGCCATCAAATGGCCCTGTAGCGAATACGACTATGTTTTCAGGTGAAAATGGGTTAGTTTTTGGTAGAACCATATCATATAGAAACTTGGCGCCTAATCCTTTTCCGCCAATGAATAATTTAGCCATGTTAGGCGATAGGTTGACTGTTTTTAACTTTCTTTTTGATAGGTTGACGTGTAGGATTTTGCCCATGTAACCAAACATGCTACTGTCTCCTCATGGAGAAGAATATGCAATAGTTCAAGCGTGGAAAATAAGGCTTTTCAGAATAGAAAAAGAGGGATAGGTGAGTTATTTTTTGCTGCTTCTTAGGATTCCGCCAGTTGCAAAGTGTGTTTTTGACATGTCGCTGAATTCTATCCAGATATCTTCTTTGTTGACTTTTAGTATTTCAGCTGTGGCGTCTGTTATTGCTTTTGCCAATTTCTCCCGTTGCTCTTGTGTTCTTCCTTCAACCATATGCACCTGAATAAATGGCATGGCACATCACCTTCTACGACTTGTTTAAACCTCAAAATACTAAAGCTTTCTCACGTCTGAAGAAATTCAAAGATTCAAATCTGTGTGCAAGTATATTTTTATACTTGTATAGCAATATATCATTTGGTGAAGAATAATGGGTGAGACAACAACAATAAGGGTTTCTAGAAAGACCTTGGAGACTCTAGAACGGCTAAGGGAAAAACTTGAAGCTGAAAGCCTTGATGAAACGATACAGTCGCTTATCAAGAAGCAACGTAAAATTGCTGTTGACAAAGCTTTTGGTCTGGATAAAGGCAAGTTAGGATCGTTTAGTGAGGAGGATCGCGGTGAAGATCGTAATTGACGCTTACGCATGGATTGAGATTTTTATTGGGAGCGAAAAAGGCAAGAAGGTAAAAGAAGCTGTAGAGCAAGCGGATGAAATTTTCACGCCAGATACTGTGATGGCGGAAGTTGCTCGTAAATACCATCGGGAAGGAGCAGAAGAACAGACTATTCGCGCAAGGTTAGAAACGATAAGTGCGGCATCAAGTATAATCTCAATTAACAATGAATTAGCTCTGGAAGCCGCAAAATGCTACATGGAATTATTGCAGGAAACAAAAAGAACAAATCTTTCAAAACCGAGTCTTTTCGATGCGATAACATTAGCTACGGCTAAAGTGTTAAAAGCAAAGGTGATGACAGGTGACGAACATTTCAAAGGCTTACCGGAGACAATATGGATACGATAGGAAACGATAAAAAATGAGTGAAGTGTATTGTGGATACGAAAAGGTTTTTAGTTGAGTTTTCACACTTGAAAAGGCAAAACCGTTGTTAGAATCGTGAGGTGATAAAAGGTATGTCAGTATTTGCTGCGCCAGGCGCCTACGACCGAGCAATCACCGTGTTCTCACCAGACGGAAGACTATTCCAAGTAGAATACGCCTTAGAAACCGTTAACAGGGGAGCAACCATAATCGGTGTCGCATGCCCAGAAGGCGTAGTATTAGGCGCAGAAGAAAAATTGGAAACAAAACTCCAAGACCCAGACTTCACATTAAAGCTATTTGAAGTAGACGAGCATCTTGGAGCAGCCGTTGTCGGCTTGTCATCTGACGCCCGCATACTATTGGACCAGGCTAGAGTTTACGCACAAAGTAACCGTCTAATGTATGATGAACCAATAGATGTGGAAACGGTGACCAAACGCGTCGGAGACATAAAGCAACTATATACACAACATGCAGGAGTAAGACCTTTCGGAGTCTCAATCATATTTGGCGGAGTAGACAAAGCAGGTAATAAAATATTTGCAACTCACCCAAGCGGCTCATACAGAGGCTATAAGGCGACTTCAGTGGGAATAGGTCGCGAAACAGTAGAAAACATCCTAAAAGACGACTACAAAGAAGACCTGACCTTAGATGACGCTATAAAACTTGCAATGAAATGCCTCCTCAAATCCTTCGAGTCAAGAGGAGAACAGCCAAGAGTCAAAATAGCAGTCATCCCATCCGCTACTAAAAAGCTTAGAATATTAAGCGACCATGAAGTTGAGACTTACCAGAAAGGGGCTTAGAAGGCCGTGAAGACAAATGAGCGACCACTTCACAATAGCCCGCATAACCAAAGACAGCGACCACTTCGAAATCTTAGTTAAGCCTCAACCAGCCTTCAACTACAGACTTGGCAAAATAGCATCCATCACCGAAGTCCTAGTCTCAGATACAATCTACACAGACGCAAGCAAAGGCTCAAGACCAGCAGAAGACAAACTAAAAAAAGCCTTTGGAACAACAGACACACTAAAAATCGCTGACACAATTCTGAAAAAAGGCGAACTTCAACTAACAACCGAACAGCGAAGACAACTTGCCGAAGAGAAAAGAAAACAAATCATTGCATTTATATCACGACAAGCCATCGACCCAAGAACAAATCTGCCACATCCGCCGTTACGCATAGAACAAGCAATGGGAGAAATACATTACTCAATAGACCCATTCAAAGAAGTTGAAGAACAGGCTAAGGACGTAATAAAACTTCTGCGACCAATACTGCCGCTCAAAATAGAACAAGTATCTGTGGCAGTTAGAATACCACCAGAATATGCGAGCAAAGTCTATGGGACAGTAAAAGGCTTCGGCACAATAAAACACGAAGAATGGCGACCAGATGGCTCATGGGCAGCAACCATAGAAATCCCCGGCGGACTTTACGGACCTCTCCTAGAAAAACTCGGAGAAATGACCAAAGGCAATGCCGAAGCAAAAATGGTATAATAAACCAATAAAGAGTGATAAAAATTGTCAACATATTATGAAAAAAGGCAACTCGTACTGCCAGGCGACTTACTCGCCGAAGGAGACTACATGGCAGGAGACAACACATACAAAGAAGGCGACAAAATTTATGCAACCCGCATTGGACTTGTCGACTATGAAAACCGAAAAATCTATGTCGTCGCCTTAAAGTCATTCTACATCCCATTAGTTGGAGATACAGTTATAGGAAAAATCACTGAAGTAGGCATGAGCAGCTGGACAATAGACATCAATGCGCCCTATCTCGCAACACTCCGGGCATCAGAGGTTCTTGACCGATCGTTCAAACCTAGAAAAGATGAATTACCCTCAATCTTCGACGTAAATGACCTAATCATAGCC
>Ga0315280_10006969_pt1 | contig 15403 bp, 11 predicted proteins | sample YL17G06_40_MG_FD_203697 | JGI IMG/M metagenome (GOLD analysis project Ga0315280, IMG submission 203697) | Sediment microbial communities from Yellowstone Lake, YNP, Wyoming, USA - YL17G06_40 | ecosystem: Environmental > Aquatic > Freshwater > Lake > Sediment | place: USA: Wyoming | collected... | reverse complement strand
TGGCCTGGTACGACAGCTCGGTCTCGTGCATCTCGAAGGCCGGCTGCGGCGCCGCCTGGTTCGTGCCGGCCGCGCCGATGAAGTCACCGATCACGGCGATGTCGGGGTTGAAGATCTTCGACAGCGCGGCGACGTTCCCGTAGACCGGCAACTGCCCGGTCGGGCCTCCCGCGCCGGCGGCGCCGGCGGGCACCTCCACCCCGGCGCCGGCCGGCTGTGGCGGCGGCGGCGCGGCGCCAGCGGGTGCTGTCGGCGCGGGCGGCTGAGTGGGCGCCGGCCGCGCGGGCGCTCCGGCCGGGGGCTGCGGTACCGCCACGCCGGGGGCGGCCTGGCTCTTCCCTTCGAGCGCCGCCAGGCGCGCTTCGAGCGCGGCCAGGCGGTCGCTGTACTGCTGGCGCAGCGCCTCGACCTCCTGCCGCAGCCGCTCGACTTCCGCGCGAATCGCCGCCTGATTGGCCTGCGGCGCCTCCTGGGCGATCGCCGCCCGCGCGCCCGCCGTGACCACCATCAGCGACAACCCCAGACCCAGAGCGAGAACCGTGCGCATTGTCTTCCCCCTGAAACAGCCTTCGTGCTTCTGCCCGCCAGCCTGCAGATCGGTGCGCCGTGTCGTGCTCGTCGCCGCGATCGGCCGCGCGGGCCGAGCGACCGCGCAACGACAAGAACGGTGCGCGATGGTGGTCAGGCCGGAGGGGCGCGCCCGCCGATGGCCGGAGCGAGCAGCGCCCCGTGGAACGTGGGCTGCACGCGGGCGGCGGCAGCAACACAGGTCAGGTCGCCAAAGTGCTGCGACGCGCCTTCGGCGACCGGCGACGGGCTGTGCGCCCAAACGCAGGCGGCGCAATGGGTGGACGATTTCTGAAGACAGGCGGCGTCGTGATGCAGGAAAGGAGCGTCAACCAGGACGAGCGCGAACACAGCAAGCGCAAGGGCTGCCGGCGCCCGCAGCGGGGAGGTGCTGCCGACTGGTGGCATGTGATCGGATTATACGATAGGAGCCTCCACGCGTCCGCTATACTGCCGTCATGATCCCCCTGCGGGACGTCATCCCGTCGCGCACGACGCCCTTCGTCACCGTCACGCTCGTCGTCCTCAACTCCCTCGCCTTTCTTCACGAGATCCTGCTGCCCGATCGCCAGCTGCGACTGCTCCTGCTGGAGTACGGGGTCGTCCCCGCAGCCTTCACGTGGCCGACCGTGCTCACGTCGATGTTCCTCCACGCGAACTGGCTGCACATCGCGGGGAACATGCTCTACCTCTGGATCTTCGGCGACAACGTCGAAGACCGCTTCGGGCACGGGCGGTTCCTGGTCTTCTACCTGCTGTGTGGCACCGTGGCCGCGCTGGCCCAGGTGGCGGTCAGCCCCGACTCCACGGTCCCGACCATCGGGGCGAGCGGCGCGATCGCGGGCGTCATGGGCGCCTATTTCGTCCTGTACCCGCACTCACGGGTCCTCGCGCTGATCCCGCTGTTCATCTTCTGGCCGATCGTCGAGATCCCGGCCGTCTTCTTCCTGGGGTTCTGGTTTCTGCTGCAGCTCGTCAGCGGGTTCGGATCGCTCGCGCTGACCCAGCAGACGCAGGGCGGGGGCGTCGCGTTCTGGGCGCACGTGGCCGGCTTCCTCGCCGGCCTGCTGGGCGTGGTCATCTTCCGACGGCGCGAGCGGGAGCGGGTCGAATGGTGGAACGATTAGCGTGACGCTTGTCAGTTCGTCGTCCTTCGTTCTTGGTTCTTCGTGCGGTACCTGGTTCTTGGTCCCTGGTGCGCTTCCTGGTCTTTCGTTGCGGGGTCACTCCATGAACCAACAACAAAGGCCCCCACGACGAACGACGGACTAGCAGCCAATCGGACGCGGCCGGACGGCGCCGAACGTGCCCCGCGCGCGATCGGGACGGGCCAGGAATCAGGTGCGGGGTGTTGCAGCTAAGCGAGGAACCGTCAGATTAGCGGACGCCAAGTAAAGAAGAGGACGGCCACCAGTCCCTGCACGGTGGCAAAGCCGATCAGCCACGCAGCCCGATACCGTTCGGGAACGACGGCGGCCAGCCACAGGAAGATCGGGAAGAGCACGGCTGTCAGCCGGCCGGCCGACAGATAGCCACCGGCAAGGAGCGGCGGCAGCACACTCAGGGCAACGAGCAGCCCATAGGCGACACCCAGCCGTCGCGTCACCGGCCAGACGGCGCCAAGCGCGAACAGCGCAGCGACCGCATTGAGCCAGTCGATGGGATGCGCGCCCGCCGACTTGAGAATCCCATCTTCTATGAACAACCGGTAGGACCCGACGGCGAAGGCGACCGGACTCTCGTAGGTACGCCCCCAGGCGCTGTGCGCCTGCTGCCAGGCGAACAGGTGCCCTGTGAACGAGTACACGAACACCGAGTAGATCAGGATGCCGACAACGGGCATGACGGCCGCCGCGAGGCGGGCGGCAGTCGCCGGCCAGGCAGGGTTCGACCCGACCACTGGCGCGGCACGCCCGGCCTGCCGGCCAGCACCCAGCCAGCGCCCGGCGACCGGGATGAGGGCGAGCACGACGAGCGTGGCGCTCAGAAACAGCGCGGAAGAACGCGTGAGCCCGGCCAGCAGCCCCCATGCGCCTGCTCGCCCGGGCCTGCCGCGCTCGAGGCAGCAGCATGCGGCAACCGAGGCAAGCAGGAACAGCGCTTCGGAGTACACGGCGCTGTAGAAGACCGCGAACGGATAGGTCGCCATGAGCGCTACCGACGCCAGTGCGACGTCGTGGCCCATCCGGTCGCGCCCCCACCGGTAGAGGTAGACAAGCGCCGTCAGGAAGGACGCGAGCGACACGAGCAGGCCAGCCATCATCGGCCGATCGCCGATGAGGGCGCCGCCGTACCGCATCAGCATCGGGTAGGCGGGAAAGAACGCAACGTTGTAGTGGAGTCGCGGGTTCGGCCCCCAGTCGTAGCCAAACCTCGCGATGTTGAGGAACCATCCGGCATCCCACCGCGCCGTCAGGTTCCACAGTTCGTTATCCCAGAGGCGGAACTTCGGGCCCGCAAGCGGGTAGCCGACGGCGCCGACGGCAAGGTAGCCGACGAGCAGCACCGCAAGCCGCGAGACGACGAAGACCGGGAGCACCGCCCTGAGAGCTTCCGACCTCCAGAGCGCGCCGACGCCCGCCAGGATCCGAACGTGCAATGGGCGCCGGCGCACGAGCACGTGGCGAAGCAGTCCCGCCGCCATCGCCCAGCCAAGAAGACGGGGCGCCGACCTGAAGGAGATGCGCGCGTCCCCGAGAGACAGGCGGAAGCCACCGAACACGACGACCGAGAGTGCGATCAGCAGAGACGCCAAGCAGACGGCATCCAGGATGGTCGCCCACGCGGGGACGCGCTCGTCCGGCCCGCTCGTCACGCCCGTCGCGACGCCGGCCGCATGCTCGCTCTGGTCAGCCATCGACCTCAACTCGGCGCCGTCATTGTAACCGCGGCCCGGCGTCCCCGCACCAGTCCGTTGAAGCGCTTGACACCGAGTCGTCACGAGCTGCAGAGGATCTACCCGCCCCTCAACCAGGCCGCGACCATCATCTGGACAGTCGAGAGCCGACCGTCGACGGCCGGAGTGTTGGTATACTGCCCCCTTACGACGACCGCCCCGGGCCGGCCGGGAGGCGGACCATTATCTCTCGACTGCCTGATACAGCTGGACCCGGCAATCCCCTCGCGACAGCCACCTGGACGGCTGACTGACGCCGGGTTGCGACGGACCCGAGTTGGAGCGGCGCTTGCGCCTTCGTCAGTTCATCCGCCTGGTTGGCCCGCGCACCTGGCTCCTCGCGACCGCCTGGTACACCGTCATCACGGTCGCGATGACCTGGCCGGTCCTGCCCGGTCTCACGCGGGACATCCCGGCCGACTTCGGCGACCCGCTGCTCAACTGCTGGATCCTCGGGTGGGGAGCCGACCATCTCGTCCGTTTCTTCAGCGGCGACCTCCAGGCGCTTGTCGGCTTCTGGAACGCGAACATCTTCGCGCCGGAACCGCTGGCGCTCGCCTACTCCGAACACCTGATCGCGCAGGTGGTGCAGATTCTGCCTGTCTACGCGCTGACTCACAACCTGATCCTCTGCTACAACCTACTCTTCCTCTCCTCCTTCATCCTGTCGGCGCTCGGCACGTCCCTCCTCGTCCGGGAGCTGACCGGCAGCCGTGCCGCCGCGTTCCTCGCCGGTCTGGTGTACGGGTTCGCGCCGTTCCGCGTCCCGCAGGCGTCACACCTCCAGATCCTCTCGTCGCAGTGGATGCCGTTCGTGCTGTTCGGGCTGCGGCGGTACTTCATCACGCGGCGCCCGATTGCGCTCGCCGGCGCCACCTTCGCGCTCGTCTTGCAGAACCTGTCCTGCGGCTACTACCTGGTGTTCTTCGCACCGTTCGTCGGGGCGTACGTCCTGTACGAGGTACTGACCCGGCGCCTCACCCTCGACTGGAAGCTCTGGGCGTCGCTGGCCGTCGCCGGCCTCACCGTCGCGGCGGCGACGTGGCCGTTCCTGTATCCCTACATGGAGCTGCGCCAATCAGGGTTCCCGCGGCGAGGGCTGGGCGAGATCCTCTTCTTTTCGGCGACCTGGCACGATTACTTCGTCGTGTCGCCGCGGCTCCATTTGTGGGGTCCGGTGCTTTCCACCGGACTCAAGGCGGAACGCGAGCTGTTTCCCGGCGCCGTGTGCCTGGCATTTGCCGCGGGCATGTTCATCTGGACTGCGATTGTCGTCTGGCGACAGGCACGCAGCGTCACGTTCCTCACCTCGTGGCAGCGCTACGCCGCGCTGCCACTGGCAGCGGTGGCCCTCTTCTATGTCGGCCTGATCGCGTTCGTTCTCGCGGGCGGCCACTTCACGATCGCGCCTGCCGGCGTCACCCTCTTCAGCGCGACCCGCGTCGACAAGCTCTGGGGGGTGCTCCGCCTGGTGCTCGAGGCGCTCGGGGTGGTCCTGGCGTTCTCGCCACGCGTCCGCCGCCTGGCAGTCGCGCTGTTCACGTCGCCGGCGGGCTTCTACGCCGCCGCAGCCGTCGCCGCCATCTGGCTGTCGTTCGGCGCGTACGGTCCGTACACCCTGTTCTATAAGCACGTCCCCGGGTTCGACGGCCTTCGGGTCCCGGCGCGATACGCGGTGCTCGCGCTGCTGTTCCTCGCCACGCTCGGCGGTCTCGGCGCCGGCGCGCTCGTCAGACGCTTCCGCTTCGGACTGCCATTCGTCGCCGTGTGCAGCCTGCTCGTCCTCGTCGAGTCGACGGCGGCGCCGTTCGAGGTCAACCGCCCGGACTGGAGCGACGAGATGAACCCGCCGCCGCCTCGGGTCTATACCGGTCGCGACGTCCCTGGCGTCTACCAGTACGCGCGCAGGCTGCCTCCAAGAGCCATCCTTGCCGAGTTCCCCTTCGGCACGGGCACCTACGACGTGCGCTACATGTTCTACTCGACCGTGCACTGGCGCCGGCTGGTCAACGGGTACAGCGGAGGGTTTCCCGAGAGGTACGTAGAGCGGCAGCGCCTGCTCTTCGACCCGCTCCTGAATCCCAACGAAGCATGGCGCGCCCTTGTGGAAGCAGGCACCACGCACGTCGTCGTCCACCACGGCGCATACCTGACCCACGAAGCCCCAGGACTGCCCAACTGGCTGCTTGCCCACGGCGCCCGGCCGGTCACGATGATTGAGGAAGACGAACTCTTCGAGCTGCCGACCGCGATTCCCGGCCGCTGACCCGCCGGCCGCGGATCTGGATCTCACGAGCCGGCCGGCCGACCACCTGGGACACCCGCGTCGGCAAGGGCGCGTTCCTCGACGCGGATGCGGCGGACCATCAACCAGCCGAAGCCGACCAGCGCGACGACTCCCGTCATGGGCGCCCGGACGACCAGCGCGACGCTCAGCAATTCGCCGCAGACAGCCACGTAGTTGGGGTGCCGCAGCACGCGATACGGGCCGGCCGAGATCCTCGGCTGGCCGGCAACCACCAGCACCCGGAACGTCCAGAGCGAGCCGAGCGAGGCGATTGCCCAGTACTTGAGCGCCTTGGCGAGACCGAGGACCGCAAGGCCAACGATCAGGACACCGGGCGGGCTGGGGCCGCGGAAGGCGCCTTCGACGGCCATCGCGAGGAAGCAGGCCGGATAGGCCACGCGCATGATCGGATAGACATCGCGGGTGGCCTCCGAGGCCCCACGGCCACGGAGCCGGCGTTCGTTGTACCGCGAAAGCTGCGCCTCGACGAGCATCATCGCGAGGACAGCGGCGAAGGCGAGCGACGCGACGGCAACCGAAACAGGCACGGCCTGATTGTCTCACGCCGTCCCCGGAACGTCTCCCGCGATGGTCACGGCCAGCCGGAAGGCGGCCGGCACGACCCTGGCCACCATCGAGGCGCCGCGGACGGCGGCGGGACTGGCAACCAGGGCCCGCAGCGTCCGGTTGAAGCAGCGCTTGGGCGCAAACTCACGTCTCCTCAGCTGCGCCAAGCGACGATGGACGCGTCAACACCATGCTCGAGCCCATCGAGGGCCGCGGCAGCCGCAAGCTCGCCGCCGCGGAAGGCGAACCGCAGGCCGTCACCCGTCATCGGGTCGATGAAGCCGGCCGCATCGCCGGCCAGCAGCAGGCCCGGACTGCCGGCCGACCCCCCATCGACGGCGAGCGGGCCGAGAGCGACCGGCGGGAATCGAAGTGCGGCGGCGCAAGAGCGTGGGCCGAGCTGCGGATCGTCCCCCAGCGTGTCCGAACAGCAGGCGAGCCGGGTCACGCAGACGGCCGCGCACAGCGTCATAGGGGGCAACCAGGCAGAGGTTGGCGACATCACCGGGCAACCGGGCGATGCCGACGTAGTGTCGCGTCCGCACGTGCATTTCGCCGCATCCCCCAAGTCCGCCGCAATCGAGCCTGCCGGCCCTGCGCCGGAAATCACCACGTCGAACATGTTGGACAGCGCACAGTCCTTACGTTTTTCTCGCCTCGCCGCCGCCTATGCGTGGCTCGGCGGCGTCGCGTTTGGGTTCTCGCTCGCCTACTTCGCCTACGAACAGCCGGCTGCTGTTCGCCGGCGTCAGCACGGTGTACCTGCTTGTCGCGATCCACTGGGAAGAGCGGTTGCTGCGGCGGGCCTTCGGTGCCGCGTACCTCGAGTACGCGCGACGCGTGCGCTGGTGGAGGGTGGTGCCGCTAGAGAATCGCGATTGACTGGTGCGACGGGATCTCGAACTTCCGCTGGCACTTCTTGCACACGACGTCGTCGTCCACGCGGACCAGGTAGTCGCGCAGCTTCGCGAACAGGGCGCGATCGCGCTCATCGGCGCCGGGCGGGGTCCGCTCTTTCTTGGTCCGGCGGATCCAACGCACCTGATACTCGTCGCGATGACGGCAGCGAGGACAGGTGTAGGTGGCCGGTTTGGCTTCCGTCCGCTCCGTAAAGAAGTCGCGTTCTTGGAGGGCCATGCCTCTATCCTAGCCCGGATTGTTCAGGAATGGCGCGCATAATCCGGGCCAATGGAGCGGGGTTTGCTGCCTGATCGGCTGGCAGGGGCGGGCGGCCGGCGACGTGACCGAGCCCGGCCCTGTGCGAGAATAGAGTCGACACCAGTGTGAGGCCCGCCTCGGGGCGGCCGCGGTCGAGACGACGCTCATGGCTGACGAACGCAATCCGTCCAATTCCCTTTCCCATCCGGCCCCTGCTCTTCCGAAGGAGCTTCCGGTCCTGCCGCTGCGGCGCACGGTCGTCTTTCCGCTGACGCTCCAGCCGCTGGCGGTCAACCGGCCGGTGTCGATCGAATCGGTCAACCGCGCGCTGGCCGCCGATCGGCTGATCCTGCTGCTGCAGCAGGAAGGCGACGCCGAGGACCCGGGGCCGGGCGATCTGACGCGCGTCGGCACGGTCGGCGTCGTCCGGCAGATGGCAAAGGCGGCCAACGCCGTGCACGTCATCGTCGAAGGCCTGGTCCGCGCGCGCGCCGACGAGATCACGCGGCACGACACCACGCTGCGGGCCGCCGTTCGCGAGATCCCGGAGGTCGCCGAGACGTCGATCGAGATCGAAGCGTACGTGCGCAGCCTGCGCGACCTGATCGACCGCGCCATGTCGCTGGCGAGCGGCCTGTCGCAGGAGCTGCGGGCGATGGTGATGAGCATCGACGACCCGCTGCGGCTCTGCTACCTGCTGGCGAGCCTGCTGGACATGAAGCCCGAGGACAAACAGCTCCTGCTCGAGGAAGACCGCCTGACCGTGAAGCTGCAGGCCGTCGCGGCCGCGCTCAACCGCGAGATCTCGCTGCTCGAGCTGAAGGGCAAGATCGAGTCGCAGGCGCAGCAGGAGATGACCGACGCGCAACGCCAGTACTACCTCCGCCAGCAGCTCAAGGCGATCCGGGAAGAGCTGGGCGAGACCGAAGGCGCGGAGACCAAGGACCTGCGCGATCGCATCGAGAAGGCGAAGCTGCCCGAAGCGGTCCAAACCGTCGCGATGCGCGAGGTGGACCGGCTCGAACGGATGACGCCGGCGTCGCCCGAGTACCAGATGGTACGGACCTACCTGGACTGGATCCTCGACGTCCCGTGGACGACCACGACCGAGGACCGGCTCGACCCGGCCGAGGCGCGCAAGGTGCTCGACGAGGATCACTACGACCTGGACAAGGTGAAGCAGCGCATCGTCGAGTACCTCGCCGTGCGGAAGCTGAAGGGCGACATGAAGGGCCCGATCCTCTGCTTCGTCGGGCCCCCGGGCGTCGGGAAGACCTCGCTGGGACAGTCCATCGCGCGGGCGATGAACCGCACGTTCGTCCGGATGTCGCTCGGCGGCGTGCGTGACGAGGCCGAGATCCGAGGCCATCGCCGGACCTACATCGGCTCGCTGCCGGGGCGCATCATCCAGGCGCTCAAGCAGGCCGGTTCGGCGAACCCGGTCTTCATGCTGGACGAGATCGACAAGGTCAGCGCCGGCTTCCAGGGCGACCCGGCCGCGGCGCTGCTCGAGGTGCTCGATCCGGCCCAGAACAACAGCTTCCGGGACCACTACCTCGAGGTCAACTACGACCTCTCGCGCGTGCTGTTCATCGCCACGGCGAACCAGCTCGGCACCGTGCACCCGGCGCTGCTCGACCGGATGGAAACCATCTCGCTGCCGGGGTACACCGAGGAGGAAAAGACCCACATCGCGCGCCGCTACCTGATCCCGCGCCAGCTCGCGGAGCACGGCCTACCCGCCAACACGCTCGAGCTGACCGACGCCGCGCTCGGCGGGATCATCTCGCAGTACACGCGAGAGGCCGGCGTGCGCAACCTGGAGCGCCAGGTCGGGACGATCGCGCGGAAGATCGCCGCCCGCGTCGCGGCGCTGCCGCCCTCGGACGACGGCCGGACGCCGGCAGCGGAGCCGACCCGGATCGACGAGAAGGACCTGCCCGAGTACCTCGGCCCGCCGCGCTTCCACGGCGAGGTCGCCTTCCGTACGTCACGGCCCGGCGTCGCGACGGGCGTGGCGTGGACGGAAACCGGCGGCGACGTGCTGTTCATCGAAGCGACCCTGCTGCCCGGAGGCAAAGAGACCATCATCCTCACCGGCCAGTTGGGGAACGTCATGCAGGAGTCGGCGCGTGCGGCCGTGAGCCACATCCGCGCGCACGCCTCGGAGCTCGGCATCCCGCCAGACTTCCTCGAGAAGAAGGACCTGCACGTGCACGTGCCGGCGGGCGCGATCCCCAAGGACGGGCCGTCGGCCGGGGTGACGATGGCGACCGCGATCCTCTCGACCGCGCGCAACGAGCCGGTGCGCGAGGACGTGGCGATGACCGGCGAGATCACGCTGAGCGGGCTTGTGCTGCCCGTCGGTGGGATCCGCGAGAAGGCGCTCGCCGCTCGGCGTCACGGCATCAAGACCTTCATCCTGCCGGAGCGGAACGCGCCGGACCTGGCCGAGCTGCCCGAGGAAGTGAAGAAGGACATGACCTTCGTGCCGGTGACGACGCTCGAGGACGTGCTGCGGGTTGCGCTGCCGATGCCGGTCAGCACCAGGGGCGCCTGACGCATGTCGTCCTTGGTGCTTGCCCCTTCGTTCTTGGTGCGGGTTCCTTGGTTCCTGGTTCTGCGGCTGGGGCGAGCCCGACGAGGAACCACGCACGAAGAACCGCTCCAAGAGCCAAGGACCAGGAACCAAGGACGGACACGCCCGTGACGGTCGTTTTCTACATTTCCGGTCACGGCTTCGGCCACGCCTCGCGCGACATCGAGGTCATCAACGTCCTCCTCACGCGCCGCGACGATCTGCGGGTCGTCGTGCGGACCGCGGCGCGCCGCTGGCTCTTCGACCTCACCCTTGCCCGGCCCATCGAGGTCCAGGGGGTCGAGTGCGACACCGGCGTGGTGCAGATCGACAGCCTGCACCTGGACGAGCGCGAGACGATCAGGCAGGCGGCAGCGTTTCATGCGGATCTAGCCGACAGGGCGGCGCGCGAGGCGCGGTTCCTCGAGCAGGCCGCCGCGGCGCTGGTCGTGGGCGACATCCCGCCGCTTGCCTTCGCCGGGGCCGCCAGTGCCGGCGTCCCTTCGATCGCGCTCGGCAACTTCTCGTGGGACTGGATCTACGAAGGGTACGCGGCGCACCTGTGGGAGGCGCCCGGCCTTGTCGACACCATTCGCGCCGCGTACAGCACAGCCTCGCTGGCTCTCCGGCTGCCGATGTCCGGTGGGTTCGACGCGTTCCCGGAGGTCCGCAACCTCCCGCTGATCGCCCGGCGGTCGGCGCGCGGCCGCAAGGAAGTGCGAAGGGCCCTCGGCCTCCCGCCCGACCGGCGACTGGTGCTGCTCTCCTACGGCGGCTACGGCCTCGACCTTTTCGACCTGGACACGGTCGCTCACCTGTGCGGCTACTCGGTCGTCACGACCGACCACGTCTCGCGGTCTGCCCGCACGGCGCCTGAAGGCGTCTTCTCGGTCAACGAGCAGGGGCTCTATGCCGCCGGGTACCGGTACGAGGATCTCGTGGCTGCGGTAGACGTCGTCGCCACCAAGCCCGGCTACGGCATCGTCGCGGAGTGCGCCGCCAACGACACCGCGATTCTCTACACCTCCCGCGGCCACTTCGTCGAGTACGACGTGCTCGTCGCAGCCATGCCCCGGTTCACCCGCTGCCGGTTCATCAGCAACGAGGAGCTCTACGCCGGCCGGTGGGCGCCCCACCTGGACGCCCTGCTTGCGCAGCCGGCGCCGCCCGAACGGCCGGCCGCCAACGGGGCGGAGGCCGCAGCGGGCATCATCCTCTCACGGCTGTAGTCCGCAGATTCCGCCAAGGACACGAAAAGTCACGCAGCCTGCCGGCCGCGGCGCCAAAGGGCACGAAGGCCACGCGGCGGCTCTTCGCCCGCTGACGAGTCAGTCCGCAGAATCCGTGTAATCTGTGGATTCTCGGTCGAAGATCTGTAGAATCTGCGGAGTCTGGATTTGCGTGTCACCATGCGCCATGCGCGAATCAGGAGGACCTGATGCTGTCACGACGGAGTTTCCTCTGGCTGAGCTCGCTAGCGACCGGCTTTTCCTTCGTCCCCCGGCCCTCCTGGGCGCAACGGCCAGCCGCCCCTATGCCGGCGACACTGCCGCCGTCGATTGCTACGCTCACCTCGCTCAAGAACGGAGCGCGCCCGATTACCAACGACGAACGCCTGAACCGCGTCGCCCGGGCACGCACGTTGATGGCCGACAGCCGCATCGACGCGATGATGCTGACCGGCGGCACCTCGCTCGTCTACTTCACCAACATCCGCTGGGGGCTGAGCGAGCGCCTCTTTGCGATGCTTCTGCCCGCAAAGGGGGACCCGTTCTTCGTCTGCCCGGCGTTCGAGGCCGACCGGGCGCAGGAACAGATCGCGCTCTCCCCGTTTGCCGGGCACGCCGACCTGCGAACCTGGGAAGAGGACGAGAGCCCGTACGCGCTCGTCGCGCGCGGACTGGCCGACCGCGGCGTTGCAACCGGCGCGCTGGGGGTCGAAGAGACGGTTCGCTTTGTCTTCAGCGACGGCGTGGCCCAGGCGGCGCCCGGGCTGAAGCTGGTCAGCGCGACCCCGGTCACGGCCGGCTGCCGGATGATCAAGGACGCGCACGAGATCGCGCTCATGCGGCTGGCGGCGAAGGTGACGCTGACCGCCTACGCGGCCGCCTTCAAGGCGCTCAAGGACGGGATGACCCAGAACGACTTCGGCGGGCTGGTCGCCGCGGCCCACACCAAGCTCGGGTTCCCCGGTGGCTGCAGCGTGCAGGTGGGGCAGTACACCGCGCTACCGCACGGCTCGATCACGCCGCAGAGGATCCGGGAAGGCAGCATCGTGCTGATCGACGGCGGCTGCAGCGTGGAAGGCTACAGCTCGGACATCAGCCGCACGTTCATCCTCGGCAAGCCGACCGACAAGATGAAACAGGTCTTCGACATCGTCCACCGGGCGCAGACGGCCGCCATGACGACGGCAAAGCCGGGGCTGCCCCTCGACGCGGTCGACGCGGCCGCCCGCAAGGTGATCGTGGACGCCGGCTACGGCCCCGGCTTCAAGTACTTCACCCACCGCGTGGGCCACGGCCTCGGGATGGACGGCCACGAGTGGGCTTACCTGGTGCGCAACAACATGTTCGGGTGGACCAAGTCGCTCACCCTGCAGCCTGCCATGACCTTCAGCGACGAGCCGGGGATCTACATCCGCGAGGAGTTCGGCGTGCGGCTCGAGGACGACCTGCTGATCACCGACGGCGGCGCGGAACTGCTCACGCCCCAGAGCCCGTCGCTCGATCAGCCGTTCGCGAATGTCACGTGAGACGACAGCAGGTGCCGGGTGCTGGCTGCCAAGCGCACCTAGCACTCAGCACCTCGCACCGCACCTCGCACTCAGCACCTGGCACTCAGCACTATTCCTTGACGCAGATCGCCAGCGACCAGATTCGCGGGACGTTCACCTTCTCGATCGACACCGGCTGCAGCTCGGCCTGCGCGAGGAACGCGGGCAGGTCGAGGTCCGCCTTGAACCCGATGTGGACCGTGAAGGGCGAGAGGAGGCGCTCGACACGCGAAAGGAAGAAGTTCGGGCTCCGGAAGTGGTTCAGGAACACGATGCGGCCGCCGGGCCGGCAGACGCGCCGCATCTCCCGCGCGACGCGAACCGGATCCGGCACGACGCTGATCAGGTAGGGCGCGTAGACAATGTCGAAGGAATCGTCGGTGAACTTGAGGTCGGCCGCGTCCATCTCGAGCAGCCGCATGTTGTGGACCCCCTTGCGGGCGACCCGTTCGCGCGCCTTCTCGAGCATCGACGCCGACAGATCGACGCCGACAATCGAGCATTCGGCCGGATACAGCGGCGCGTTGATGCCGGTGCCCACCCCGACCTCGAGGACCCGGTCGCCGGACTTGACACCCATGCGCTGGATCGCCTTCAACCGGCCGGGGTGCAGCGTCGGGCCGAAAATGAGGTCGTAGACCGAAGCCAGCTTCTCGTAGACGCCGGCAACGAAGTCATTCTCGACGGCCGTGACGGAGAGGGCGCGGGTGGCGACGTCAGAAGATGAGATGAATTCCTGGTCGGGGTCGCTCTTGTGACGGTCAAATAGCGCCATGCAGGCCCTCCGAGGCCTTCCAGTAGCCGGGCACACGGCCGACCCCAGCGACACAGCCGCCCAGGTGGCCGACAACGACAGACTGCCCGAAGTGTGGACTATATACCCGCCAGCCCAGCAGGACAAGCAAGAAACGCCCGCCCGCGCGTCCGTCGTGCATCCTCTCTCAGCGCGCGGCCTCCATGATCGCGAGCGCGGCATCGACGGTTCCCGATGGCGTCACGATCTGCAGTCCCTGTACCCTCCCTGTGAGTTCGGCCACGATCTCCCGCGCGATCGCGATCCCTTCCGCGGCGGCCGCCTCCCGGCTGTCCGCCTGGCGCATGCGCGCGAGCAGGGCCTCGGGCACCTGCACGCCCGGCACCTCGTTGGCCAGGAACTCCGCGTTGGTGAGGCTGTCAAAGGGCCAGATGCCGGCGATGACAGGAATCCGGCTGCCCTCGATGCGCTTCGTCAGTCTGTCGAACGCGGCCAGATCGAAGATCGGCTGAGTGACGGCGAACTCGGCGCCCGCCTTCACCTTGTACTCGAACCGACGCACCTCGGACTCGATGTCGATCGCCGTCGGATTGACGGCCACGCCGATGTGGTACGCCGTCGGCTGTGCCAGCGCCTGCCCGCCGATGTCCACGCCCCGGTTCAGCCGCGCAACGACGTTGGTCAGCCCGATCGAATCGACGTCATACACGCCGGTCGCCTGCGGGTAGTCACCGAGCTTGGGCGGATCACCGGTCACGACCAGCAGGTTCCGGATGCCCATGGCGTGCGCGCCGAGCAGGTCCGACTGCATGCCGAGCAGGTTGCGGTCGCGGCAGGCGTAGTGGAGGACCGTCTCGATGCCCGCCTGCTGCTCGATCAGGACGGCGGTCGACAACGCGCTCATGCGCGCGCTCGCCAGCGGGCCATCGGGAATCGTGACCACGTCGACGCCGCGGATGCGAAGCGTGCGCGCCCGCTCGATGGTCCGGCTCGCCTCGAACCCCTTGGGCGGCAGCAGCTCGACCATGATGACGAACTGGCCGCGGGCGAGCGCGTGTGCCAGGCGCGACTTCTCCTCGCGCGGGACCGGCGTCACCCCGGTCTCGACGGCTGGCTGCGACGCCTGAACGGTCACGCCCCGCGCGCGCCCGGCCGACGGCGCCGTCGATCGCACCGCGGGCGCAATCTGCCGGATGTGCTCGGGCGTCGTCCCGCAGCAGCCTCCCACCAGACGGACCCCGCGCGCCACGAACCGCCGCGCGTACGAGGCCATGTACTCCGGGGAGGAGAGGTAGATCGTGCGCCCTTCGATGTCGCGCGGCTTTCCGGCGTTGGGCTGCGCGGACAGCCGGGCGTCGGTTACCCGCGCCATCCGCTCGATCGTCTCGAGCATCGGAGCCGGCCCGACGCTGCAGTTCACTCCGATGACCTGGGCGCCCCGCCGCTCCAGCTCCGGCGCGAACCGCTCGGGCGGCGTGCCGTCGAGGCTGGTGCCATCCTCCTCGGTCGTCATCTGGGCGACGACCGGCAGGTCGCAGAGGCGCCGCACGGCGGCCATGGCGGCGCCGATCTCGTTCAGGTCACGGAAGGTCTCGAGGATGAACAGGTCGACCCCGCCCTCGAGGAGCGCGGCCGCCTGCTCGCGGAAGTACTCCTCGGCCTCGTCCAAGCCCATCTTGCCCCACGGCTCGATCCGGATGCCGAGCGGCCCGATGGCGCCCGCGACCCAGGCCTGCTCCCGCGCCGCGTGCCGCGCAATCTGCGCCCCCCGCACGTTGATGGCATGCAGCTTGTCGGCGAGCCCGAACGTCCCCAGCTTG
>Ga0315280_10006968_pt1 | contig 15403 bp, 14 predicted proteins | sample YL17G06_40_MG_FD_203697 | JGI IMG/M metagenome (GOLD analysis project Ga0315280, IMG submission 203697) | Sediment microbial communities from Yellowstone Lake, YNP, Wyoming, USA - YL17G06_40 | ecosystem: Environmental > Aquatic > Freshwater > Lake > Sediment | place: USA: Wyoming | collected... | reverse complement strand
GTCGGTGGTATTGCTGCGGATCTCGCCGGTGGTGGGGTCGTAGACGTCGAGGCCACGCAGCTCCACCTGCAGCTTGCCGTCGGGGAGGGTGCAACGACCCCGGACAGTCAGACTCAGGAGCGAAGCGGTGATCTCGCCGTGGGCGCAATCGAGCCGCGCGCCGCCGCGGCGGTCTGGCGCAAGCCGACTGCGCGTCTGCTCGAAAAGCTGGTCAGGCCCCCAAGATCTCATTCAAGCCCTCGATGACCCGCGCGACTTCCTCCGGTGAGGCGCCCCCAAGCTTGCGGCCAATGCGCTGCACCGACAGCGTGCGAATCTGGCTGATCTTGATCCACGATGGCTTGGGAAGCTGCGCGGAGCCCAACTCCAAGGTCAGAGGGAAGCCGGCTCGTTGGAGCTGAGTCGTCAGCGCAACCGCGATCACCGTGCCCGAGCGTTCGTTGAAGACGTCGGCGCTCAGGATGAGCACGGGCCGTCGGCCCGACTGCTCGTGCCCGCGGGTCGGGTCCAGATCGGCCCAATGGACAGCGCCCCTCAGTATTCGGGCCACTCGGCCAGCTCCCCACCCAGGCCTTCCTCGGCCAAAGCCTGTTCGAAGTCAGGATCGAGCTTCGCGCACTCCTGCGCCAGGCGGCTGTGCGACAGGCGCGAGAGCTTCTCGTCGAGGGCTTCCTGGATGGCTTGACTGCGGTTGGGGAAGCGGTGTTCGGAGACCAGCCGGTCGACCGCGCCTAGCGTCTCTTCATCAAGCGTGATGGCTATCTTCGAGCGTCCCATGATGCACCTCAGGGTATGATGATACGTCATACCCTGGGCCCTTTCAAGGGGCACATTCGCTGGAACTAGTGCGCTCGTCCGCCGCTGCTGCGGCCTGCGGTCGGGCGCATGAGCTGGTGCGTGCGGAGTTGACGCGGTAGCCGGCGGAGAGATGACGGCGTCGAGGCTGTAGTGCTTGACCGACCGATGCATTTGGCGACATCCCTTCCGCCCTCGCGCAGACGTTCTTGAGGTGCAGCCCGACGTTGTCGGTCGACGTGTCGAACAGCTCGGCCATCTGCTTCTGCGTGAGCCAGATCGTTTCGTGCTCGAGGCGGACGTCGAGGCGCACCTCACCGCCAGGGGATTGGTAGAGGACGACCTCGCCGCCGTTGTGCTCAGAAGTCTCGTTCATGCCGTCCTGGAGCGTAGCGACGGCCGATGGAGAGGGCCAGGGGTTGACGCCATGCGTGTGCACGCACCTATGACTTTGCCGTATGCACGATCTCGAGTTCGCGCGGGCGCAGCGCAGTCGCGAGCCGCTCGAGGTCCTCGGGCCACGCGTGCCCGCCACTGTGGATGAAGCGCACCCGCACACCCTCGCGCGCGGCCCAAATGCGCGGCGCACAGCCCTCGCGGGTCCAGTAGCCGCCCCACATCGACCATACCAGCGCCATGTTGCCGGAGCCGACATGCGTCAGCAGCTTGGTCGTACCGTAGCTACCCCGCGCGCACAGCAGGTACTTGCCGGGTGCGGCGGCCAGGGCGTTTGAGCTCACCTTGCTGCGCCCGATCTCGTAGACGAGGTCCATCATTCCGGCAGCCTTGAGGCGCTCCACCTGGTGAGGAGCGAAGCTCACGCGGACGCCCTCCCAAGTGAACTGAGGGATCGAGCGAGAGAGCACCGCAAGCCTCATGAGCACGAACGCCTGGTAGGGGTCGATAACGAGCAGCCTGCCCGAGCGCCGCGCCGCGCGGTAGCACGAGACCAGCCGGTCGAGATTCTGGCCCGAGGCGATGACGGCGATCAGCTTGCCAGGCTCGCTGGACGCAAAGGCAACCAGCTCCTCCTCCACCTCCTGCTCGCTATGCAGCCCATGGCCGCCGGAGCCGGCGCCGAGCGTCGTGCCCTCGAGCAGGAGCCAGTCCGCATGGCTGAGGCGCGCGTCGGCTAGCAGCTTCTCGAAGCGGAACCCAGTGCGCCCGTGGGCGCGCAGGTCGCCAGAGTAGATGAGCTTCTGGCCGTCGGCCTCGACGAGCAGGGAGCGCGAGTCAGGAGCCGAGTGGTCGACGGAGATGCCGGTGACCGTCATAGAGCCGAACCGGATTGATTCGCTGTCGGGCAACAGCCGTAGGTCGGCGGGCAGAGTTGCGTCGGGGAAGAACACCCTGCCCAGCTCCAGAATCGCCAGCGTGCCGCGACTCCCGTACACCGGGATGGAAGGATGGGCGTGATGCGCGAGACCGTAGTGGTCGAGGTGCGAGTGCGTGAGGACGATGGCGGCGAAGGCCGGCGCCTCAGGGTCGTCGGCGTAGAGGCCGGGGATGTGGCGAAGGACGCCGCTCTGCAACAGCTCCGCTGTTGAAAGCTGCGGCGTCCCGAACGGGTACTCGGCGCCTTCGGCGTCGTAGAGCGGCATGCCGAGGTCGAGCAGGATTCGTGTGCCGTCGTCGGCGGCTACCTCGATGCAGATGCCGCCGATCTCGTACCGGCCGCGGTGAACGGTATGGCGCGTGGTGGCCTCCCTTTTCCTTTGTGTCCTACTTCAGCTGCGCCTTCCCGACCGGCCAGGCGTCGAACTCGTGCAGGGGAATCACGTTCTGCGCGAACAGGGCGTAGCCGGCATACATTACCGTCGCGACGCCATAGTCGGCGTGCTCCTGAGCGGGCAGCTTGGCGAGCTCCTGGGCCAGAATCCGTGAACGCGGATGGTGATTGGCGAGGATGAAGAGCACCTCCGGTCGTTCGCTCACCTCTGTAATCTTCAGCTGGCGCATGTTCTTGGGCAGCGACGGGAGGCCAAGGCGCTGCTTCGTCTCGAACATCGTCAGCAGCTCCTCACGTAGGAGGGCGTAGGGCTTTGAGATCGCCTCGCCGGACGCGGGCGTGAGGAATCGCTCGATGTCGCGCACGTGCTTGGCCAGACCAGGGGCAAGCTTCTCGCGATTACCGCCAGTGGGAGGAGACGTGAGGCTGCCGTCACCCTGTTTCATCTCCATGATCACCGGCGTTACTGTACCGCTCGCCCTGCTCTTGCCCTTCGCCGGCCAGCGGAAGCCGACCATGTCAAAGCGATAGTCCGCCGTCTGGCCCCTAAACGCATGCGGAGACTGAGCATACTCAATGTCAATGACGACGTAGTCCGAAACTTCGCCGGTCGAGTGGCGATTGTTGTCGCGCACCACCGCCTGCTGGTACTCGCGCTCGATCTTGGGATGGGCAGAGAAGAAAACGTCCATCACTTGCTTATGGGCGGCAATGACGTCGAGCCAGGAGCGCGCATCGTTCTCGCTCGAAATGATGGGTTCGGGCCTCTCAGGCAACGCCGGGCGGTATCCCGAATCTCCATGATAGTAGTAGTTCTTGTCGAACACCGCCGAGAACTTCGTGGCGTTTGCCTGGGAGCGAAGACCGAGTAGCCGTCCGCCGCGGTAGTAGATGTCGATGTAGCCGTTGCGAATCTCCAGGCTGAGCGTGTCGTCGTGCCGCACCCGCTCAAGGAGAGGGAGCAGGATTCCCGAAGTCAGCTGCTCCTCGAACTTTTGGGTGATCCCGCGCTGGGGCGTTTCATCGTCCATGACTTCTCCTATCTAGAAATGCGGCTGCGGCAACGGTGAGGTTCAGGCGCTGCCGAGGCTCGCCCACGCCTTCTCCTCGATCTCGGCCTTGAGGGGGCGCTGCAGCTTCTTGTAGAGCTCGACGGCGCCGGTGAAGTAAGCGTGGCGGACGAAGAAGCTCTCCTCGTTGGAGTCGGTGTCGATGGACCGGCAGGCAATGTCGCAGTCGGCCTGCCCAGGCTCGGAGCTGCGGATCTCGCCGGCGGTGGGTTCGTAGACGTCGAGGCGGTACAGCTCCACCCGCAGCTCGCCGTCGGGGAGTGCGCACTAACGCCCGACCGTTCGACTCAGGAGCGAAGCGCTAACCCCGTCGTGGACGCAATTGAGCTGCCTGCCGCCGGTGCGGTCTGGCGCGCGCCGGTTGCGCGTCTGCTCGAAAGGCTGGTCAGGCTCCCAAGATCTCATTCAGGCCCTCGATGACCCGCGCGATCTCCTCCGGTGAAGCGGCCCCAAGCTTGCGGCCGATACGCCGCACCGACAGCGTGCGGATCTGGCTGATCTTGATCCACGACGGCTTGGAAAGCTGCGCCGAGCCCAACTCCAAGGTCAGGGGGAAGCCAGCCCGTTGGGGCTGAGTCGTCAGCGCGACCGCGATTACCGTCCCGGAGCGTTCGTTGAAGACGTCGGCGCTCAAGATGAGCACGGGCCGTCGGCCCGACTGCTCGTGCCCGCGGGTCGGATCAAGATCGGCCCAACGGATCTCGCCCCTCAGTATTCTGGCCACTCGGCGAGCTCCCCACCCATGCCTTCTTCGGCCAGAGCCTCTTCAAAGTCGGGATCGAGCTTCGCGCACTCCTGTGCCAGGCGACTGTGCGACAGGCGCAAGAGCTTCTCGTCGAGGGCCTCCTGAATGGCTTGGCTGCGGTTTGGAAAACGGTGTTCGGACACCAGGCGGTCGACCGCGCTCAGCGTCTCTTCATCGATCGTGACGGCTATCTTCGAGCGTCCCATGATGCACCTCCTGGTATGATGATACGTCATACCTGGGCCATTTCAAGGCTCACATTTGCTGGACCCGGCGCGCTCATCCTCCGGTCTCACATTCGCTGGACCTGGCGCGCTCATTCTCCGGTGCGGTCGGCAACTCAGTCGCACCGAAGGGCAAAAGGCCGAGTGCGAGATCATGATGCACCCGACCTTGTAGTCGGTGGGATGGGCGAGGATGGCACTGGCTGCGCGGCGCCGGATGGCGCTGGCCGCGCAGCCCGGGGTCGGCTCGATGCGCAGCGTCATCTCGGCGAACGTGTCCGTGCCGTTCTTGTTGCCGAAGACCCCAGCCAAGCCACGCGGGCACGCGCTCGTAGCGCTCGAAGAAGTTGAAGCCGGCGGCGATGGCACTGTGGGGCGCGCCGACTCTGAAGAAGAACGGCGCACCTGCCGGGATCGCCTTGAAGCCGTGCGGTGAGGGCTGCCAGAAGTCGACCTCGTCCGGCGGCTCGGTGTGGTGCCGGAAGTGCGAGAACCAGCCGAAGTCGGTGTTGGCGATGAAGGCGGGGCTGATAATGCCCAATCGAATCATTGTCTGTGACCAGCGGTCCAGACGCCCTTGTCGATGTAGACATCCTGTAGTCGACGCCGGTCAATCCAAGACAGGAAGCTCGACGGCTTCTTGCAAACGCCGCCGAAGCGATTGCTGCGAAGGAGGGTGCACTTCTGTCGAGTGCGCGTGAGTCCGACCAGGAACTTGCAAATCTCCAGGTCCTTGACGTCAGTCGGGTCGGCGGGCAGTTCCCCATTGTGAAGGCCGACAATGAACACGTGGCCGGCGGAAAGGCCCTTGGCGCCTTCAAATGAGGTCACCTCTATTGCTGCTACTTCGTCCGGCGTTGGGCAATCATCGTCCGAGACGTCTGGCGTGGTGTAAGCCTCCGCTTCTGAGAGGATCCTGGAGACGTACGCCTCAGGAAGTCCCTCCACCAGTCGACATGCTCCATCGGATGTCTTGCCGATAGCGCTCTTCGCGAACGCCGGCTGATCGCAGTGGAGAATCACGCGCCAGCCTAGATTGGACGTGCAATCCCGTTTCAGCATCTCAAGTCCGCACCCCCGAGAGATGCCACTTGGAGACTCCTTGCGACTCTTCACAGTGCAGCCATCGTCCTGTAAATAGCGAAGAATCTGATCCCGGTAGGGTCTCGCAGCAATCACCAATGCGGCGGGATACCCGCCATCGACCGCCGCTGCCAGCTCATCGGCTGGAATCTGCTTCACCGCCTCGCAGATGTAGCGACCCATGTAGTTGCATTTCAGGCTCTGACAAGACGTGCACACGCTCAGAATCCGAGGGTACTTGTTGCTGTCCGGCGCCTTGACCGGAGCGAAGAACTTGTACGGTTTCTCGATGCGGCCCGTGAGCTTCCCATTGTGGCGAGCTTGTGCAAGAACGTCTTCCACCGCATCGACGATAACTTCCGGGCATCGCATGCAGAACGGGAGGCTGAAGAGCTCGTAGCTTCCCGACTCGGTCAAGTTACGGATGTGTTCCCAACTTGCGTCACGTAGCTGGCTGTAGAGTGCCTGATCATCGTCGCCTGCAATGACAATTCGATTGTCCGCGGCCAGGCAGTCGACAACCCCGGCCTCGAGCGCGTTGAAGTCCTGATACTCATCAATCAGGACTAGGTCGTAGCGGGGACAAGTGACTCTACCGGACCTCAGCCCTGCCAATACACGGAACACCGTGTCATCGAAATCGACGGCGTCGTAGTACTTGCCACGCCGAAAGTAGAAACGCAGTTCGTTGCTCGTATTCAGGCTACGCATTTGCGATACGAACTTCGGCGGCTTACTGCCCATCAGCAACTTCCAATCCTCTCCAATGAGGCTGGCGAGGCCGGGGCAGCAAGCGAACTCCTCGCTTAACGATCGTCGAAGCGAACGACTCTTGTGAAGCAGACTCAGGCAGTAGGCGTGCAGAGTAAAGACCGAGGCCAACTCCGCTAGGTCATCCTCAAGGTCATCCTTGAGGGTGTTTACAAACGTCAGAACCAGGCGGCTGCCTGTATCGCCGGGAGATGCCTCTAGAAGCTTCCTGAAGAGAGTTGTCTTGCCGGTACCTGGACCAGCAACGACCAGCTTGCGCGGACTCGGCGAACCGACGACTGCGTCAATTGACCTCTTTAGCTCAGCTTCGTCGTCAGCGGCGAGATATCCGCCCGCCAAGGCGTCATCGCCCCCGGATGACATCCTTGATCTCCTCGGCGATTTCCTGGACGGTGTGAGTTGCAGTGCTCCGGGCTACTCGGTCAGCAAGAGATGGACTGTAATCAATGAGCTCTTGCTTTGTGATGTTATGCCAGATTGGCAGAATCACCTGGTCACCGCCGACTGCTCTCGTAACGAGCCCGTCCAGCTCGTAGTTGGTCCAGCCTTTGCTGAAAAAGGCCCTGGACAAGACGACGACGCCAAAGCGACTGTTTGCGAGACCGCGGTCGATCTTGCGCCTGAGGCTGTCTCCGATGCGAAGTTCGAACTCGTCGTACCAGACTGCCAATCCGCCATCGCGAAGCGCATGTGCCAGAGGCCTGACGATCTCATCCTTGTCTTCCGAAGCGTGCGAGATGAAGACGTCATACTCGGGAGTCTCCTCAGTCGAGTCCCCCGTGCTTGGCGGAGAGGTGTCACGAACAAGTGTTGGCACGGATGCAAGGGGAGCTTCATTGATCTTCGGCAGCCGCCGAGGGGCAGGGATGACCTTGACTGACGATGCGACTCGACCGACGTAACCACCTAGGTCGATGGCCACGTGCCAGTGCCCGGAACGAGGGATTGCCAGGCGAACCGGGGACCGTGTGGCGTAACCACCCACATACTGATAGCGGCGCCCTGCTCGGTAGTTGCGGAAGTTCGAGTCGTCCATTAGCTGAACGTTCGCCGCGTTGCCGGAGAGTACAACCTCTACGATTTCTCCTGGCTTCCTGTTGCCGAGATCGTAATCTTGGAAGTCCATTTCTTTTTCGGCGTAGACGACTGCTACGTCTGTGAGGTCGAGGCACAGTCGTACACCTTCAACACCTCGTCCCCATAGTGGTTGATCACCTTCACCGCGATCTTGCCGGTTGAGGGCGGGTCGAAGGGGCGACTCACTGTGCTGTACAGGCTCGCCCAGGCGTCCTCGTTAATCTCGGCCTTGAGGGCGCGCTGGAGGTTCTTGTAGGGCTCGTCAGCACCGGTGAAGTAGGCGTGGCGGACGAAGAAGCTCTCCTCGTTGTAGTCGGTGTCGATGAACCAGCAGGCGATCTCGTCGGTCGTGTTGCTGCGGATCTCGCCAGTGGTCGGGTCGTAGACGTCGAGGCCGCGGATCTCCACCTGCAGCTTGCCGTCGGGGAGAGTGCGCAGCTCGAGGTCGGGCTCGCCGAAGACCATGAAGAGGTTGCCGGCGCCGGTGCTCTTTAAGAGCTTCTGGTCGGCGGTGTCCATGGCGAGGTCGGGGTTCATGCGCGTGATGAGGATCGTGAGGCTGCCCCACTGCTTGGCCTCTTCGCCCACGTAGGGATCGAAAGCGAAGCCACAGACGATGAGCATTGGGAAGCCCTCGCCCTTGCGCGCCTCCTTGGCGGCCTCCTTGACCCACTCGGCGTCGACGGTGCCGTACTCGGGGCCAATGGAGATGGCCGCGCGGATCGTCTTGCCGGCGGCGTCGGTGTACTCGCCGACGGCCTGGACGTAGGTGCCGGCGTAGGGCTCGATGCGCTCGAAGACGAGGCGCTCGTTCTTGAAGGTGTTCTGCACGCCGGCCTTGCGCAGGTTGTCGAGGATGATGGCGACGAAGTCGGCGGCGTCGCGGGCCGGCGTGGCTTCGCCGGTTGGCCCGTCCCTGCCGCCTCCGTCGCCGCCGTAGCCGCCCGCCAGCACGCGATGCGGCGAGAGGCTCTCGACTGTGAAGGGTCCGGTCACGCGGATGCGTGACGAGTCCTCGTAGGGCTGGTCGTAGAGCAGCTCGGTCTCGGCGTGGCGGCGGACGGCGGCGTCGATCTCCTCGCGCGACATGCCCTCGTGGATGTCGGGGTTGTTGGCAATCGACTTCAGGGTGATGTGCGGGACGCGCTTGTAGACGAAGCCCTTGCGGACGTCACGCGAGTAGGCCGAGGTGGCCGGCGGGACGCCGGTCAGCTCGGCCTCCTTCTTCGCTCCCTCGGGCGAGTCCGCAAGCAGATAGTAGGGGAAGCGCGCGCCCATGAGACGGGAGCGAGCGAGCGCAAGCGCCACGCGACTCGTGTCGACGGTAATCCAGCGGCGAGCCCAATCTTCGGCTACGACCGCGGTCGTTCCGCCACCACAAGTCGGATCCATCACCAAGTCTCCAGGGTCAGTTGCCATCTGAAGACAGCGTTCAATCACCTTCCGAGCTGTCTGGACGACATAGACATTCTCGATCGCGAAGGTGCTTTGGAGCGTGTCATCCCACACCGAGTTGAGACTGACTACCGGATAGTCATCAGCGAAGCGGCGATACGCGAGAGTCTTGCCGACGCCGATCAGCCGCGATGCCGTACCCAGAGTGCGCAAGCCGTCAACATGCGTCTTCCAGTGAGTGCCGGCAGCTGGGAAGTAGGTTGTTCCGTCAAAGGCGAACGGCTGTGAACCCGCCTCGGATGCGCCGCTGGACATCAGGCTTGCGGTCATGAATCGCCTCGATCCCTCGGGGAATCCATTCACGCTGTCCGCGACCTTCACTCTCCGGCACGCACCGTCAGGCAGTTCAACCCACGTGTATGACTCTTGCAAGGTGGTGTCCATGCGTTCGATCAACACTGGGCGGGACTTGACCAGTTCTCGGCTTCGGGCATACCAAAGGATGAAATCGAACACAGAGGGGATCAGGTCGGACGCTTGTCCGGTGGTCTTCTTGAAGACAATCAGGCGGCAGAAGTTGTCTGCGCCGAACACCTCATCCATGAGACACCGAACGAGGTGGACATTCTCCTCGCCAATCTGCACGAAGATGCTGCCGCTCTCGGTGAGGAGCTCGCGCGCGACCGTCAGGCGGTCGCGCAGGTAGGCGAGGTACGAGTGGATGCCCAGCTCCCAGGTGTCGCGGAAGGCCTTGATCTGCTCGGGCTGGCGGGTCGCGTCCTCGGCCTTGCCGTCCTTCACGTCGCGCTTGCGCGTGCTCACCTGCCAGTTGCTGCCGAACTTGATGCCGTAGGGCGGGTCCATGTAGATCATCTGGACCTTGCCCTTGAGGCCCTCCTTCTCGGCCAGCGAGGTCATCACCAGCAGCGAGTCGCCGAGGATCATGCGGTTGGCCCAGTTCTGCTCGTGGCGGTAGAACTCGACGAGCTCCTGGAACTCGATGCCGTCGTAGTCGTTGAACAGCGTCAGCTCGGGCTCGGGCTCGCCCTTGCGCGCCGTCTCGCGCAGGTTCTCGATGATCACCTGCGGCAGGATCTTCTCCTGGATGTAGATGGGGACGACCGGCACCTCGAGGGGATGCCGGTCTTGCTCGTCCTTGCCCTTCCAGACGAGCTGCGGGTCGAGCGAGGGATCGCGCGGGTAGAGCATGGTGGCGGGCGCGGCTTCGTCGGCTTCGACGAAGCCGCGCAGCTCGTTGGTGGGAATGTTGCTGCGCTTGTCGCGGTGGCGCAGGGAGTCGACGGCCTTGGGGTCCTGCTGCTTCTTCGCCATCAGACTGCCGCCTCCAGTTCGCCCAGCCTACGCACGGCCGCGACTGCCGGTGACTGGTCCCAGATCCTGCCATCGAGCTGTCGGCCGGCACGCTTCTTCCGTGCGCCTCCCCATTGTTTGAAGAAGAACGGCACGTCGGCGCCCAGGCACAAGTCGCGCACGTCGCGCACCCACTCCGGCGCGAGTGGGCGCGCACCGGGACCCGACTCGCCACCGACGATGACCCAGTCGATCCCGTCGAGGGCGAGGCCGGGCAGCGGTCCAAGCAGCGGCTCGAGCGAGAGAAAGCGGAGGCCCGGCCCATTGGCTGCGCGCAGGTCGTCCACCCGCGACAACACCCGTGCGCTCTCGACACTGACGCCCATCCACACGTTCTCGGGCCACTCGAGCAGCGGGGCGGTTTCCCGCATTCTCCGCGAACGCTTAGTGAGTACCTGGAAGGTGTGCCAGTGTGCGCGCGCCATGACGTCGAAGACTCGTTCGATGAACTCGAACGGCACCGCCTCATGGAAGAGATCGCTCATCGAGTTCACAAACACGGTCCGAGGTCGCCGCCACGACAAGGGCACGTCCAACATGCGCTCATGCGTCCGCACTTCGAATCCGTCGGCGTAGTTGGGTTGGCCCATGGCGCGAAGCCTCCGGGCCATGCGCTCGGCGTAGCAGTGGGCACAGCCGGCGCTCACCTTGGAACAACCGGTCACCGGATTCCAGGTGGCCTCAGTCCATTCTATGGTTGATGCTGCGCTCACTTGGCCATCTCCTTGAGCATCACGTCCTGAGCGATCTTCACGGCGGTAGAAGCTCCACGCTTGTTGGCGGCGGCGAAGCACAGCAGGTAGATGGGCACGTTCTTCGAGTTGCAGAGCGCCAACGGCTTCTGCGCGACCCCTGCGAAGACCTCCGACAGCCGGCCGTTCACGAACTCGGAGATGGTGTCGAACGTTCCGGTCTTCACCGTGCACGCCTCGACACCGTCCAGCGTCAGACGCTCCTGCACCTCGTAGAAGGCATCGAACCAGGTATCGGTGCCAAGCAGCCCGTTCAGGCGGGCCCGAACACTCGAGCTCATGCGAGCGTCCCGGCGCAGCAGCCTGTTCACGGCTACTCCGAGCGGAAACAGATACCACATGTCGATGGCCTCAGTCCGAGCCACTGCTTCGACTGTCGCCCAATCGACCTGCATGCCATACGGATCCAGAAACAGCACCGCCCGATGGTGGTCCCAGCGCCGGTTCTCGCAGAGCTCGAGCAGATACGCATTGGCGTCCGTGAGCACCACTTCGATGTCCGCAGCCCTGTCGGGGAAGTCGGCTCTGAGATCGCCGAGCCTGTACGCGCGGTCGACACTCGTCTCGACAAGGATGTACTTGTCAAAGCGCGGTTCGGTCGCCAGTGCGATGCGCGCAGACCCGTCGCGATAGTGAACTGAGTCGTAGGCCGTCAGCTCAGGGAAAGCGAGCTGAGCCGGGTCGTCTTCCCGCTTCTCAGCCCAGTAGCCGCTCCCGGCAAACGCGTCGATGTAGGCCACGCGATAGGGCTGCTTGGTCAGGACCTTCGTGTAGGCGGCGAGGTACTTCTTCAGGCACTCAAGCTTCGCCGCCGTCCACTGTCCCCCGAATCGCTCGTCACCGTCCATCACCCAGACCCCCCGCTTCCAGTCGTCGCTCGTCGGTGTCACGCCGGACGCCGCGTACACAACGACTGCATGCGCTATCAGGGCCTCCTGGCGCAAGGGTGACGATACGAAGCGTGGGTTGGCAATGTGGACATCCTCGCTTCCGCCGCACGCGCCGCGCACAGCTTCTTCGAAATCCAGGTAGTCGAACCCGTAGTGGATATCGGGCAGGAACTCGTGAAGGACGTACAGCTCGTCGTCCGTAACCTCCTCAAGTGGCACCATGGCCGACAGCGCCAGACGCTCGACTTTCCACTCACCAGCGAGCTCGCATAGGCGATGCTCGTCGATACTGTACTTGCCCACCTTCATCTCAGGTCCTCGTCGGCAAGCACCGCGCCAGCCGCTTGCGAGAGCTCGGCTCGGATCGTGTTCTTCGCATCCCACGGGTCGCTGATCTCAAGGAAGGCCCAACGGCCGAAGCCCCCGTGGTTGTTGACCGCTGGCACCCACAGGTTGCGTGCCGTCTCGACCTTGGCGGCCTTCTCTTTCCTGGTCTTGCCCGAGACTTCGATGATGAGGTTGAGCAGTTCACTGTCGGCGCGCCCGCCTTCGTTCGCAGGCAGAGCGCCGCCTTCGGCCCGCACCTGCGCGATGAAGTCGGGCACGTACCGATGCTCCTCCCCGTTGAACGTGTAGGGGATGAAGAAGCCGAGGTTGTGGTTCTTCACGTAGTGCACGACCTCGGGCATGTCTTCGAGCACCTGCGCCGTCTTCTGTTCCCATTTATCGGTGTCGCAGACGACGTGCGAGACGTGGCACTTCGTGGGGTCGGTGAGCATGACGGCCCGCGTCGTGTCGAAGTCGACGTAGCGCGTTGAGCCTACGGTGTCGTATGGCTGCAAGATGGGCAGGAGCCGCTTCTCTCCCTCTTCGCCCTCGACGACCGCCCGGTAGATCTTGTCGGCGGCATTGTGCGCAAACTCGACCAGCAGCAGGAGCTGGGGGAAGCAATCATCTTTACAGACGACGCACTCATCAAGCCAGCGGCGGGCTATGTCGTGCACTTGCGGGAAGAGCCAGGCCTGTACTGCTTGATCGAAGCGGTGTTCGGCAGTGGCCTCGGTCCGATGCTCGCCGTCCTGGCGAAAGTACTTCTCCAGCACGAGCTTGGCGAGCAAGAACGACACCTGCTGCAGCCGCTTCGTCTTGAGCTCGTCGAGGGTCATGATCACCGACTCGCCAACGATGGGCGCATTCTCGACCTTCGTCGGAACATCCTGCGCGGTGAGCGCCATGCGCGAATCGTCGGTGAAGTGTGCGGTGAGACGCTTGCTCGGCAGCTGGTAGCGATAGCCCTGCAGGCGCGGGAACGTGATCTCGCAGGCGATGCGCTCCTCGAGAGCGCGCACACGCGTGGGCACACGGGGCGGCTGCGGAACGCCTTGGCCAGCGCACGGGATGAAGCTGAAGGGCACGCCGTACACCTCGGCGTACTGGGGCTCGAACATGTCATCGGCGTTGGGCACGTAGGTCATGCGCCGCAGACCACGACCGACGACCTGCTCGCAGAGGAGCTGCGTGGAGAAGGCACGCACGCCGAGGATATGCGTGACCGTGTTGGCATCCCAGCCCTCCGTGAGCATGCTCACCGACACCACGCACTTGATCTGCTCGCCCAGTTTGCCCGGTTTGCCGATCGTGTTCATGACCTCACGCAAGAGATCCTCGTCAGTCAGGTCCTCGGCCGACCGACCGGGGAAACGCTCACGGTACTCCGCCTTGAACTCCTCGATCTCGCGCGCCGCGACCTTCTTGAACTCAGGGGCCATCGCCTCGCCCGACTCGAGCTGCTTGGAGTCGACCAAGATCGTGTTGGGACGGTCCGACCAGGCATTCTCGCCGGCGGCGAAGCGCTTCACGTTGCTGAAGAGCTCCAGGTTGCCGGGAACCACGGAAGTGATCTGCAAGCCGTCGCTCGTGGTTTTGGTGACCTCATAGCCGGCGATCCAGTCGTAGATGAGCTTACTCACGTTGGTGTTGCTGCAGACGACGATGAAGACGGGCGGTGTGAGGTGCGACGAGGCGGCGGCGGCGCCGTCCGGCGCCGCCGCCTCGTCGCGCATCTTCTCCCACAGCTCATACGACTTCTTGTAGTTCTCGTAGAGGCTGTAGAGCGCTCCCTCAAGTGCGGCCGGCAGCTTGGGCGGGCCGTCACCGCTCGCGTCCTCGGTCTTGCGACCCTTCTTTGGCAGAGACTCTCTGACGTGCGTCCACAGCTCGCGATAGGTCGGTAAGGCGCCGCTCATAGCGTTGTCGGCAACCGGCACGCGCGGCACCTTGACGATGCCGCACTCGATCGCGTCGATCAGCGAGAAGTCACTCACCACCCAGGGAAAGAGCGTGCCCTCAGGGTAGCCCGAGCCGCGCAAGAAGAACGGCGTCGCCGACAAGTCAAAGACTGCCTTAATGCCAATCTTGGCCTTGATCGCTTCGAGGCCGCTGATCCACACGCGTGCCTCCTCTTCGCGTTCTTGCGCCTCCTTGCGATCCTCACCGCCGAGCTTATCGGTGAGCACGCCGCCAGCGGTCTCGTCGACCTGGTCAGGCGGCTTGCGGCGGTAACAGTGGTGCGCTTCGTCGTTGATTACGACGATGTTCCTCTTGCCACCGAACTCGCGGCAGACTCGGCGCGCCATCTGGTCAGGCGTCTCGGTGAACGCGCTCTGGTTCTCGGCGCCTCTGCGGCCGGCAAGCAGTGACTTCGTCAGCTTGCCGGCCGTGACCTTCTCGCGCAGTAAGAAAGCGTGAAAGTTCGTCACAGCGACGCTGGCTCGGTTAAGCGTCTCCAGCAACTCCCGCGGCACGACGTCCATCTGGCGGTAGTAGTTACCTGGGTCATTGGGCAGGAGCACGCGCAAACGGTCGCGGATGGTGATGCCGGGCGTGACGATCAAGAACGTGTCGCTGAACCGCGCGTCTTGCGGGTTGGCGAACTTGTTGAGTGCCTGCCAGGCGATGAGCATCGCCATGACGACCGTCTTACCTGAACCGGTCGCCATCTTGAAGGCGATGCGGTACAAGTCAGTGCCCGCTTGCGCGTTGGCGTCGCGTAGCTCGTTCTCGATCCAGTTGTCGCCGAACTTGGCCGCGCCCTCGGTCAGGTAGATCGCCGTCTCAAGGGCCTCGATCTGACAGAAGAACAGGCGCCGCTCCCGATTAGGCGCCCGCCAATGATCGAGCAGCAGGCGCGTTGTGCGGGTGACCCCCCGATGACCGCCTCGTCGCCACAGGTCGACACGCTCGCGCACGCGGTTGATGGACTCGTTCTCGCGCACGCGCTCTTGCGTCCACTCGGTGTCGAAGACGAGCTGCTTGCCCTTCTTCTTCGGCTGAGCGATGGGCACGAAATAGGCACTCGCGCGACGGCCCTCGACGATCTCATCCGTGATGCCGTCGTCGTCGAACTTGTAGTGCCGGCGGGGCTCGCCGAACGCCGAGTTGATGACCGGGTTCTCAATGACGACTTGACCCACCGAATCCCTCCCCATGGCCCTTCTACGG
>Ga0315280_10006967_pt1 | contig 15403 bp, 11 predicted proteins | sample YL17G06_40_MG_FD_203697 | JGI IMG/M metagenome (GOLD analysis project Ga0315280, IMG submission 203697) | Sediment microbial communities from Yellowstone Lake, YNP, Wyoming, USA - YL17G06_40 | ecosystem: Environmental > Aquatic > Freshwater > Lake > Sediment | place: USA: Wyoming | collected... | reverse complement strand
CTTGGATGTCTAGGCCGCCAAGTCCGATTTCGATTAGCTTGTTCTTGTAGGCTGCTGTAACCATGGCTAAGCCGACGGAGTCCACTGATGCAGCTGTTTTTCCAACTGTTGCCCATTCGTATCTTCCACTTGGAACTTTGAAGACTATTTTGAGTTCTGTGAAGTTGTAGCCTAGGTACATGCCGTCGATGAGATCTCTGATGAGTAGTGGGTCTTTGGTCCCGTTTATAGGTTGGTCGAGAACTAGTTGGTCGCAGGTGGGTGTTTCCTGTATTATGTAGTTGCCTCTGAGTAGCTCGTGTGTTATGTTTATCCATTCGCATTCTTGGTATGCCTTTCCAGTTGCGGTGAAGCCATATGATATCCATGCCTTCGGTGTATACGCTGAACTTTTGGTTGCCTCGTCTGGAACTGGGCATTTTACGCCAGGTGGCGGTCCTATTTTGCCTCCTGGTCTCTTCGTGTATACATGTGTGTTTGGCTTCCATATGTCTCCAGCTTTTGTCCAATTTCCATATGGATATAGGCCGTAGCATGATGCGTTAGTTCCATACGGATATATTATTTCTTCAATTATTACAGTGTTATAGACATGGAGGCTGCCAACGTCGGTGTAATTCCTTAGCGTGAATGTGTTGCGATCCCAAGCATCGTATCCTGAACCATAGAACCAATCCTCGTAGGGTTTTCCCTTGTATGTGTAGTTAACGAATAGCCACTGTCCGATTGGCAATGGCTGCTCCAAGTACAGCGTACTGGTTTTGTCGCTGAATACGTAGCCTCCAGTTGTGAGGGGTTTCTCGCTGTGGATCCACACTTTCTCAACGTATGATGCGTTATAAGTTAGCGAGAACGTTTGTTGTGAAGTACCGGTTACGTTTTTCAAGAACTTTTGTTCTTGCCACGTGTTATTGTACCCAGGGGCCGTAGTGTTCGTGAAGTACTTCACTTCAACTTCTGTACCACATCCTACATTGTTAACCGTTACTGTGTGGTGGGGCTTTGTTTTAGACCACGTGTAAAAAGGATATGCGCTAGAAGTCGTATTGAGTCGGAATGGTAGTTCTTCGACTACGAATACTTCTGTGTCATCCCTGTATTCGCTTGTTATGTCGTGGTGTAGTGGAAAGATGTAATGCGTACCGTCAAGCGGGTATAATGGGTCTTCTGCGGTCCATTGGGCAGCAGTTGTTGCACTGTCCTCACTTGACCATAGAACTTCGACAATAGAACCTGTAGGTAGGCACCAATTCACATATGTCTTTGCGGTGGTGTCGTACTTGTAGAAGCTTATTTTTCCTGTCGTCAAGTTAATTGTGTAGTACGGGCTGTGCACGCTTGGTACTGGATCATAGTTGTTATAGTCTAAGCCCGTTGATGGATAAAGCACCTTGTCGTTGGGATAAATCAACACGTATCCTGAGCCTGTGTTTACGAGAACTCTCTCGCTGTCGACGCAGTATTGGTCCCAGGCGCCTCCCCGATATACTGGTAGGCAAGGAACCCATAGGCCTTGCTCTGTCATTTTTTCATATGGAAGCTGTAGTTGATAGTAGTTTTTGCCATCCCAAAGATAGTTCCCGATGTCGTGGTCAAAATATTGCACCCAGCTCTTCGTGTCTTTGTGCATTGCATCGTTGATGTCCCATGGGTTGAATATTTCGTCGAGTTGATATTTAATTTCACGGTCAATTACATTCAGGCCACTTGACCATGCTTCGTTATTAGTCCATTTTTTCGCATCTGCATCATCTGCATTGTGGTAGTCTGTAAGCATGTAGACTGCTGCTATCCTGTAGGCTTCTTTGACGCCAAGGCGGAAGTCGTGTTCATAGATTATGAACGGAGTTGAAGGCTCGTGCTGTGACACGCTAGGCATGTCATCTAGTTTGACCCAGATATTTGCGCGATCCGGGATATCACCAATGCCCCCTTGATTTGGGTCCGTTTCAAATGTCCATCTGTACCAATCAATCAATCTTGACAATGGTGTGAGCATAAGCGCAATAGTAGTTGGTCCCACAGGGTATGGGTTGGGATACCAGTTTTGAACGCTCCAGAACTCTGGATGTGGCCAAACAGCCACGGCTCCCACATAAGTTCCTCCCTTGTTTATCACCTGAGCTACAGCGTAGCGTCCGTCATGGATAGTTTGGTCGGTGTGCCACTCGGTGTCATAGACAGTGTTCTGGCCCTCGAACCATGTTTTGTATTCTGGACAACTTGAAAATGGCACTCCTACAAGGTATTTCGGCCACTCGGATGTAGGAACGTCGTTCCACCATTTCTTCGGATGCTTGTTGTCCACCATGTATTTATAGAAGAAGTCTTGACCTTCGTCAATTGGACTAATGTTTGTGTCGTTGTTTACGTCCCAAGATGTTACTGGTTCATCAGTGTAGAAGTGCACATAGCTGGAAGGCAAAAAGTCCCATTCTCCTCTATTGCCAAATGCTATGTTCAGGTAAGGCTTGTCGTATAGGTTCTTGATATCCTTCAGTACGATGAGGTTCTTCTCATCCTTGTTGAAGATCAATGTGAAGGTTATGTCGACTAGATTGACAGAACCGTCCATGACCCTTGTCTTAGTGAGAGCAATGAATTTTCTTGGCCCATTGTAGATTATCGTGATCGGATCAGTTACACATACTCCATTGGTCTTCCTGCCGCCATATGTCGGTTTAGGCGCTGAGTATTTGTTAGAGTCCGGATTGGCGTATGGCGGAAACTCTTGCCACACAGGTCTAGTAGGATTGGTCGAAACAACCTCAGGCATTGATATCCAGTCACCGCCATGCAGAGAACCGTCACTGAACATTGCAAAAGCCCATATTTCTCGCCAGTCACCACTTACTTGTGGATACTTGATGTCTATGAACCAGCCGTTCAACCAAAGATTCACGTTGACCACCTCGTTTGCGAAAGGATCAGCAGAAGTACCAGAGTGCTGATCATGAGTACCCACGACATCGTAGCCAGGATACTGCAGACCAACTCCTATTCCAGTAGTTTCATTGTAGCCTATCAATTCACCGTATTTGCTGAAACCTATATCTAAGCTCGTTTGAGCGTAAGGATACAGCGTATAGCTGTCAGTGGTGAGAACTCCCTCAACCACACAGAAGTTACTGTTATAGACCGAGGTAGCTTGTGATTGACCAATTTGACTAGCAGCAAACATTGTAAAAACTATCGCTAAGATAAGCGCTGTCGCCAAAAATTTGTTCTTTGAAGTTTTCATTTTTTTATTCCTCTTTTTTTACTAACTTTTGCATGCATCCATGCATGACGTCCTAATGGTTTTAAGCCATATGCTTAAAAACTTTGCGATGTATAGAACTATTTTCTGTAGTTTAATTCTATGCTCAGTTGACATCTTCGATACTTCCTATATGCATGAACACATACGCACCTATAGTTACTCAGTTGAAACGGTTAAGAATTGCTTCCCTTAACTCAATTGACTCCATTGAATACAAGTAAAAAACAAGCCTTTGTGCGCGCCCGCATTTAGACGAAGCCTTTTTATACCCTTTCTATTGAAAGAATTGAAGGGAGAAACAACGGCTTGTCTCAACACGGTCTAACTCTAAACGAAGCTCTGCTACTACAAGAAAGTATCAACTCAGACACAAAAACCGTAAACATACGTTTACGAGAGGGCGAATACCAATACATCCTAGCGAAAGAAATCGCATCTTTCCAGCTGGAACTAAAATTTCCAGATGTCAAAGACCTAACGAAAAAGTTGAAAGCTGAAGAAGAGGCAGATGAAGGCCGATTCATCCGAATGATTCAGACAGTGCTGAAGAAAATGGAAAAAAGTGATGTTGTTAAGATTCTGCCAAAGGACAAGCCTTGGGAGCTACAGAAGTATGCCCTTTCAAGTTTTAAATTTCAAGACGCTGACAAGAATCTAATATTTTTGGCAACACAACAGCAAATAGAACAAGCCCAAAATCTATTAATTCCTTTACTCCCAAAATCAAAAAACATACCCGCAGCCAAGTCAAATTACATCAAAGCCACGATCTTGACATTAGCGCTCTTAGTAGTCATATCATACACTGCTGTTCTATGGTCTCTACTACAACCCATAATCAACTCGATCATTTTCGCATCTGCCTTTTGTATAGCCGTCACATGCTCTCTTATGTTAGGAAAATTACTTTCTCAAAAGGATAGTCGTTACTCCTCTCAATAGCACGTTATAATCTTAAATATAATCGCTTCATAACAGAGTCACTGTGATAAAATTGAAAAAACCAATTTTGATCTCATTCATAATCTCATGTCTGCTACTCACAGTACTCCTAACAGGACAAAAAACATCTGTAAAAGCAAATCCAAACATAATCCACGTTCCTACAGACTATCCCACAATACAAGATGCCATAAACCAAGCAACTTCTGGAGACACAATATTTGTGCACAACGGAACATATTATGAACACGTTATCATCGACAAAAGTGTATCACTCATCGGAGAAAAAAGAAACGCAACAATTATCGATGGAGAAGACACTGGAAGCGTAATCCATATTGTAGCCAACAACGTATATCTCAGCAACTTCACAATACAAAACGGCGGAAAAGGACTATCCGGCAACGGAATATTCATAGACCATTCCAGCGACAACAACATAAGCCACAACACAATAGCAAATAGCACCGACGGAATCTACCTTTTCTATTCTACAAGAAACACCCTCTTCAATAACACCGCCTCAGATAACAAATACGGAATTATCCTACGCTCATCCAGCGACAACAGAATTTATGGAAACACGGCCCCAGACAACAAATACGGAATCGCCTTATACTCTTCCAGCAACAACGAGGTTCATGGTAACAACGCTTACAGAAACAAGTTCAATGCAATCTACCTAAACTCATCCAACAACAACTTGATTTCTAGCAACAACATCTCAAACAATAACGAGGGAATCCGCCTCGACTTTTCCAACAACAGCGTGATTTCTGGCAACATAATATCAAACAACGACTATGGAATCCGCCTATCCTCATCCAGCAATAACCTAGTTTCTGGAAACACGATCACAAACAACTACTACGGAGTCTACCTGCAATCATCCAGCAACACTAACACCATTTACCACAACAACTTCAACAATACAGATCAGGTTTGGAGCGACTCACTAAATATTTGGAACGATACCAATGAAGGAAACTACTGGAGTGACTACACAGGAGAAGACAAAAATGGAGACGGAATAGGAGACACCCCATACGTTATCAATGTGGAAAACCAAGACAACAACCCTCTAATGGGAAAGTTTTCCGATTTCAGTGTCACATGGAAAGATAAAACCCATCACGTTACCACTATTTGCAATTCAACAATCTCCAATCTTGAATTTGAGATTGACAGAGAAACTGGAAACAAAATAATAAGTTTTCATGTCACTGGTGAAGATGGCACAATTGGTTTCTGCAGAGTAATGATCCCTACACAGTTAATGAACTACTCATATATTGTACTCGTTGACGAAGAAGAAATCATCCCAACTCTACTTGATGTTTCAAACAAAACACACGTCTATCTATATTTTGTATATACCCATAGTAACCATACCGTTGCAATAATTTCTTCGAAAACATTGTACCTCTACAACGAAATACTCGACAAATACGCCAAGTTACAAGCAGATTTCAACGACCTTGACTCGGCATATCATGGATTTCTGGTCAATTACACTAATCTCCTAGAAAGTTACGGCACATTGAACGCATCCTACATGCAGCATTTACTGGACTATGCAAAACTGCAAGAAGACTACGATACACTTCTAAGAAGTTTTGCCACATTGAACGCATCATACAATCAGTATTTACTGAACTATACCAAATTGCAAGACAGCAACGCTGCTCTCCTATTGGAGCATGCGCAAAATATCCGAAACCTAACATACGTCTTCATAGTCACAACAACATTCTTCATCATAGTTGCATTCTATCTATCCACACACGCACATAGAAAAATTTCAACTTCTCACCCAGCATCATCAAAAAACTCTACTGACCAAAAAGACGAAAAACAGGAACACTAACTCCACTCCAAGGAAAAAAGCTGACAAAATATCCGAAACCTAACATACGTCTTCACAGCCACAACAATCTTCATAATAGCTGTAGCCTACCTACAACATACGCACAGAGTATACACCGAGGTTGAAAAGCGTGTCAATAGCCAATTATCTATCTACAAGGCTACATGCACATGTAGCGCAATGAGTTACTTGTCTTCTATGCGAGTATAGAAATAGGCAACCACAGTCTCGTCGACTGAAACCCTGTCCTTGTAGATGGACTTCGTCAAGTTAAGAGCGGTGTCAACCGTCAGGTCGTCAACCCAAAAAGTCACACTCTTTTTAATATCTGAATAGACGTATAAGTGGATACAATCAACTGCTTTGATGTTGAATCCCGATGTCTGAGAAACATAATCTGTGAGGTTTACAACAAACCTTTTCCAACCTGTAGTGGCTGAACCTTCCCCAGCCTTTAGACACCAGAACGTTCTGGATCTATCGTCAGAATCAACCAAGCCTATGGAGAAAGGCATAGACTCGTTACATTTCGCCCACACACTAATTGAGGAGTAGCCACTTAGATCCCACGTTCCCAGAGAATCGTACCTCACGCTGAGGCAACCCCATGAGTCCGTTTTGCCGGAGATTTTTAGGCTTGCATATCCCTCTTTCTTAGTGGACGTGTCGATCTGTAAAACTGCATTCTGCGCTGGCCAGTGTGAACTCCAACCTGTCATCGAATCTGCTGGGTCATTTCCAATGATGGCTTTGGTGCCGTTGACTCGTGTTGGGTATACCTCAGGAAAGCTTATGTCGCCGCCTTGCTCAATTCTCTGGAAAATCCAGTTAGATGGGAAGTCAGTGAGGTTGTATGATGTATATCCGTGGGAGGCGTTTATGCTGAGATAGACGATTGATGGATCTTTTGGGTCGATGTACAGGTACGTGCTATTTATCTTGAATGGTATGTTGTCTCTTATGACTGTTATTTCGGGACCTTGCACAGCTTTGAAATCTATTTGTGAGTTTGGTGGAATGATATAGATTCCGTCGCCTATGTAGAAGGGTTTGAGGCAGTAAGGTATCTCGTGGTTGTAGAATTCTGGGGTGATGATGACTACGGGATGAGACATCAACTCTGCTACATTAGTTATGTACGAATCATGAATGTACATAGGAGGTGGTAGCCCGGTAAGATTTCCTCGCATTTCGTTAAAGTAAAATGTTATGTAGTATTTTTCAAGCTCAGATAAGTAAAGATCGTAATTGATCTCAGGTTTTGAAGGAACAAATTGAAATAGATTTTCTATATCTCCATAGTAAGCAAAATGCTCACCTATCTCTGCCCCCAAATAGTTTCTGTAGAGATTCGCATAACAAACCGGTGGGTTACCACGGAATACGAACACTGGGGTTGACAGAGAATTTTGGGCTAAGAATTGCTTAGTCTCTAATATCTTCTCATAGTCTGAACGAGGTATGAATGAGGTAAAGAACACATCCACATATTGAATTGTAAGGAATGCAGAGCTTCCTATCAGCAAGAACGCAAGAATAAATGGCGGTAACCGTTGAAATATCGCTTTAAATGATCGCCCTTTTTGAGTGGAAAACGATGGCTTAGTCCGCTGGTGATGGCTTATGAGGTTGTTGCATCCTTGGGCGGCTAAAGCCAAGAGAACTGGAATGGGAAAAATTATTAGAGAACGGTATGCAAAGTCTGATGGCAAGTGAACAATTCTGGTTCCTGTCAGACTGATTAAAGATGTAAGCACAAGACACCAAGAGAAAATGAGGGAGACCAGCTTCTTACTTTTTAGCTCCGACTTGAAGAACAAGAAACTTCCAATGATAATGAAGCCTAAGATTATCCACGATCCTCCTACCCACAGAAGAACCACGCTAACCGTTAGGCTGTAGTCGAAGTACACCAGCGTACCCAAATATCCAAAGAAGAATCTGGGAAACAATAGCACCAAGATAGTGACTGGAATCGCACAAGACAAAGTAAACATAAACAACTTCTTAAGATTCTTAGCGAAAATTCCATAGAGCGCTAGAGACAAGGATAAAATAAGGTATGTCTCGAAGTGAGTAATTGCTATTATGAACAAGAGAAGGATGAACAATGGATATCCCCTGTTCATAAACGATTTTCGCTCTTCAAGGTTTGGAACAAATAGAAGCACTACCATGCTCAATGAGAATGCCATAAGATTCCTATGAAGGTCGGAGATAAGCCTTAACACGTTTAGCGAAATGGCTGAGAGGATAGCTGCTAAACCAGCAATGTGGACATTTTTAGTTATTCTGAAAACTAATTCAGAATTAGCCCAAATTAAAACAATACCAAAAAGTATAGGCAGTATCCTTTCAACAATCACTACATCTCCAGCTAAATAACCAAAAAATGATAGCAACAACATATAAAAATAGGGGAAACCCCAAGCATTAATCATATGGATTGGGCCCTTTGTTATTACGTAATCCGCTGCCCAAACGTAGCCAGGAGTATCCCATCCTAGCATAAAACTTGTTCCGAAGATCTCATTTTTATAAGATTGAATTAAAACAATTAGAATCAGTAGAACACTGGACATGATTACGCAACTAACTAAGAAGCGACGCTGGTTCCAAATCTTCGCAAACTTCATGCATAATTGGTGCTTCAAGCGATTCTCACCATGTTTTTCGCCAAGCATACGCATGCAGAAAATTATCGTTTTACTTTAAATATTAAACTTTGTCCTGAGCTGAACACAAGTTGGTAATGCAACGAAGCTCGTAGTAAATCCCCGTTAAAAGTGGCATTATAGTACCACCAATCTATCTTTGATCCAACAAATACGTAACTTATTTCAAGTTTATTTAAAAGATTCAATGCTTCATCTCCATCAGGATCTACATACATTTCATTCTTTAATTTAGTATAATCTGAATCGTACTGCACTAGAGTGAATGGGTATATAACGGCTCTATCACAGTAAGCAGGGATATATTGCCCAGCATCACTTGTCTCTACAAGAAATCTGTCGCAGAGACTAGTATTCTTCTTTATCCATTCAAAACAGCGCAAATCATCATCTGAGATGGGTATATTACTTCTAGCACACAGTTCATTAAGCTGATTATTCTTAATATCTGTATAACATGCGAGTATCGAAGAAGCTACAAGTATAATAACGACTGTTATAAAGATGTATCTAATACCCTTAAGATGCCTTTGATGATTGTTGCGTGTGAACACCCACTTACCTCCAACTAATACGAAATCAAATAGTAAGCCTGCAAGTACGCAAAATGGAAAAAGAAGATAAGTGAACATTCTCGACGGAACAAATAGATCCCATGATGGAAATTTTAAAAAAAATAATCCTTCAGGATTATTAACTCCAAATATCACGATAATCAAGGTCCAGAAAAAAACACTACAATATGAAAATACAATTCCACTTAACTTCGACGCTCTTTTCATTAAGTAAATACTCACTAAGAAAACTGAAACAATTATGTTGACTATAAATAATGTTGCTACGAAAAAACCATGATTCAGAATGAGTTGATGCATGAAATTCTCTGGATAATACCATTCAGCCCCCCAAGTGAGAACTCCAGTTGGTCCTTGAGGAGCCAAAAGATCTCTTGGGACTAATCCAAGAACAAGTTTGACGGCGGGTATGATTAACGGAGACACTATAAAAAGATAAACAAAAACTGATATTAAAAACGGTGAAATAGCAGATTTTAAACAGGTTTTCATGTGAAAACTGGGCGGATTCGATAAAACTCTTTTCAAAACTAATGGAACGAGAAGCAATAACCCCATCAAAGCCAATCCTGTATTTGTGATAAAGGCAATACAGAATGCAATTCCCGCAATACATTCAAAGAATTTGCTAAAGCGGACATCGTTGAAGTAAAAAAGAGACAGAAAAATAGAAGTAAAGTAAAATGCTGTTAAGAGCGTCACTCCGCCCCAAAACGGAATTAAAGAAATCTCACCGTCCAAGAAAAGAACAGACAAAGCAGATATGAATGATGCAATTTCACTTTTGCTTAAAGCATAGGTTATCGAATAAATTCCTAGACCAATCAAACTATAGACGAAACATATGAAGACGGTAAGAGTAATAGTTGATAACTGACCTATTGCTGTGGAAAAAAAGGCTACTACCATATGAAAACCCGGCGGATAATCTGCAATTTGATGTACAAAAGGGTCCAGAGTTTCAGAGAAGCCTTTGTTGAAACAAATTAATTCGACATACATCGAGTGAAACTTCACATCGCTGCCGGGAAAGATTGCTCCATTCAAACCTAACGTTGATATCCTAAGCAGCGAACCAGATGTTAAAAGTAGGATTATCGGTAATATCTTTACTGCTTCATGTTTCCAATTAAACTTGTATTTCTTCTTAAGAATTATCGTAAGAAAGTAGCATACTGAGACTACTATTATAGCGATAATGGTGTAAAGTTGATTGAGAATTTTGAATATGGAAGCGAAACTACCCAAGACAAGTATCAGGGAAATGCCGAGCGTTATCCTAATGTTTAATCTGATAAAAAAGGGGATTTCTTCATAAGAATCGTGGATTTTGAATAATTCTTTCAAGAAGTATTCAGTAAAACTTCCGAAAATAAAAATAACCATCAAAAAGATTATTATATCTATAAAGATAGTGAAGGGGTCAACGAAGAAGAACCCAATTTCTGTTTGCAAAACCTATAGGCACCTCACCACCGCGTTCTATATTTCAGAATCACATGTGATTTCAGTCGAGTTTGATGACGAGTTTGCAGAACGCGCGGTAATGCACTTGACAGCGATAAATGAGACGGGAAACTGAGGAAGAAAATAAGCAAGCTTTATGAAAAAGTACTGCAGGTAATTATAGATGCGTTCTAAAGGAAATGATCCAACGCGTATAGAATACCCTAGTCTAATGAACTCTTTGATTGTCCATTTTGACAAATGTTTTTGAAATACATTAGCATCCTTCGCTTCTTGTCTCATAAAAAAGGAGGGGGTAGAGACTAGTACAAGGCGACTTGCAACACGCTCTGCTTCTTTTAACGACTTCATCCCTTCATTTTTCACCATATGCTCAATTACTTCCAAGATCAAGACTGTGTCAAAAACATAGCTTCTGAACGGCAGATGTTTTGCATCGCATAAGACTAGGTCATCATAAACCCTGTGATATTTGACGAACTTCAAGTATTTTGGGTGCAGATCTACTCCAACTACATAATTTAACTTATTTTTATTTCGTCCAGCTTTCGTGTACCAATAATCAACCTTTAACAGGTATCCCCACTTTCCTCGGCCACAACCCACCTCCAAGATAACTGCTCCTTCGATGAGAGGCAGAATGTAAGGAACTAGCTTCGGATCGCTACTCATTTCCATCACATCGGCGTTGTATTGTTATCCTATATAATTCCCAGTATTGTTGTATTTTATCTTTCCAACAAAATTCATCATTGACCCGTTTAAGACCGGTCTCAGCGAGCCTTTGTAACATCTTCCCATTATACGACAATGTAATGATCTTCTCTGTTAAATCAGTGTGATCTCCCGAATTATATAGGATTCCAGCGTTTCCAATTATCTCCGGACAAGCTCCTACCTTAGAAGCAATTACAGGCAAACCTGAAGCCATCGCCTCCAACAATGTCATTCCAAAGGCCTCACTAACAGAAGTAAGAACAAATAAATCCGCGGCACTATACCATACCCTTAACTTCACATTGTTCACTTGCCCTAACAGTTTCACATGATTCAAAAGGTTTAGTCTAAGAATTTCATTTTTTACCTCTTGATAAAGCTCTCCGACACCAATCATTACAAGATACACGTTGGCATTCGTCTTAACAATCCTATAAATCGACCTCACCAGAGTCAATGGATCTTTGACAGGATGCATCTTGCCAACGAATAATATTATGAAGTCGGTTTCTTTATATCCCAGCTTTCTCTTGCTTTCTGTCTTATTCTTAGGTTCAAATTTATCAGCATCTATGCCGTGATAGATTATTCCAGAATCTATACCATATTGTTTCTTTAAAATTTCTTTGACATAATTAGACACTGCTACAACAGCAGATGCTCGAGAAGCACCAAACGGCAACAGACAATGTTCAGTGGTGTAAGCAATCTTGTACAGCAATGAGGGTTCTAACCATGGTTGAGGAATCCCATGTAAGGTATAAATAAAAGGGGTTTTAAACGCCCATTTCTTGAAAATAGCTAAAGGTGCAAACCATGCAAAATTTATGTGGATAACATCAGGATTGTCATGGATAAGGAAAGCGATGAGTGTTCGCAAATTTGGGAGAAAGAAAGAGGTAGTAAAATAATAAAAATGTATACGCTCAGAAGACACGAGACGTCTAGCTTCTTTAGATTGTGTGAGGAAAAAAATGTTGACATCACAGCCTTTACGAGCTAGTCCCTTCGCCCATTGCATTGTCGCAGTAAACACACCTCCTTTTGAATTGCTAAGCATCGTGACTTTCATGACTGTCGCTCCACACGAGAATTAGCATCGCGACTAAATAAACCTAAAATAAATCCAAGAGCATAACCAACATGCGCCAAAAAATAAGTTGCTGGAGCCAAAACCACCATTTTCTTATCTCTAAATCGATAAGCTGCCAAAAAAGCGGAAATAAACGCTAAGGCACCATAAGAAACAACTAGAAATAGTGACGCATACATAAATGGGCCGCCAAAAACAAATGACAATAAAAGTAAAAGACATAGACAAATTAGGGCAAGACACGGAACCACATGAAACAAAGAGAATAAATAACGATATTTCTTATCTGCAACAGCTCTGCCTGCACCATATTTCAGCATATACTGAAAAAGAGATTTAAGTGAACGAACCTTCCAATCGTGTTTAACCACCACGTCTGGGGAATAAATAAGGCGATAACCCAACTTTCTTATCCTATGATTTAAATCAGCATCCTCACAAAACCTCAAGTCACCTGAATATAACCCAGCCTTTTCTAATGTATCTCTGCGGTAGGCGGAATTACATGAAGAAATGCTCTTCACCTCCCTTTGTTCACTGTATCTTGCAAATTGAGGCGAACCACCATTCGCAAAGAAAGTTGAAAGAACATCTAACAAAGTCTTTGACAGGCCAGTGTCTTGATCAACTGAAACTATCGGTCCACCAACACCACCAACATCGTCTTGCCTAAGCAAACTCACTGCGTTCTTTAACCAGTCATTTCTCGCCACATAACAGTCTCCATCGATAAAAGCTATGACTTTACCAGAGGAAATCCGTATTCCCACATTTCGCCCCTGACCAGGTGTGGAATCCCTAGTTTGAATTACCTTTACTCCATACTGTTTAGCAATAGATACGGTTCTATCCTCAGAGCCGCCATCCACCAAGATTACTTCGTAACTGGGATAATGCATCTTTAGCACTGATTCAATTGCGCTTCCAATTGTTCTTTCTTCATTCTTCACCGTAAGAATAACGGAAACTTTAGGCGTTTTTTCAACCTCGGAGACCATGGAGTTACGTGTGACCAATGTGTATTTCCTAAAAATAGGTCATATACGACTAATATATGATTTTGCATGCACTTATACTACTCGTCTCAAAAATCTCCGCACACAAGCAAATTAGAGGCCAACACCTTCGCGTATCACGTGACTGAAAATTGAAGCAACTATAGAAATTCCCTGCCTTAGAGGCTCATGCTTCGAAGCCTTAGGATAATCTTTATAATCACAATTCACGGGAATCTCAACTATTCTCAATCCAACGTCATGCGCCCTGAAAAAAACCTCTACACTTGAACCCCACCCAAGTTCAGTAATCTTCAACTCTTCAAGAGCCTTACGATTAAACGCCCGAAAACCGCTTTGAGCATCACTTATCGCATAACCAGAAAAAATCTTCGTCAACAAAGTAATAACAAGTATACCCATTCTCCTATAAAGCGGAACATTCATTCTCGCACCACTTATAAAACGAGAACCTATGACTATATCCGCTCTTCCTTCCAAAACGGGCTTAACCAACTCGGGAATCTCATCTGGATCGTGTTGTCCATCCCCATCAAACACAACCAAAACATCAGCACCCAATTCCCTCGCTTTTATAAATAGGGTTTGCATAGTTGCCCCATAGCCCATATTCTTTTTATGCTCCACAACATGAGCCCCATTCTTTCTCGCTATAATCTGCGTCATATCATTCGATCCATCATCACAAACCAACACCTTACCAACATGACACCCAGCCTTCAAAACCACCTCCGCTATCGTCTTTTCTTCATTGTAAGCAGGAATACCAGCAACAATCGAGAATGCAAGTGAAGTCTGTTTTACAACTTGAACACGCGCCAGCTCCGTATTTCCACCACCCATCTTTTTCAACATTTACGTCAAACCAGCCTTTAACCAAGACATATCTTTATAAGACTTATTTATTCTGCATACATACTCTTGATAACCATGACTTCCTTCCATAGGAGTAAACATAGGCATCAATGGACGGTTATATCAACTTTATTGACATAAAAGATTTTCCTTACAAAAAGATCCAGACTTATTTTTACACAGCCCACTGGCAACAAAAACTTTAGAAAAACCCATGAATGAAGTAATGCGCACACAATTTTTGTTGTCAGTCTTCAGGGTTTGGAAGTTAATGAACTTGCTGCCCCTACAACTGTTAACGGAACTCCTATTATTAGAAAGAAAATTCCAACCCAAAATAGACTCTGATATGGATATAAATATTCGTCCACATATGTACACTGATACAATTTCAAAGTAGAATGGTTTCTGGAAAAGGTAGCGTTAAACAATTCAAAAGTGTAGTATCCCGAATCAATTATTTGAAAGTACGTATCACTGTACTTCCACTCATTTGATTGCTCGGTGGTCGCTAAATTAAGGATAGCTATCTGGTTTCTGTCGATATCTGAAACTGCGTAAAACGCTTCAGTGTAGTTATGAACCCACAGCCAAACTCGCAAATTATGTTGGCCGCTTCAAAGGTTCAAAGAAAAATTTGCTACAGATGCCCCCGCTCTTTGAGCCACCAAAACCAAATCTTCTTGCCTTTCAACCTCCACATAATTACACAGTGCAATCCCAACAAATCCAAGGGTTATCAAACCCGCTCCAAAACCAATCATCAGCATACGATACATATACTTCAAACATTACCACCCTAACTAACATGAATGCATCAACTCCGTTTTTAAGCATTTTCGTTAATTCAAAAAGATTACTTAAACACGTGCCTATGCCAAATCACGTTCAAATCTCGCCCTCATTATTCTAGGTTTTCTCAGGCTTGCTATCC
>Ga0315280_10006966_pt1 | contig 15404 bp, 11 predicted proteins | sample YL17G06_40_MG_FD_203697 | JGI IMG/M metagenome (GOLD analysis project Ga0315280, IMG submission 203697) | Sediment microbial communities from Yellowstone Lake, YNP, Wyoming, USA - YL17G06_40 | ecosystem: Environmental > Aquatic > Freshwater > Lake > Sediment | place: USA: Wyoming | collected... | reverse complement strand
GTCACCTGGAATGCCAGGCACAAACTCGCCCCTGTTCTGGATGTTCGCGATGATCACGCGTGGGATGTCGCAGGCGATGGACTCAATGATCGGGATCATGGGCTCGCCCGTGAGCTGCATGTCATCCCTGTGCGCGAGGCCTTCCGGGCGCCGCGCTGTCTCTCTGAGGCGCGCGGGGGCGGTCCTCATCATATCCAGGTACCCATGCCACCACTCCCGCGAGTCCGTCCCCCACCGCTTCTCGACCGCCGCATCGGAGTGGTACCACCAGGGCCACGAGGCGCCGGTGATGCTCGCGGTATCCCCGATGCCGATCACCCCGAGCTTCTTGTAGAGGTCCATCTTCTTCCTGCCGAGCGTGCCCTCGGGGTGGGTTTCCCAGTGCTTCTCGGCCTCGCTCTCGAGCCATCTGTCTATCATGGGGAACACGTCCTGACCTTTGTGGTAGAGCCGCGTGAGCCAGACGAAATGGTTCACGCCCGGGATCTCGTAGGTCAGGTGCTCGCGGTCCAGCCCCAGCACGTCGGCGATCTCATACACCCCCGAGTAGCCGTGACACAGGCCGACCATCTTCAGCTCCGGGTACTCCCGCGTCAGGAACGTCGTGCCCGCCAGCACCGGGTTGGACACCAGCAGTAGCCACGCGTCGGGGCAGAGGTCGAGCATGTCCTGTGCGATCGCCTCGAAGAGCCTGAGCTGGTAGAAGTTCAGCCAGAACGGCTCGTCGTACAGGATGTGGTAGCTGCCGCCCCACTTCACCCCGTGCTTCTCGGCTATTGCCCAGCCCTCACCGAGCCGTCGCGGGCCGTCAACCAGCGCGGTGTTGATCACGAACTCGGCCCCGCGCAGCGCCGCGCGGCGATCGGTCGTCTTCTCGAACGTCAGGTCCACTCCCACTTGGTCGGCGAAGCGGGCGCATATCTGATGGGTGTCATTGAGGCGATCCTCGTTGACGTCCATCAACGCCACCGCGCTGCCGTGCAGGTTCGGCGTCAGGCAGATGTCGTTGATCAGACTGAGCGTGAATCCGCCGCTGCCCGCGCCGATGATCGCGACCCGTGTGCGTGCCATCTCTTGCCCCCGTACTCACTTCGCACAGTTCCACCGCGCATTCCCCGAGGCGATGCGCGGCCCTGCGGTGAGGGCAGACTTCGACTTGCTGCCCACCGGTTCCTCACCTCCGCCGCCGGCGCGCATGCGCCCGAGCCGTCTCTGGTCTCCCCGCAGGCGAGCGACCGGCCGAGAGAGGTCCCCAGAATGTAGCGTCGCATAGAGAGGGAGAATGCCGACTCGAGACAGACGCCGCGCTCGCCCGCAGTCGGGTGCAGCCCGAGCGAGATCATCCTGGCAACAGACCGAAGGAGAATCGCGTGAACGTTATCGTCATCGTCTCAGACACCTTCCGCCGCAACCACCTGGGCTGCTACGGCAATGAATGGATCCACACGGAGCACCTCGACCAGCTCGCGGCTGAGTCGCTCGTGTTCGATCGGGCCTACTCCGCCTCGTTCCCCACGGTGCCGAACCGTGCCGACATCCTGACCGGGAGATTCACCTTCACCTACTTCGACTGGGCGCCCCTGCCGGCCAACGAGGTCGTCCTCGCGCAGGTCCTGAGCGCCGCCGGTTACACCACGATGATGGTCTGCGACACGCCCCACATTCTCCAGCACGGCTACAATTACAGCCGCGGCTTCACCGGCTTCGAGTGGATCCGGGGCCAGGAGAACGACCACTGGCGCACCTCTCCCCGCGAGGTGACGCTCCCCTGCGCGCCCCATAAGCTGCGATCACCCGACGCCACCGTCGTCCAGTACCTCCGCAACGTCGCCACCCGGCGAACGGAAGCGGACTACTTCGTCGCCCGGAGCATGTCCGCGGCGATGCAGTGGCTTGAGGAGAGCGCCAACCAGACGCCCTTCTTCCTCTACGTTGACACCTTCGACCCGCACGAGCCCTGGGATCCGCCGAAGTGGTACGTAGACTTGTACGATCCTGGATATGAGGGCGAGGAGGTCATCTACCCGCAGTACGCGCCGTGCGACTACCTCTCCGACGAAGAGCTGAAGCATATGCGCGCTCTATACGCGGGCGAGGTGACGCTCGTGGACCGGTGGGTGGGGAAGCTGCTGCAGCGCGTGGACGATCTGGGCCTCCGGGGGGACACGACTGTGTTCTTCACCACCGACCACGGGTTCTACCACGGTGAGCACGGACTCACCGGCAAGTCCCTCATCCTCGGCGACGCCTTCGGCCACGTGCCCCTCTACGAAGAGGTGTCGCACATCCCACTCATCGTGAGAACGCCCGACGGCCTGGCCGGTAAGCGCGCGTCGGCAGTGGTCCAGCCGCCGGACATCATGCCGACCATACTCGAGCTGGCCGGCGTTTCCATTCCGCCTACGGTGCAGGGCCGGTCCTTCGCGCCCGTGCTCCGGGGAGATCGAGACGATCACCGCTCCCTCGCGGTTGCTTCCCCCTCGATCACGAGCGCCATCGGCCACAGGTACTCGACCGTCGTGGCCGATGAGTGGGCGCTCATCTGTCGGGGCGAGGAGGCCGCCACCGGCAGGATCAGCACCACCTCCGCGGTCGACTCTGTCCAGCGGGTCGAGGCCGCCGTCCTCCCTGGCGCCGGCGGGCCGGAGCTATACCATCTCCCAAGCGACCCGGGGCAGCGCAGCAACGTGATCCAGAAGCACCGGGAGGTGGCCCGCAGCCTCCACCAGCGCTACCTCGACTTTCTCTCTGAGCTGGGGACCGCAAAGGAGCTGGTGAACCGTCGTCGCCATCTCGGGGTATAGCGCCCCCGGTCTGACTCGACCCACCCAGTCCCTGTGCGTGAGCGCGCGATCGGTGATCGCTATGCGCTGACGGAGGCGGGTTGCAGCGCCTGCCGCGCGGCCCCGAATGTCTCCCGGGCCTCCTCCGGCGATGCCGCGCCGACAACCACCAGATCAACCTCCGGCCTGCCGAGGGCGTATGCCATCCCCTCCTGGGGCGTCACGCGCGCCATCGCCAGGGGCTTCATCGCGATCACTGTCTTGTCGGTGGCGGCGAGTGCGGCCAGCACCTCCTCAGGGCACGGGGCCATGCGCCAACCGATCTTATTCACTGGAGTGTTTACCACCGCAACGTCGTAGCCGGCCATGGCCGGCACCGTCTCGCCGCCGTTGTGCGTGGACGCGCCCGGAACCAGGCCCAGATCCCGCATGTGCGCCATGTGGTCGGCGAATTCCGGCGCGAAATCCCGCGTCGCGCGTCGGAACAGCGTGTCTGTCACCTGGCCGTGCAGCAGCCCGACCTGCGCATTCACCCGGCGCAGCGATTCCGACTGCTGCTCGAACCCCGGCGACAGGATCGCGATGGTCGGGATCGCGGTGCCGATGGCCTCGCATGCCTGCTCCAGCGCCGCCATAATGAGCGGCTCGCGTGGGTGGCCCAGCGACAGCATCATCCCCCTCGCCCCGGACTCCAGCGCAGCCAGTATCACCTCCTGGATGCGCGCCTGGTCGGCAAACCGGCGGTCGTGTTCCGCCGCCCGGGCGCGGCTGAAGTAGCAATACCCGAGGAAGGGATTGTGACCCAGGATCACCCGCGTGAACGCTCGGCCCTCGATCATCACCTGCGGCAACGGCGCTTCCTTCTCAGACATCTCCCGTACTCCTGAACTGCTGTAGTGGTCGCTCACGGCGATGTGCCATGCGCCAGCGCGCATGCCACCGTCTCCTCACTGCTCTTCCGGTAGTACTTGTCCCACTGGGGGAGGCTCACTCGATGTAGCCCAGCGACCGCAGCTTCCTGCGCGTCTCCTCCGACATGGCCGCGTCCGGCGACACCGGGGCCGTCACAGGCTTGAACCCTGGGTCCACGAAGTCCAGCGGCAGGAACTTCTGCATCCTCGCGAACCTCACGAACACGTCGGTCAGCGTGGCCGCCTGCTTAGGCTGCTCCGCGATCACGTTGTGCGTCTGCCGGGGATCGGCCGCGAGGTCGTAGAGCGCGCGCATTTTCCCGCCCTGGTAGAGAAGCAGTGCCCATCGGTGATCTCGGACGACATAGCAGGGCCACTTTCCGTTCGTGCGGGTGAACGTGTGCTCGCGCAACTCCCCGGATTCCCCCGCTAGCAAGGGGACCAGCGACTTGCCCTGCAACTCCCCCGCGGGTGCGGGAATCCCGAGCAGGTCCAGGATCGTCGGCAGCACATCTATCGTCTCGGTCAGCGCGCCGACGCGCCCAACCGGCCCGGTTGCTCCGGGGAACCTGATCAGCAGCGGGATGTGGATCGCCTCATCGTATGGGCACGTGGCATGCCATTGGTAGCGGTGTTCGCCGAGCGCCTCTCCGTGGTCGGCGGTTACGATCAGCAGCGTATTCTCGTACGCGCCGATCTCTTTGAGATAGCTGATGAGCTCGCCCAGCGCCCAGTCCGACCAGCGAAGCTCAGCGTCGTAGAGGTTCACCCAGTCCGAGCCTGTCGCGGGCGGGTTCTGGTCGTGGAACCTGCCGTATACCTGCGTGAACGCGGGCTCCGCCTCGAAGTACCCCGGCGCCTGCTGCCCCTTGAACGTCTCTTTCAGCTTCTCGGGCGCCTCGTACGGATTGTGGGGTGGAAGGAAATGGACGTACGTCAAGAAGCGCGGGTCGCGACTCAGGTTCTGGTGTATCAGTTCGAGCAGGTGTTCCGGCGATCGCCACAGCGCGTCCTCCTCTTCCGAGTGCACCATCCCCATGGGAGTGACGAGCACGCGGAAGCTCTCCCCAAGCCGCAGAACCGGAGCGGCTGCCGGGGTCGAGGTGAACAGAAGCGTGCGGAACCCCGCTTCCCCCAGGGCGCGGTCGATGGTGAAGGCGGTCGGCTCGAGCGATCTCAGGAGTTCCTTCCGCTTGCCGGTCCGCGGCACCGCCACCCCGTGAGTGTCGGGGTACTGTCCCGTGAACAGAGTCGCCGTAGACGGCGACGTCTGAGAGTACTGGCAGAAGTGCTGGTCGAAGACCACCGACTCCCGCGCCAGCCGGTCGAAGTTGGGCGTCGTCTCCCGCGGGTACCCGTACGCGCCGAAGTGGTCGGCCCGCGCGGCATCCATCACGCAGATCACGATGTTGGCGCCCTTCACCGCCGCGCGAAGCGATTCGGCATCGACCGTCTTCGTGAGCGACACGGGCGCGGACGTCGCAGGCCGAGTCTCCCGGCCGCTGGGTGATCCCTTCACCCCTCGATAGGGGATGGACCGCGGTTGGCGCGATCGGAAGAGGAGATATGCCGAGCCGCCGAGTGCGACAAGGCATACGATGAGGACAACGAAGAATCGGCGCAGCTTACCCATGAACCTATCGCGAACCCTGATGAGACTCTACGTGGCCTCCCGGCATCTGTCAAGATGAGCGCCGCTGCCATCAGCGCCCGCACCTCCAGGGTAGGCAGGGCTCAAAGCGCGGCGTGCAGGTCGAACCAATCGGCCAAGCGAATAGCCATCTAAGCCCCGGACCGAGTGCGTCGTCCGGCATAGCACAGCGCATGATGACCGAGCAGCCCGAGGGAGAGTCCTCTCCAGAGAATGGCGTCACGGGACTTCAGCGCGCTCTGATGCACAGTGGGACGCTGCGCGCTGCCGGCTTCTCGTTGGCGGCCATTGCCACCGCCGCGATCCTGCGCCTGAGCAACCCGACCGTCACCGATCCCGACAGCTTCTACCACTTCCGCCACGCCGCGCTCTATGCCCAGAAGGGCCTGTTCATGTCGTCGTTCCCGTGGCTGGTCTACTCCATCATCAGCCGCTTCTCGTCGGACATCGGGTACGGCTTCCACCTCCTCCTCATCCCGTTCACGTTCCTGCGCGACCCCGTGCTCGGCCTCAAGCTCGCGGCCGTCTTCGAGACGGCCGTGGTGATGGTCCTCTTCTACTGCGTCATGCGACGCCACAGCATCGCGTACGCGTCCGCCTGGCCTTTCATGCTCATCTTCCTCTCGCCGCCCATCGTCTACACGGTGCTCCAGACCAGGCCGCAGACCCTCACCATGGGCCTCTCAGCCCTTCTGCTATCGTTCCTGCTGACCGGGAGCCCCCTCGGCGTATTCCTGTCCAGCTTCGCCATCAGCTTCGTTCACCTCAACGTTGTTGTCATCGTGCCGGTCATCGTGGCCATCGCCGGCCTCGTCAAGGGACTCATTGCGAGGCGGTGGGAGTGGCGCACCTGGCTGCTTGCGCTGCTGGGCGTCTGCGCGGGATGGCTGCTGCGGCCCAACCCTCTGGGCTCGGCGCGGCTGGAGTACGTACAGACCCTCATGCACGAGGTCGTGCGACAGAAGCAGGTCCCGCTGCTCTTCGGGAGGGAGTGGAGCCCGGTCTCGCCCTCCGCCCTCGGCTCGTTCACCTACTTCATCCTGATCTGGGTCGCCCTCATGGGGATCTTCCTGATCGTTATCGCCCTGCGCCGCGCGCATCTGAAGCCGGGCGACCACGCCTTCCTGTGGAGCAGTTTCCTCCTCGCCCTCGTCTTCTTTGTGGCAACTGTCGTCGTCACCAAGCGGACGACGCCGCTGTGGGCCACCTTCGCCGTCATGTTTGTCGCCAGGGCGTTCACCTGCTTCCTTGACCCGCTGGACCGGAGAGAGGCGCAGCCCCTGAAGCAGGACGCGCGGCTCATCATCGCGTTTGTCGTGGCAGGAGTCTTCGCCGCCATGGTGTGGGACGGCGTCAACCAGCATGTGGTTCAGAAGAGGTGGCTGAGCATCGACCCGTACCGCCTGCGCGCCCCCGCCGACTGGCTGAGGACTCACGCCCGTCCCGGGGACATCGTGTTCAACGTCAACTGGGACGTCTTCCCCGAGCTCTTCTTCTGGGACTCGGATCAGCGCTACGTCAGCGGCCTCGATCCGATATTCCTCTTCGCCTATGACGAGGGCCTCTACTGGAAGACTCATCACCTCCAGACCGGCGACGCCACCGCCTACACCTGGGGCACGATGGCTGCTGGAATCGCCGACCGGCAGGACACCTCCACCGTCCTCCGTCGGGACTTCGAGGCGTCCTACCTGGTCCTCGATAAACACCGCAACGCCGGGCTGTACCAGCATCTGCTCACTGATCCGCGGTCGGCCGTTGGCTTCGAGGACGGAGGCACGGCCGTCTTCTCCCTTACGCAAACCGACAGGAGGCCACCACATGGCTGATCACAGGCAGTCGCAGATCACCCGAAGGGAACTTCTCAGGGGAGCCGCCGCGGGAGCAGTCGCCGTCGGCCTCGGCGGCCGGCTGATCGTCGTGGACGCGCTGCGGCCGCTCGCGAACGGCGGTCCGCAAGTGGACCCGCGATACCTGTGGGATTACCAGGGGCTGCTGGTAGGCACGGATCCGGTGGCGGTTGATACCATCGGGCTGGAGATCATTCGGGGACGTGGCGGAGACGAAGTACGGCCTGGGCGTGAGCGACCGGAAGCGCATCGACCTGATGAAGATCGGCCTCGACGCAGACTCATTCGTCTGAAGCTGTCCGGCCCGTGCGGGCTCACGCGATGGTGACGACCCGGCCGGTCTCCAGCGACTCGATGGCGGCCGCGATCACCTTCTGCGCCTTCAGGCCGTCCTCGCCTGAGCCATCGATTTCCTCTGGCGCCGCGCCGTCCGCCACCTGCGTGACGAAGCAGTGGATCCGCTCCCGGTGGGTGTCGTTGAAGTCTCGATAGCCCCCGAAGACCGGGTCCGTGTACACCGACTTCACCAGATCACCCGCCGGGTACAGGGTCGCCTGCCGCCACATGTCCTCCAGCACGAAGCGGCCTTTGGCGCCCGCCACCTCGCATCGCTCCATGGGATGACCGCGGGCGATGTCGTAGCTGCTGGTGAGGTGTCCCACCATGCCGTTCTTGAGGCGAAGGTTGAACGACGCGGTCGACCAGATATCGCGCCCCGGCGCCTTCATCGCGAAGCACTGGACCTGGTGGATGTCGCCGCAGTAGTGGCGGATCATATCGACGGAGTGCGGATTGAGCGCCTTCAGGTGGAAGTACGGCGAGTCGAAGCTCTCCGGTCGCCCAATCCAGAGCGCCATGTTGACGAACAGCAGACTGCCGAGACGACCCTCGTCGAGCCACTGCTTCGCCCGCCGCGCTGCCGGCGTGAAGCGATGGTTGAAGTCAATGCCGAAGCAGCGCTGCTTCTCCCGCGCCACGCGCACCATCTCCGCGGCCTTGTCGATCTCGTTGCAGATCGGCTTCTCGCACAGCACGTGGCAGCCGGCGTTGAGAGCCTGGATGGTCGGCTCGTAGTGGTCGCTGCCGTACTCGTATCCCCCGGTGGCCACGCTGCAGAGATCAGGAGAGAGCTCGGCCAGCATGCCTGCCGCGCTGGTGAACCAGGGCACGCCCAGCCGTTCGCCCGCGCTCTTCGCTCTCTCCGGGATGATGTCGCAGACACCCACCAGCTCCGCCAGGTCATCGCCCTGGTAGATGTCAGCGTGCAGGTTGCCGATCGGCCCCATTCCTATGACGCAGGTTCGAAGCATGGCCCTTCCTTGCAGCGACTCGAGCGCCGCGTTCCGCGCGTGTACCCAAGCTCGCGCATATCCTCTTCGAGGAAGTCGAAGTGGTGACGTCCTTCGTCTGTCTTCCACCGCCCGATCGGGCGGCGGTTTACGATGACCTTCGCCAGGCGCATGCCCAGGAAATCCTCGAGGCGATGGAGCGTCGCGTTCTGCTTCAGCACGAAGTCCTCGAAGCGCACGAAAATCGTGTGCTTCGGCGGCGGCGTGGCCTTGACGATCTCGCGCTGGTACTTCCAGCTAATCGCCCGCATCAGCCGGACATCATCGGTCCTCTCATAGGGCACGCCGAAATCGGAGAGATCATCCGTCAGGTGAGACCCGATAATGGAATCCCGCGGGTCTCGCACCCAGTGTATGTAGTGGATGTCCGGGAACACCCGCACGATCCAAGGGTAGGCCAGCGTCGTCTCCGGCAGCTTCCACCCTTTATGTTCAGCGCGGCTGCCCAGGACCGAGGCGAGGTACGATTCCACCAGGCGCGTGAACGCGGGATCAACTGGCATCGTGTGAAGCTGCGAGAAGTCCCACTCCAGGCCTCCCCGGTGAACCACGTGGCGCGCCATCACCCGGCAGGCCTCGTAGAAATCCTCCGCCGGAACCAGGTCGCCTGACGGGTTGAGTCGCGAGCCCATGTAGACGCCGCTGGCGTACAGCGTGTGCGAGATGACGCGCGTCCCGGAATGACCGCGGCCGATGACAGTCACCATCATGGCGGGGCCCTACAGCTCCTTCGCTCCGCGCTGTTTGTGCAGCTCCGCGGCCGCGGCCTGGAGCTTCTCGGCCATCTGCGGCGAGCCGATGTGCAGCGTGTCGTACGCCTCCTGCGACGTCTTTAAGGGCGCCCCATGACCATGCCAGTTGAGATTGGTGAGCATCGGGTTCGTCCGTCCGGTTTGCTTCGTGCGCCGCGCGATGTGCGCCTCCATGCGCGCCTGGAGCATCGCCACTACCCCGGGCTCCTGCTTGGCGAGATTGTGATTCTCCTCGGGGTCAACCACCAGGTTGTACAGCTCGATCTCCGGCTTGAAATGGAAGTCCGGCTCCAGCGCCTGGATCAGCTTCCACTCCGGCGTGCGCCACCCGTGCTTGCGCATCCACGTCGCCTCGGTGATGTAGAACTCGGGCTCCTGTCGCCGCGGCTTGCCTCTCATCAGCGGCAGCAGGCTGCGGCCGTCGAACTTGATGGAGGTCCTGATCCCCATCAGGTCCAGTATCGTCGGCATGGTGTCCTTCATCTGCACGTAGTCCCGGAACCGCAGTCCGCGCGGGATCTTCCCCGGGTACACGAACACCAGGGGAATGCGAATCGTGCAGTCGTAGATCCCGTGGTGGTCGAACCAGCACTCGTGGTCGTAATGCGTCTCGCCGTGATCCGAGTCAACCACGATCAGCATCTCTTCCTCGATGCCCAGCGGCCTGACCGTCTGAAGGATGTTGGCGATGCACGCGTCCATGTAGGCGAGAGCGCCGTCATACTGCGCGATGACGTAGTCCTTGTCGGTGCAGCCCGGCGGGAACCAGCTCGCGAAGAAGTCGCAGAAAGGCTTGAACGACATCACCGGGTCCAGCGAGTGGTTCGCCGGGTCAAGCTCGTCGCCGTGGTAGAAGATACGCTCGAAGGGCTGCGGCGGCAGATATGGAGCATGAGGGTCCATGTGCCGCAGGAACAGGAAGAACGGCTCATCCTCGCCAGCCAATCGCTCCAGTTCCGGAATCGCGACCGCGTTGAGGTTCTCGGCTTTGTGGCTCCGGCCCTCCTCCCACGACCCCCAGCCGCTGAAGTCCAGGTACTTCTGGAAACCGCGAGACGCCTGGTTGCCGCTGAACCCGACGCACGTCGTGTTGTAGCCGTTCTCCCCCAGCAGCTCAGCCATCGTCTTCACGTGGCTGCCCAGCGGCCCCTCGTGCCGGAGCGCCACCACGTCCGTGCCGAAGCAGTCCATCCCCGTAAACATCGAGCTGTACCCCGGCGTCGTGGGGATCGAAGGGCTGAACGCATTCTCGAACACACAGCCACCGGCCGCGAGCTTGTCTATGTGCGGCGTCGTGAGCCGGTGGTACCCATACAGGCTCATGTGATCCATGCGCAGGCTGTCGATGCCGAACAGCAGCAGGTTGGGTTTCTTCCTCACAGCAGCGTGTCTCCTCAGTATGGTAAGGCTGTCGTCGCTCGTCCGTCTAGCGCGCGCCGAGCGCTTTGAGGCAGGCGTTGAGGTAGCCGTAGCTCTCAGCCGCGATGATCGCCACCTCGGCCAGCCCCAGCTCACCCGCGCCGATCACCTCCAGGCACACCGGGCCCGAGTAGCCGCCATCCACCATCGCCTTGCAGTAAGCGAACAGGTCTATGTCCCCGCGGCCGCATGCCTGATTCTGCGGCGTGCCCGGCCCCGGGCCCTTGCCCAGGCAGTCGCGGATGTGAATATGCTTGGTCCGGCTCAGCACTGGCTTCAGCGCCTCCGCCGGGTCTTCGCCCGCACGCCAGATGTGGCTGGGGTCCATATCAATGCCAAAGGCGGGGGAGGAGATCTTCTGCATCACCGCCAGCGTCGTCGGCGTGTTGAAGATGCTCGCGCCCACGTGTGCCTTCACACACAGCGTCACACCGTACTGCTGCGCCTTCGCCGCCATCTTGGCGATCAGGTCCGTCTGGCGGTCGAAGTCTTCTTGCACGCCCGACTTCCCGCCGGGGCCGATGTTCACCACCGGGATGCCGATCTCGGCCCCGGCCTCGAACGCCTTCGTCAGTCGGTCCTCGTCGAGCGCTGCCTCCTCCATGGAAAGGAACTCGAGCCCGTTGTCCGAGACGATCCGCTTGAGGTCCGCCGCCTGCTCCCGCCAGCGGTCGAGCTCCAGGTGCTCGCACATCCCCTTGATCGCAGAGATCTCCATCCCGTCGTATCCGGCCAGCTTGATGTACCTGGCCGCGGTGGCGAAATCGCTGCTGCTGAACAGTACCGAGTTCACGCCGAGTCTGATCACAGCTCACTTCCTCTCTCTACAGATCCACGATCGCGTGCGTCTCCCAGGACTTGATCGCAGCTTCGATAATACGCTGCACCTTCAAGCCATCTTCGCCGGAGCCATCAATCTTGTCGTAAGAGGTGTTGGCCTCAATCTGGTCCACCCAGGCGCCGATGCGGCTCTTGAACGTCTCGCCGAAGGAACGCATGCCGCCCAGGTACTTGTAGCTCTCGAACTCGATGCTGTTGCGCGGGTAGAACTGGAGGTCCTCACACGCGTCCTCGATCACGAATCGCCCCTTTGATCCGATCACCTCGCACCGCTCCAGGCCGTACGATCCGCCCGCGTCGTAGCTCCCCGTCAAGTTCCCCACCACGCCGTTCGCGAAGTGCAGCAGCACCTGGCAGTTCGACCACGTGATGCGGCCGTCGCCCTTCTTCAGGAAGCAGGCGACGCTTTTCACGTCGCCGCAGAAGTAGCGCATGACGTCGAACGAATGCGGGTGCAGCGCGCGCAGGTGGAACCACGGCGACGTTTCCACCGGGTTGTTGATCCACATGCGCATGTTGATCATGTACAGCGTGCCCAGGCGCCCGCTGTCAACCCACTCCTTCGCGCGAACCGCTGCCGGTGTGAACCTGTGGTTCAGGTTGATCGCATAGGGAATCTTCTTGCTCTTGGCGAGAGCGACCATCTTCTCGCCTTCCTCCACGCGGTTCGAGATGGGCTTCTCGCCCAGCACGGGGATGCCGGCCTCCAGCAGCTCCATGGTCGGCGTGAAGTGCTCGCCGCCGTTCTCCTCGCCCCTGGTGCACATGCTGCACGCGTCGAGCTTGAGGCCGCTGGCCAGCATCTCCTTCACGCTATAGAAGGCCTTCCCGCCGAACTTCACTGCTGCTGCGTCCGCCTTCTCCTTGACGATGTCGCATACCGCGACGATCTCCGCCTTCGGATTCTCCTTATACACCGCCGCATGGGTGCTTCCAATGTTACCGACGCCGACGATCCCGATCTTGAGCGGCATGGGGATGGCTGTCTCCTTTCCTGTCCCGCAGAGGGCAGGCTGTTGTCTTCGCAGAACGCGAGAGGTGCGGCAGCTCGCGCTCCCGAGCAGAGGCTATTCGACGCGGAATGCCGGGTCCCTACAGAGCGCGCCGAGGCCCGATTACCGCAGATATCCCAGCCCCCGAAGCTGTCTCCTCACGTCCTCAGTCATCCTCTGCCGAGGCGCGGCAGGGGGCGGCGCCACCTTCGCGTCCGGGTCGAGGAAGTCCAGTGGCGGGCGGCGCTGCATCTCAGCGAACGCTCGGAACTCCGCCAGCAGATCCCTCATCCGTTCCGGCCGCTCGGCCGCCAGATCGTGCCGCTGGCCGGGGTCGGCCTTCACGTCATAGAGCTCGCGCCACTTGCCGTTCCCGTAGAGGATGAGGGAGTACTGGAGGCTGCGCATGAGATAGCTCGGGGGGTCTCCATCCGAGCGCGCGAACGCGTAGTCATCCGCCTCATCGGTGTCCCCCGCGATCAGCGGCAGCAGCGACCGGCCCTGCACGCTGTCTTTCGGGTAGCGAACCTTGAAGGCGTCGAAGATGGTTGGCAGCAGGTCAATGGTCTGGGTAAGCGCGTCCACGACCCGGGGAGTGACCCGGACACCGGGCCATCTGATGAACAGTGGAATGTGGACCACCTCGTCGTACACCCCCCGCTCGTGCCATAGGTAGCCGTGCTCGCCGAACGCTTCACCGTGGTCGGCGGTGACGATGAGCAGCGTGTTCTCGAAGACCCCGGCATCCCTCAGCATCCGCTCCAGTTCGCCGACCGCCTGGTCGGCATACCGCAGGTTGGCATCGTACAGGTTGATCCATTCCAGCAGAGGAACGTGGGGGTAGGGGAGGACCGTCTTCTTCTCCGCCACCGGGAACCTGTAGCTGCCGGGCTGGAAGGTCGGCGGCTGCTTTCCCTTGAACAGCGCCGTCATCTCCTCCGGCTGAATGTAGGGCTGATGAGGTGGGTCAAGGTGAACGTAGGCGAAGAACCGAGACCGGTTGTGTTTCCGCAACCACGACTGGAACAGGCTCAGCAGCGGCTCCGGCTTCGTCAGCAGCTCCCATCGCCTCACCAGTGGCTTCACGTCCGTCTGATCGAACGCCTCTCGGAAGTCCAGGCCTATGCCCATGCCGGGGGACGAGTTGGGGTTCGAGCTGAAGAGCGCAGTGCGGAAGCCCGCAGCTTGCAGGCCTCGCGCCATCGTGAATCTCTCTGGCACGTAGGCGCGATCGTCCCGGACGAGGTGAGTGTCGCCGTGCTGGCTGGTGAACAGGCTGATCGTTGAGGGCCTCGTCTTGGGGTACTGGCAGAAGTGGCGGTCGAACTTCAGCGATTCCTGGGCGAGGGAGTCGATGTTCGGCGTTGTCTCCCGGGGATACCCGTAGCATCCCATGTGGTCGGCGCGCGCAGCGTCAATGACGCAGATCACCAGGTTGGCGCCATCCGCCGACGACCTCAACGCATCAACGTTCGGGCTTCCGTCCGTGAACGGCGCGGCCTCAAACGCGGAAGCGCGCCAGCGAGACCACTCCATGTGGGCGCCGAATGCCACGACGAGCAGAAGCGGCAGCAGCCGCCAAAACCTACCACGTTTCACAGACATCAGTGACCCTGTCTTACAGGTTACCCAACATGGCGGTAGCTGTAAAGCGCCGTCTCGCAATGGGGTGTGACCCCGGAGTCTGGGTCTGCACTCGTTGTCATCCTGAGCAGAGCGGCGGCGTATAGTCGCCGCGAGCGCGAAGGATCACGCCGTTCCAGCAGACATCAACGGTGGGATGCGTCGCGGAGTTCACCCTGAGCGGAGGCGAAGGGCTCAGCATGACAGGCCCGCTGCGGCCATACGTTCACCATGTTCCCCAGGGCGATCAGCCCCGCCCCCTGCCAGAACCCTGGGCCGAAGGGCTCGAACAGCAGCGCCCATCCCAGCGCGACCGATGTCACCAGCAGAAGATACGTCAGCGGAGGCAGCCTGCTGGCCGCCCCGGCGTGTGACCCCACCTCCAGGGCATGCAGCCACAGCGGGTAACCGACCGCGTAGTTCACGACTCCCACCAGCGCGATAACCAGCCACGTGCTCACCTCCACGATGCCCATCGCCCCGAGGTGAAGCCGCGTGTGGTACCCCACCGGCAGAGCCAGGCCGTTCGATGCCGCCAGGAGCCCGCCCATCACCGCCAGGCCGACCGTCATCGCGGCGAAGTTCTGGACGTCCCCGAGATCGCGGGCCGAGTACCCCTCCTTCACCGGCACGAACCGGCCCAGGTTCGAGTAGACGGCCCAGGCGATCGCTGCGCACAGTGCCGCGGCCGCCCCCTCGCCGAAGCGCATTCCCGCGAGTGTCAGAAGCCGACCTCCGGTCGCCGTCGTCGCCACGCCCAGCAGGCACACCGACAGGGCGGCCGCGACCCGTGCCGTGCTGCGCCGCGCCAACCTGTCCGGTTGCTGCTGCCATCGCGACACCGCCTCGACCACGCTCCCAAAGGCCGGGCCCTGGAACAGCGTGACGAACACGGGGTTGAGGTAGCTGATGATGAGAGCATCCGGCAGCGGTAGCTTCGTGTAGGCGTAGTTGATCAGCGCCGGGTACCCGGACCAGCCGCACAGGCCCATCCCCGCCAGCACCACCCACCCACGAGCCGCCACCCCGCGCAGCAGCGACAATCGGCCGCGCACCAGGAGCAGCGCCAGCAGCGTGACCCAGCCAATTCCTATCGCCCAGAACGCCACCTGCAAGGGAGTGAGGCGCGGCCCTCTCCCGACCGAGAGCAGCGCCGCCTTGCTCCCGACCGGCCCCGTGGTCCAGGCGAGAACGGCCAGAATGGTGTAGGTGTACGCGCGCCTCATCGCCGTAT